>RCUU01000867.1_pt1 | contig 15696 bp, 12 predicted proteins | sample 2166211 | NCBI WGS metagenome assembly RCUU01 (sample SAMN09932620, study PRJNA488358) | compost metagenome | feature: garden; material: soil; isolation source: compost soil in phenylacetic acid-enriched culture | place: Germany: Experimental Botanical Garden Goettingen | collected 2016-01-27
GCTCGAGCGGCAGCTTGTTGAATTTGTCGACCATCGCCTGGAAGCGCTCCTGCAGTTGTTCCAGGCTGCTGGGCACCGTCGGGATCTGCAGGGGGCGTGCGGTCATATCGAACGCGACTTTGTCCGCCTTGGGGTAGAAATCCAGGGACACATATAATTGCCCGGTCAACAGGTTGCCGCTGCGAGCCTGGGCACGCAGGCCATGGGCGACGAAGTCGTTGATGATGCGAGCGGCGCCTTCTTCGTCCTCGGGGTCGTGGTTGAGCGCCTTGAGCAGCTTGGTGTGCGCCAGGCCCAGGCGTTTGGGGTAAATCACGATGCCGACATTGACCGGGAAGGTCTGGCGCTGTTTGTCGAAGTCCAGGTTGATCGACACGACCTTGCCGATTTCCACGCCGAGGAACTCCACCGGCGCGTCCACTTTCAAGCCGCGCATCGCCTGCTCGAAACGCAGCACCAGGTACTGCGGCTTGCCGCTGGGCGGGGCGAGGGCGGTGGCCTCGTCGTCGAACAATTCGAAGTTGCTCGCTTCGGCGGCTGCCACGTCGTTGGGGTTGTAGTCCGGTGCACGGAAGGCGATACCGCCCATCAGCAAGGCCGACAGCGATTCGGTCTTGACCCGAAAGCCGTTGGCGCCGACATCCAGGTCGACCCCGCTGACGTTCCAGAAACGTGTGTTTCCGGTGACAAAGGCATCATTGGGCGAATTGACGAACACTTCGATATCGACGCCCTTGCCGTCCGGGGCCAGTTTGTAGGCCACCACCTGGCCGACCGGGATCTTGCGGTAGTAGACCGGCGAGCCGACATCCAGCGAGCCGAGGTCGGGCGTGCGCAGCATGAAATGCTTGCCCGGCTCGTCGAAGGTAATCGCCGGCGGTACTTCCTGGCCGATGAAGTGTTTGGTACGGGCTTCGGATTCACCGATGTCGGCGCCGATGAAGTCACCGGACAGCAGGGTATCGATACCGGAAACGCCGCCGGCGCCAATGCGTGGGCGCACGACCCAGAACACCGAATCCTCGCGGGTGAAGGACTCGGCTTCTTTTTCCAGTTTCACCGTGGCGTTCACGCTCTTCTGGTCCTTGCTGAGTTCGACATCGCTGACATGGCCAATGACCACGTTGCGGTATTTCACCTCGGTCTTGTTCGCCACCAGCCCCTGGCCGGTCTTGAAGTTGATTGTAATGACAGGCCCGGCCTGCATGCGGTCATGCACCACCAGGGAGATACCCACCAGTACAGCGATAATGGGAACGATCCACACCAGCGAAACACTCCAGCGCTTGGTAGCGATTCTGGGCTGGCTTGGGGCAGGGCGCCCCTCAGTGGCTTCTTGCTTCATCCATGACCTCCTCGGATTGTCGGGTTTCCCATATCAGGCGCGGGTCGAAACTCATCGCCGAGAGCATGGTGAACAGTACGACCAGGCCGAAGAACAGAATCCCCGGCCGCGGTTCGATGTCACCCAATGCCTGGAACTTCACCAGCGCCGCGACCAGGGCGACCACCAGTACGTCCAGCATCGACCAATAGCCAATGACCTCAACGAAACGGTACAACTGCGAGCGTTGCTTGCAAGCCCATTGGCTGCCACGCTGGACGGTCACCAGCAGCAGGGTCAGGGCGCAGAATTTGACGGCGGGCACCGCGATGCTGGCGATGAAGATGATCAAGGCGATGTCCCACGCACCATGCTCCCAGAACTCCACGACACCGCTCATGATGGTGCTGTCGGCGCCACTGCCGAGCATGACGGTATTCATCACCGGCAGCAGGTTGGCGGGAATATAGAAAATCAGGGCGGCGAGCATGTAGGCCCAGGTCCGGGTCAGGGAGTTGGGCTTGCGCGCGTGCAATGGCGCGCCACAGCGCGGGCAGCGGTGCGGCTGCCCGGTCATGTCGCAGGCCAGGCTGCAACTGTGGCACAGGCACAGGTTCAGGTCGCGGGCAAAAGGTGACTCGCTCATAGGGTATCCCACAGGTCACGGACGTCGCGTCCGGCCACTTTGATCAGCAGAATGCTCAAGGCGGCGAGGGCCAGCAGGCCGATGCCCGGCAATACGTCGAGCATCCCGGCCAGCTTGAACACCGCCACCAGGGCGCCGAGCAGGCAGACTTCGAGCATGCTCCAGGGGCGCAGGGTTTCCAGCCAGCGCATGCACGGGGCGAACCCCGGCGAGCGGCGGGCATTGGCGGCAAACAGCAAGACCCAGATCAACAGCACCAATTGAAAGGCCGGCGCAATGATGATGGCGATGGCCGCTACCATGGCTATGAACGTGATGGGCCCGTCGCTCAAGGCCAGCACCGAATCCCATAGGGTCGCGGAGTTTTTCAGGCCCTTGAGGCTGATGCTCATGACAGGATAGAAATTGGCGAAGACCCATAGCATCGCGGCTGTCAGGGTCAAGGCCAGGCGCTGTTGCACGGTCATGCCGTTATAGCGCTGGATGACAGCCCCGCAGCGGGAGCAAGAAGCCCGCTGGTGTTTGAGCAGATGGACTTTTTCGTAGACGCCATCGCAATGTTCGCAAATGATCAACCGATCGGTCGTGGCCATGGTTAATGCTCGTGGAAGGCTTTGAAAGTCAGCTGACTCGCTACATCAATATAGAAGCCCGTGCTCATTGAGCAAACGCGTAATGGCTGTGTTGTTGAAAGTAGTAGGTTTTTCGAGTGACGCCGGATAAATTCGCACAATCTTGCGCTATACATACAAGGCCATCGGCATTCTCGCTGGCGCTCGGGCAAAAATTGGCTTTTGGCGCAGTTTGTTCGCCGGCCCGGGTGACAATCTGGTATTCAGGGCAAACAAGGAGCGACTGCATGAAAGGTACGTTATTGATGGGCTCTGTGCTCTTGGCATCCGTCGCGATCACGGGGTGCTCGAGCAAGCTGACCCAGCCCGAAGAGTATTCCGGGTTTCTCAAGGATTACGCGCAACTCAAGGAAGCCGAGTCGCCTTCCGGGGCACCGGTGATGCGCTGGGTCGACCCCAAGCTGGACGTGAAAAAGTACAGCAGTGTCTATATCGAGCCGAGCCAGCTCTATCCACGCCCCGAGCCGACCGAAAAAATTTCGGCGCAAACCCTGCAGGGCATCACCAGCTATTACGACCAGGCGCTCAAGCGTGAGTTGGGCAAATCCATGCGGCTGGCCACCTCGCCGGGGCCAGGCACCCTTATCGTACGCCCGGCCATCACGGCGGTCAGCAGCAAGACCGAAGGGCTCAAGCCTTATGAAGTAATCCCGATTGCCCTGGTCGCCGCGGCCGTGAGCACCGCTTCGGGCATTCGCGACCAGGAAACCACCATCGGTACGGAAGCGGCGTTCATTGATGCCGGCAACAACCAGGTGATCGCCGAAGTCGTGCGCAAGGGCACCGGCAAACCACTGGAGAACAGCTCGCAGCAAATGACCGTGGACGATACCAAGAAGGTGCTCGATGGCTGGGCTGCGGACGTGCATCAGTCGTACGTGAACCTGCAAGCCACTCAAACCAAGTGACCTTACTCCCATAGGCCAGGCACGCATCAATTGCCAGCTGCCATGATCAAGCCCGAATACCGCTAGTGCGTCAGGGCAATCGGGATGATCATGGCGGCATGAACCTCGATCATGATGTGTGCTACCGGGCCTTGGCCAGTCGCGACCAGCGCTTCGACGGACGCTTTTTCGTCGGTGTCAGAACCACCGGCATCTATTGTCGTCCGATCTGCCCGGCACCGACGGCCAAAGCGGAAAATACCCTGTTTTTCCCGACGGCCGCCGCCGCCCAGGAGGCAGGCTTGCGGCCTTGTCTGCGCTGCCGGCCGGAAGCGGCACCGGACTCGGGAGCCTGGCGCGGGGTGTCGAACTCGGGTTACTCCAATACCGTTTCCAGGGCCCTGGGCCTGATCGAAGCCGGTGCCCTGGACGAGCGCGGCGTCGCGCGGCTGGCTGAGCGCCTGGGTGTCGGCGAGCGCCAGTTGCGGCGCCTGTTCGCCCAGCATGTGGGGGCCTCGCCGCTCGGCGTGGCGCAAACTCGCAGGGTTCTGCTGGCGCGTCAATTGCTGCATGAAACCGCCATGCCAATCACCGATATTGCCTTCGCGGCGGGGTTCGGCAGCATTCGCCGCTTCAACGAAGTCTTCCTGCGTCTCTACGGTCGCCCACCCAGTGCATTGCGCCGGGGTGCCCAGGGCGAACGCATATTGGTGGCGGGCGAGGGCGTGACCTTGTTGTTGCACTACCGGCCGCCCTATGACTGGTCGGCGATGCTGGCATTTCTCGCAGCGCGGGCCATTACCGGCGTCGAGGCCGTTATCGACGGCGAGTACTGGCGAACCATAGCCTTCGATGGGCTGCATGGCGCCGTGCGCGTACGCAAGGCGCAGGGTAATGCCTTGGCGGCGACTATCCATTTTCCCCGGCTGGCATCCTGGCCGGCGATCATTGCCCGTTTGCGCCGTGTGTTTGACCTGGGCGCCGATCCCGAGGCCATCGAGGAGCAACTGGCCTGCGACCCGCTGATGGCCAGGTTGATCGGCGCGCGTCCCGGGCTGCGCGTACCCGGTGGTTGGGACGGCTTCGAGCTGGCTGTGCGGGCCATACTCGGCCAGCAAATCACCGTCAGCGCGGCGATCAAGCTGGCGGGCAAGCTGGTGGCGCACCATGGCCCACCCTTGCAGGTGCTCGACGGCCAACCGGCAGGCCTGACCCATGTCTTTCCGGAGCCCGGGCACCTGCTTGGCGCAGACCTTGCGACCCTGGGCATGCCACGTTCGCGCGCGGCCACCCTGGCGGCGATCAGCAGCGCCCTGGTTGCCGACCCCCAACTGTTCGACCGTGCCAGCAACCTGCAGACCGGCATCGAGCGGCTGTGCCGGTTGCCCGGTGTTGGCCCCTGGACCGCGCACTATATCGCCCTGCGCCAGTTGCGCGAGCCGGATGCCTTCCCGGCGGGCGATGTGGCGCTGGTCAAGGCACTTGGCCTGCTGGAGGGGCGCGCGTGCACCCCGGCCGACTTGCTGGCCCGGGCCCAGGCCTGGCAACCTTGGCGAGCCTACGCGGCGCAGCATTTGTGGACGGCCCTGGGCGATGTGGGGGCGTAAAGGGTTTTGTGGTGGCCAGCCGGACATCATCGCGGGCAAGCCCGCTCCTGCAGGTGTGCAGGGCTTGTGCAGGAGCCGGCTTGCCCGCGATGAGGCCCTGGCAGGATAAAAATGGTACGGGCGTCCCCGGGTATACGTCAGAGAGCTATCGAAATTCGTTCGTTATTAGCTGATACTGCGCCAGTGGCCAAATGTGGCATCTTTTTGTCAGCCTGGGCTTCCAGGTTTTTTTCAAGGTTAGAGGGGCATCATGAGCGAAGTAAGCTTGGATTGGGCAACGCTGGGTTTCGACTACATCAAGACAGATCTGCGCTACCTGTCGTACTGGCGTAATGGAGACTGGCAGGAAGGCACCCTCACCGAAGACAACATGCTGCACCTCGCTGAAGGCTCTACCGCCCTGCATTACGGCCAGCAGTGCTTCGAAGGCCTGAAGGCCTACCGTTGCAAGGACGGTTCGATCAACCTGTTCCGCCCCGACCAGAACGCCCTGCGCATGCAACGCAGCTGCGCGCGCCTGCTGATGCCGCATGTGCCAACCGAAGCGTTCATCGAAGCCTGCAAGCAAGTGGTCCGTGCCAACGAGAAGTTCATTCCGCCGTACGGTACCGGTGGCGCCCTGTACCTGCGTCCGTTCGTCATCGGCGTGGGTGATAACATCGGCGTGCGCACCGCCCCGGAATTCATTTTCTCGATTTTCTGCGTGCCGGTCGGTGCCTACTTCAAGGGCGGCCTCAAGCCCAACAACTTCCTGATTTCCACCTACGACCGTGCCGCGCCCAACGGTACCGGTGCGGCCAAGGTCGGTGGCAACTACGCCGCCAGCCTGTTGCCAGGTGCCGAAGCGAAGAAAGCCCACTTCGCCGATTGCATCTACCTGGACCCGCAATCGCACTCGAAAATCGAGGAAGTGGGTTCGGCGAACTTCTTCGCCATCACCCATGACGACAAATTCGTCACGCCCAAGTCGCCGTCGGTACTGCCGGGCATCACCCGCCTGTCGCTGATCGAGCTGGCACAGAGCCGCCTGGGCCTGGAAGTGGTCGAAGGCGATGTATTCGTCGACAAGCTCGACCAGTTCAAGGAAGCCGGTGCCTGCGGTACCGCTGCCGTGATCACGCCGATTGGCGGCATCCAGTACAACGACAAGCTGCACGTGTTCCACAGCGAGACCGAAGTCGGCCCGGTCATCACCAAGCTCTACAAGGAGCTGACCGGTATCCAGTCCGGCGACGTCGAGGCGCCGGCAGGCTGGATCGTCAAGGTCTGATTGCCCGCCCTCAATAGCCGGTCATTTCCAGGTAGCCACGCCCGCCGTGGCTGCCTGCAAGGCGCACTGGCCCTTCCCAGTAGGGAAACGAGGTATCCATCCAGGCCAGCGCCTGGATGGCCTCGACCTGCACATCCACGTTGTGATCGGCCACCTGCACCTGCCAACGGGTCGCTACCTTGCGGCCGTTCTTCTGGGTAGTCCAGGCAAGTTCGCTCAATTGAATCTGCTCACCGCGTAGCGGCTGGCTGCGACCGTCCGCGGCCATCCAGGTGCCGGCGCGGTAAGGCTTGCCATCGCTCTGGCGCACCTGGAACAGCATCAATTTCGTACCGTCATCCAGGTGCAGGGAAAACCAGTCCCAACCGTGCTGCTGCGCCGTCAGTGGCTGGCTGCTCCATTCCCGATCCAGCCAGGCCTGGCCTGTGACCTCAAGGCGTTGGCCGTCATGCTCGATTTCGCCCGTGACCCGATAGAACGGCTGGCTGTAATACCAGGACGCCTGGCCCTCGCCGGATTTCACGCTGTAGCCTTGTTCGCCATGCAGTACCAACGGGCCATCGCTGTGCAATTGCAGGCGATAGCTGAAGCCCGGCCCCGAGGCTTGCATCTGCAACTGTTGCAGCCCTTGCCCGGCTTGCCCCTGCAGCGACCAGTCGTCGATCCAGGCATGAAAGGGCTCGGCCTGCACACCCGCCTGGCCAATGCCACCGCGGGCCAGTTTTTCCGCGTAGCGATGGTCGGACGGGCTGCTGAGCGCGGCATGGGCCAGCCACAGGTTGGGGCTGTTCCAGCCGGCCACCTCGGCACCGGGGCGCAGGGCGGAACGGAACAGGGTCCATTGCGCGCCCCAGTCACGTCCCTGGGCATCCTTGAGGTTGCTGGTGATGTACCACCATTCGATGCGATAGCCGCTGTGGGCGCCGTGGTCGATGGGGAACTGCAACACCCGGCCCGGTTCGACCGGGCTATAGTCGGCCGCGTCCTGGCCCAGGCCGGCATAGCCCTTGACCGGTTCGTCGGGCGGGCCGCAGGCGCCCAGCAGCAAGGCCAGGCCCAGGGCGCAGAAGAGCTTAGGGTTCATCGGCAAACCGCCGCGCAAGGTCGGCGGGTTGGCGCCGCGCCAGTTGCCAGAGTGGCCAGGCGGCGGCGAGCAGGCTGGCGAGCAGGCCGAGTATGCCCAGCTGCAGCAGTTGCCCGGGCAACACGTGCAAGGGCAATCGCCAGCCGAACGCCTGCACATTGACCACGGCCACCAGGCACGCGGCCAGCAACAGGCCCAATGGCATTGCCAACAGCACGGTCAGGCCGGCCAGCATCAGGGTTTGCCCCAGGCTCAACCAGATCAAGCGCATGCGTTCGACACCCAGCGCCCACAAGGGGGCCAGTTGCCCCAGGCGGCTCTGGCCAAGGGTCAGCAGGCTGATGAACAGGGCGACGCCAGCAACGCCCAGGGTCAGGCTGTTGAGCGCCGCGGTGGCGGCAAAGGTGCGTTCGAAGATTTCCCGGGACCAGCGTTTAAGCGTGGCCTGTTCGACCACGCGGGTGCTGTCCAGGCCAAAACGCTGCATCAGCTCGGCTTTCAGCGGCTGCGTCCGCTCGGGCGCCAGACGCAGGCTCAGGCTGCTCAGGCGTGCTTCCTGCCAATGGCGACGCAGCCAGGCGGCATTGACCAGCACATGGCCCTTGGGGTTGCCGTAGTCGGCGTACAGCCCGACCACGTTCAGGCGTTGCTCGGCGTCGCGGCCGGGCAAGCGCACCTCATCGCCCAGCCCCAGCTTCAGGCGTCGGGCCAATTGTTCGCTGAGCATGGCACCGCGGCCAGTGGCCAGTTGAGCCCAGGCGTCGGCGCTTTGATCCAGCAGCGGCCAATGCCGGCGGTAGCTGGCAGGGTCTTCGATGCCTTGCAGTTGCACCGGCCAGCCCTGCAGGTGAGTATCGATACGCCAGTTCGGCAGGGGTGCTGCAATACCTGGCTGGGCGTCGAGCCAGGCGCGGATCTGCAGCGCCTGGACGGTATCGCGTGGCGTCACGTACAGGTCGGCCGCCAGGCGCTGGTCGAGCCAGCCAGTGAAGGTACGGCGAAAGCCTTCGGTCATGCTGCCGACGCCGACACTGGCTGCCAGGGCCAGCAACAAGGCCATCAAGGCCAGGGCAAGTGCGGGCAATTGCTGGCGACTGTCGGCGACGAACCACTGGCTCAGCGGCCCGTGGCAACGGCGGGCGAGCACTGCCAAGGCGGCGTCGAGCACAACTGGCAGCAACAGTGCTGCCGCCAGCAAGACCGCGGCCACCATCAGCAGAGCACTGGACAGGCTGTTGCCCCATTGCCAGCAGGCTACGGCCAGCACGATCAAACCGATTGCCGATACCCCCTGGCGCCTTAGCCACACACCCTGGGCCTGGCGCCAGGCCTGGGGTTGGGCCAGGGCCAGCAGCGGCAAGCGCGCGGCGCGCAACAGGCTGCTGCTACCGGCCAGTAACGCCCCCAGCAGGCTGATGGCGAGCCCGGCCAGCCACCATTGCCCTTGCAAGTTCAATTGTCCCGCCACTTGCACGCCGTACAGGCCGCGCAGGCTGGCGGCGACATCGCCCAGCAACAGGCTGGCGATCAGGTAGCCGCTGAGCACCCCGGCCAGGCCACCGAGGAGGGCGAACAGCCCCAGCTCCAGGGCCAGTGCGGCGATCAGCCCTGCCAGGCTGACGCCGCAGGCACGCAGGGTACGCAATACTCCGCGACGCTGTTCCAGGGCCAGGCCGACGGCCGCATGCACGATGAACAGGCCGACCAGAAAAGCCAGCAGGCCCAGCGCGGTCAGGTTGAGGTGAAAGCTGTCGGTCAGGCGCTGCAAATCCTGGGTGTCGGCGGCAGCCTGCAGTTGCAGCTGGCTGGCGAGGGAGTCGGGCAGGGGAGGCGGGCGTGCGGCGAAGTCCTCGGGCAGCAGCATCCGCGACAGTTGCCCGGGCGCATGCAGCAAGGTCTGCGCCTGGCCGATGTCGACCACGATCACCCCGGGGGCCAATTGCATCTGTACCTGCAAGGGCGGCAGGCGCTGGCCATCGCTGCTCAACGGCCGTTCGCCGCTGCGCAGGCCGAGTTGGCGTAGGGTATCCGGGGCAATCAGGGCCTGGCCCGGCGGGCCGACGAAAGCCTTGAGGTCCAGGGCGCTGGTGGGCTGGCCTGCAACCAGGGCCTGGCGGGGCAGGCTCAGGGGTTCGATGCCGAGCAGGCGCACACTCGGGGTTTGTTCGCCGGCAAGGTTGAGGCGACCTTCGAGCACCGGGGAGACCGGCCAGCCGCTGCGGCGCAAGGTGATGAAGGCTGCCTGCTCGATACGCTCGCCCTGGCGCGCCACCAACTGCGACTGGGCGGCGCCAGCGAGCACGGCACTGGCGCGGGCGTAATCGGCCCGCGCCTGGCTGTTGAGGGCCTGCACCCCGGTCCACAGCGCGGTTGCCAGCCACAGGCCGGTGAGAATGCTGCACAGCTGCAAGGGATGGCGCCGCCAATGGCTGAGCAGTGCCAGCAGGCAAATGCGCAACATGCCCATCATGCGTGCTCGGGCTGGATACGGCCCAGGTGCAGGTAGGCGCGGTGGGCCAGGCGCGAGGCCAGGCGTGCACTGTGGGTCACCATCAACAAGCTGCTGCCGGCTTCCTCGACCAGTTGCAGGAACAGCCCCAGCACCGCATCGCTGTTGGCTTCGTCGAGGCTGCCGGTGGGTTCGTCGGCCAGCACCAGCCGGGGCTTGGCGGCCAGCGCCCGGCCAATGGCCAGCCGTTGTTGCTGCCCGCCGGAGAGTTGTTCGGGGTAGTGCTGCAAGTAAGCCAGCAAGCCAAGGCGCTCGGCCAGGTAGGTAACCCAGGCCGGGTCGTGGCGCCCAGCCAGGCGCGCCTGGAAAGCCAGGTTGGCCGCCACGTCGAGGCTGCTGATCAGGTTGTATTGCTGGAACACCAGGCCCATGCCTTCGCGGCGCCAGCGTGCCAGTTCCGCTTCGCGGCGCCCCTGCAATGGCTGGCCATCGACCAGGATGTTGCCAGCGTCGACGCGTTCCAGCCCGGCGATCAAGTGCAGCAGCGTGCTCTTGCCGCTACCGGACTCGCCCATCAGCGCCAGGCTGGTGGCGGCGGGCAGCTGCAGGTCGACGCCCTGCAGTACGGTCAGCTTGCCTTGGGCGGTGGCGAATGATTTGCGCACATTCTCGACAACCAGCACGTGCCGAACTCCTCACAGTGGAATGAGAAGGATAGCTGGCCCGGCGTGCCCCAAGGGCGGCAGCGCCGTCCACTCACGCAAAGGCAGCGCTGCCCAGGACGATCCGGGTTGCCTCGGCAATCACATCATCCCGTGGTCGGGCATCGGCCGCCTGCTGTGTGTAGTACACCGCGAGTACTATTGGGCCGGAGCGCTCTGGCCAGATCGCCCCCACATCGTTTGTCGTCCCATAATCGCCGGTGCCGGTCTTGTCGCCTACCTGCCATGATCCGGGTACACCCGCGCGGATGCGCCTGGCCCCCGTGGTATTGCCCCGCAGCCAGGCCTGCAGCTGCTCGCGCTGGGCTGCCGACAGGCTGTCGCCGAGTACCAGCGCTTGCAGGCTGTGGGCCATCGCCGCCGGTGTGGTGGTGTCGCGCGGATCGCCGGGCAGGGCGCTGTTGAGCTCGGTTTCCCAACGGTCCAGGCGCAGGCTGGGGTCGCCGATCGAGCGCGCGAATGCCGTCACGGCCGCGGGCCCACCGAGTGTTCTCAGCAGCAGGTTGGCGGCGGTGTTGTCGCTGTACTGGATCGCAGCGGCGCACAGTTCGGCGATGGTCATTCCCGTCGCCAGGTGCTGCGTGGTGATGGGCGAGTAGGTGACCATGTCGCCCTGGCTGTAATGGACCCGTTGTTGCAGCAACCCGGCAACCTGGCTGCTGCGCGACAGAATGGCGCCGGCCAGTATCACCTTGAAGGTGCTGCACAAGGGGAAGCGTTCGTCGGCCCGGTGCAGCACCGATTTGCCGTTCGCGGTGTTCAGCGCGCAAACGCCCAGGCGGCCACCGGCGGCTTTCTCGAGCGTGGCGAGCAAGGCGTGGGCGGGGTCTTCGGCACGGGCGGGCAGGGCCAGCATCAGCGGCGAAGCCAGTGCAGCCAGGAGCAGGGCTCTGCGCCGGGGGCAATGGGGCATGGTGGGTCGTCTCCTTTTTACCGACATTCGATGATAGCCCGCCGGCAAGGGCCGGGTGCGGCGAATGCGTACACTTTCGGGTCGGGTATGGGCAATTTTGCCCGCCGGTCAGCCTTGATAATCCAGTCCAAGGCGTGCTCCATCCGTGCGCCAGTTCAAGCAGGAACCGGCATGGCTACTTCCTTATCACATGCGTTTGAATCGAGCCTGGACTGCACCTGCCCGTTACCGCCTGTGCAGGTGCGCACCTTGCGCTCCATCGGCTTTCTGTTGGTCGACAACTTTTCGCTGATGGCCCTGGCCTGCGCTGTCGAGCCGCTGCGCCTGGCCAATCAGTTGTCCGGGCATGAACTCTTCCGTTGGCACACCCTGACCCTGGATGGTCGCCCGGCGTGGTCGTGCGACGGCCTGCAGGTGTCGCCCAATGCCATGGCGGGCCAGGCTCCGGCCATGGATGCACTGATCGTCTGCGGCGGCAAGGATGTGCAGCTCAGTTGCACGGCCGAGCAGGCCCAATGGCTCAGGGCGCAAGCCGGGCAGGGCGTACCCTTGGGGGGCATCTGCTCCGGCAGTTGGGCGCTGGCGGCCGCCGGGTTGCTCGACGGTTATGACTGCAGCATCGACTGGCCCTACCTGTTGCCATTGCAGGCAGACTTCCCGGGGGTCAGGCCCAAGGCCCAACTGTTCGTCATCGACCGCGACCGCTACACCGCCTGCGGTGGCACGGCACCGCTGGACATGATGCTGCAGCTGATCGGCGCTGCCCACGACGCCGCGCTGGTGCGGCAGATCTGCCAGGCCATGGCGTTCGAGCACCAGCGCAGCGAGCCCGGTGACCATCGCCTGCCGCTCAAGCACCTGCTGGGCCAAGCGCAACCGAAATTGCAGGAAGTCGTGGCCTTGATGGCAAGCAACCTGCGCGAACCCTTGAGCCTCGATGAGCTGGCGGACTACTTGAGTGTGTCCCGGCGCCAGCTGGAGCGTCTGTTCTTCAGGTACTTGCAGTGCACCCCCTCGCGTTACTACTTGAGGTTGCGCCTCGGCCGTGCCCGCCAATTGCTCACGCAGTCGGCCCTGTCAGTCATGCAGGTCGCGACCGAATGCGGTTTCATTTCCAGTCAACATTTTGCCAAGCGCTACCGCGAGCAGTACGCGGTGTCGCCCAAGCGCGACCGGCTCAAGGGCGCGCGCGCAAGCCTGCATGCCGTGCCCTGAAACCTAATTGTCAGTCGTCATCCGGCAAGGTCAGCAGTACCGCGGCCGATGCCGTTCGATCCCGGTCTTGCCGGGGCCATTCAAGTTGGAGAGATGTCCATGAGCAAGAGTGTATTTGTCGGCGAACTCACCTGGAAGGAGTACGAGGCCAGGGTTGCCGGTGGCAAGTGTGTGGCGATGCTGCCGGTCGGGGCACTCGAGCAACACGGCCATCATATGTGCATGAACGTCGATGTGCTGTTGCCCACGGCCGTATGCCAGCGGGTGGCCGAGTGCGTCGATGCCCTGGTATTGCCGGGTATCCAGTATGGCTACAAGTCGCAGCAGAAATCCGGTGGCGGCAACCACTTTCCCGGCACCACTAGCCTCGACGGCGCGACCCTGACGCACACAGTCCAGGACATCATCCGCGAGCTGGCGCGCCATGGGGTGCGGCGCCTGGTGATGATGAACGGGCATTACGAGAACTCGATGTTTATCGTCGAAGGCATCGACCTGGCGTTGCGCGAGCTGCGCTACGGCGGCATTGATGATTTCAAGGTGGTGGTGCTGTCGTACTGGGATTTCATCCGCGACCCGGACGTCATTGCAAAGCTGTACCCGGAGGGCTTCCTGGGCTGGGATATCGAGCACGGCGGCGTCTTCGAGACCTCGCTGATGCTGGCGCTGTATCCGCACCTGGTGGACCTGGACAAGGTCGTCGACCATCCACCGGCGACTTTTCCCCCTTACGACGTATTCCCCATCATCCCCGAGCGCACGCCGGCGTGCGGCACCTTGTCCTCGGCGAAAACCGCCAGCCGCGAAAAGGGCGAGCTGATCCTGGAAGTCTGCGTTGCCGGGATTGCCGACGTCATCGGCAAGGAGTTCGGCGACTGACCTAAACCTGCGCCCCGATTACCCGAATTGCAGCTTTAGAAAATAACAACAAGACGACCCTCGTCGGTCCCAATCGCTTTTTCGGAAGATACAGACATGTCCAATTCAGACGCGCATAAAGAGTACGGCCTCGGCCAGATTTCGCCGAGTGAACGCAGTTATGGCTTTGTCGATACGGTATGGACCTGGTTTGGTTCGGGCATCAACACCGGGTCGTGGTTCTTCGGTGGCATGGCCGCGGCCCTGGGCATGGTGTTCGTCTTGCAGTACAGCCTGTTGTGGCTGCCACTGATGATGATCCCGTGGGCGGCGGTGGGTTATATCGGCTATCGCTACGGCGCCAGTACCGCCGTGGTCTCGCGCCCGGCGCTGGGCACCAAGGGGGCGAAGCTGACCGGCATGGCGCAGTTCCTGGTGCTGATCGGTTGGCCCAGCGTCAACAGCTTCATCGCCGCGATTTCCCTGACCCATGTGTTCGCGGCGGCCTGGGGCTGGCCGGCGTTCGGCCAGCCAGGGTCGACCTGGCCGATGGTCGTCGGCATCCTGCTGACGGCGGTGGCCCAGGGCGTGATCACCTTCCTCGGCCACGAAGCCATTCGCTACCTCGAACGGGTCGCCGGGGTGCTGTTGTTGGTGCTGGGCGGCTGGGTGACCTATGTGGTGCTGTCGCGGTGGGACCTGACCCAGATCATGAGCTTCAAGGTCGATGTGCCGACCCACAGCATCGCCTTCTTCATTGACCTGGCCTTCGGCTTCTCCTGGACCTGGGCGCAGATCGCCGACTTCTCGCGGTTTTCCAAGACCGGCCGGGCCGCGACCGTCGGCTCCTGGCTGGGCCTGAACATCGGCCAGGGCTGGTTCATGGTGATCGGCGCCATCGGCACCATCGGTGTGGCCTTGCAGACGGGCAGTATCGACCCCAACAACTCCGACCCGAGTTCAACCCTGGCCACGCTCGGCCTTGGCCTGGTGTCGTTTCTGGTGTTGATCTTTGCCACCGTCAGTACCAACGTCACCGTGCTGTATGGCTCGGGCATGGGCCTGCTGGGGGCATTCAAGGGGCTGACGCCCAAAGTGGCGTTGTTGATCGTGGTCGTTCTGCAACTGGTGCTGTGCTTTGTGCCGATGGCCTTCGACTCCTTCTTGCATTACTTCGAGTCGTTCCTGGGGGTGATCGGCGGCTTGTTCATCCCCATGTGGACGATCATTCTGGTCGACTTCTTCTGCATTCGCGGCAAGCGTCTTTCGGACCGGGACTTGTTTGCCGATGCCGGTGGGGCTTACTACGGGAACTCGGGCTGGAACCCCGTTGGCGTTTTCTCGCTGGTCCTGGGCTTTGCCGTCTATTTTGTCCTGGCCCATGTCTTCAGTGATGTGGCCGCGGTGACGACGGCGAGCTTCCCGGCGATCCTTGTGTCGGGGCTGTGCTACTGGCTGTTCTCGCCGAAACCGGCCAAGGTTTTGAGTGCAACGCACACGCAGCACTAGTTAATGGGCGTTCGGTGCCTCGGACGCAGCCTGGCGGCAGATGCTACAAACGCAATTCTCGGCCTCACACCATCCCGTAGCAGTTGCCGCCAGGCTGCGTCGCTTTTTATCGGTATGCCCTCGAGTCTGATAAAAAAAGCCGGGCGATAGCCCGGCTTTCAATACATCAGGGACACAAATCACTCGCTCTTGGCGACCTGCTCGACCTTCTGCATGCGGTTGGTATCCATCAGCACCAGGCCGAAGGCCATGCCGTACATCAGGCGGCCCTGGGCGTCGACCTTGATCGGTGCGTACATGCCGTTGAACACCGGGTCGCTGCCAGTGGCGATTTCAAGCAGGGTCTTGCCGGTGTCCAGGTCCATGCCGATGTGGTAACCCTCGCCCAGTCGCGAGGTGTAGAAACCATTGATCAAGGCCATGCGGCTGCCACCGCTGATCATCGGCACGATGGAGATCGAGCCAACGTCGGTGCGGGTCCAGAGGTCATTCCACTGGTCCTTGGCGCTGTCCCACTTGAGCATCGCCACGCCGCCCGGGGCAGGGCGGGTCATGCCGTTGAGCATGGTGACGTAGTAGC
>RCUU01000869.1_pt1 | contig 15649 bp, 13 predicted proteins | sample 2166211 | NCBI WGS metagenome assembly RCUU01 (sample SAMN09932620, study PRJNA488358) | compost metagenome | feature: garden; material: soil; isolation source: compost soil in phenylacetic acid-enriched culture | place: Germany: Experimental Botanical Garden Goettingen | collected 2016-01-27
GTCAGGCGGCCACCGATGACGAAGGTCGGGTCCAGGCCGCCAGCGGCGAACACCGAGGCCAGCAGGCTGGTGGTGGTGGTCTTGCCATGGGTACCGGCGACGGCGATGCCGTGGCGGTAGCGCATCAACTCGGCCAGCATCTCGGCACGGGGCACCACCGGAATGCGGCGTTCCAGCGCTGTCGCAACTTCCGGGTTGGACGTGTTGACGGCACTGGAGACCACGAGTACATCGGCAGTGGCGGCGTTCTCGGCACGGTGGCCGATGAAGATTTCGGCACCGAAGGTTTTCAGGCGCTCGGTGACCGGCGAAGCTTTCAAGTCGGAGCCCGAGACCTGGTAGCCCAGGTTCAACAACACTTCGGCAATCCCGCACATGCCCACACCGCCGACACCGACGAAGTGGATACGACGGATGCGGCGCATTTCCGGTTGTGGCATCGCTTTCTGGCTTTCAACCATGGGCCACCTCCAGGCAGATATCGACGACAGTGCGGGTAGCATCAGGTTTGGCCAGGCGCCGTGCGGTGCTGGCCATCGAGTTGAGTTTTTCCGGTTGCATCAGCACCTCGTTCAGGCGTTCAGCGAGTTCCGCTGCGCCAGTTGTCGCTTGTGGCATCAGGAAGGCAGCGCCTTCACGGGCCAGATAGTTGGCGTTATGGGTCTGGTGATCGTCGATCGCGTGGGGCAAGGGCACCAGCATCGATGGCAGGCCTGCGGCCGCCAGTTCACTGACCGTAAGCGCACCGGCGCGACAGACCACAAGGTCGGCCCAGCCGTAGGCTTGCGCCATGTCTTTGATGAACGGTGCCACCTGGGCCTCTACACCGGCCTCGCGGTAGCGTTTGGCGGTCGCTTCATCGTGTTGCTTGCCTGCCTGGTGAAAAACTTCCGGGCGCGCAGCCTCGGGGACTTTCGCCAGTGCTTGCGGCAAGAGTTTGTTCAACGGTTCGGCACCCAGGCTGCCACCCAGGACCAACAACCGCGGTTTGCGCCCGGCCAGGGCCGGACGCGACGCGTTCAGGAACAGTTCGCTGCGCACCGGGTTGCCGGTGGTACGGCGCTTACCGGAGGCGACGAAAGTTTCCGGAAAAGCTTCACAGACTCGGGCTGCCAAAGGCACCAGCAGCCGATTGGCGGTACCGGCCTTGGCGTTCTGTTCGTGGATCACCACCGGCACGCCGGTCAGCTTTGCCGCAACGCCGCCAGGGCCAGTCACATAACCACCAAAGCCGATCACGCAGACCGGCTTCAATTCCTTCATGATCCGGCGTGCCTGCAGCACCGCCTTGACCAGGGTGAACGGCGCCTTGAGCAGCGACAGGCGCCCCTTGCCACGCAGGCCGGTCACTTGGATCAGGTGCAGCGGGATACCCGCCTGTGGCACCAGTTCGTTTTCGATGCCGCGCGGTGTGCCCAGCCAGTGCACGGTGTAACCACGTGCCTGGAACTCGCGGGCGCAGGCCAGTGCGGGGAACACATGCCCACCCGTTCCGCCAGCCATGATCAACACATTAGCGCCCATGGTTCGGCTCCTCGGCGAAGTCGCTTTCGCTGAACTCCGTCTCCTCGCTGCCCAGGTGCGTGCGGCTCTCCCATTCGATGCGCAGGAGCAAACCGGCGCAGGCGCAGCAGATCACCAGCGAACTGCCGCCGTAGCTGAGAAACGGCAGGGTCAGGCCCTTGGTTGGCAGCAGGCCGACGTTCACGCCGATGTTGATGAGGAACTGACCGATCCACAAAAACGCCAGGCCGTAAGCCATATAGGCCGCAAAGAATTGCTTGGCCTTTTCGGCCCACAGGCCGATGTACATGGCGCGTACGCTGACGAACACGAACAGGGCAACGGTGGCCAGCGAGCCGATCACGCCCAGTTCTTCGGCCAATACCGAGAACACGAAGTCGGTATGCGCTTCCGGCAGGTAGAACTGCTTTTGCACGCTGTTACCCAGGCCTACGCCCAGCCATTCGCCACGGCCGAAGGCAATCAGCGCCTGGGTCAACTGGTAGCCGGAGCCGAACTGGTCGGACCAGGGGTCGGTAAAAGTGATCAGGCGCGCCATTCGATAGGGCTGCGCCTGGACCAGGCCAACCACGGCCACGACTGCCAAGGCCACCATCAGGGTGAAACGGAACAGGCCCACGCCGCCGAGGAACAACATGGCTGCTGCTGCGCCCATCATTACTACTGTGGCACCGAAGTCCGGTTCCATCAGCAACAGACCGGCCATTGGCAACAGCACGATGAAGGGCTTGAAGAAACCCATCCAGCTCTCGCGCACTTCGGTTTGACGGCGCACCAGGTAACCGGCCAGGTAAATCACCACGAATACCTTGGCGATTTCCGAAGGCTGTACGTTGAAGAAGCTGAAGCCGATCCAGCGCATCGAGCCGTTCACTTCGCGACCGATGCCTGGCACCAGCACCAGCACCAGCAAGCCGAATGCACCGACCAGCATGAGCCAGCCCAGGCGCTGCCAGGTGGCGATTGGCACCATCATGGTGGCGATACAGGCACCCACCCCCAGCGCCACATACACCAGATGACGGAACATGTGATAAAGCGGGTTGCCCGATTGCACCGCCGCCACTTCCGAGGATGCCGAGGTGATCATCACCAGGCCCAGCCCGAGCAATGCCAGGCAGCCGGCGAGCATGGCAAAGTCCAGGTCGATGCCGCGGCCACTGATCAATGGCGAAGGGTAAGGCTTGATGATGCCAAAAATCATGACAAGGCCTCCACGGCTTGGGCGAACAGGCGCCCGCGCTCTTCGAAGTTCTTGAACATGTCCAGGCTTGCGCAAGCCGGCGACAACAGCACAGAGTCACCGGCCTTGGCCAGTGCGGCACATTGCTGCACGGCCTCTTCCAGCGTCTTGACGCGGATCAACGGTATGGCATCGCCCAAGGCTTCGGCCAGCCGCTCGGCATCACGACCCAGCAACACCACCGCGCGGCAGTGCGCCGCGACCGGAGCGCGCAAGGCACTGAAATCGGCGCCCTTGCCATCGCCACCGGCGACCAGCACCAGCTTGCCGGCAATATCGGCCCCCAGGCCTTCGATGGCCGCCAGCGCCGCACCGACATTGGTGGCCTTGGAGTCGTCGTACCAGGTCACGCCATCACGCTCGCGCAGCCACTGGCAACGGTGCGCCAAGCCAACGAACGTGCGCAGGCTGGCAAGCATGGCATCGAACGGCAGGCCGACCGCATGCCCCAGGGCCAGGGCCGCCAGGGCATTGGCCTGGTTGTGCGCACCGCGGATTTTCAGCTCACGTACCGGCATCAGGTTTTCGAACTGGAACGCCAGGTATTTCTCGCCGTTCTCTTCGCGCAGGCCGAAGGCCTTGAAATCAGGTTTGTTCAGGCCGAAGGTCCAGCACGGCAGGCCTTCGCCCATCAACGGCCGGCTCAGAGCGTCCTGGCGATTGACCACCACTTGCCTGGCGCCACGGAAAATCCGGTGCTTGGCCAGGTGGTACGCCGGCAGGCCGCTGTAGCGGTCCATGTGGTCTTCGCTGACGTTGAGCACGGTGGCCACTTCGGCATTGAGCTGGTCGGTGGTTTCCAACTGGAAACTGGATAATTCGAGCACGTAGAGCTCGACGTCGTCGGCAAGCAGGTCCAGGGCCGGCGTGCCCAGGTTACCACCCACCGCGACGCGCTTGCCGGCGGCAGCAGCCATTTCGCCGACCAGGGTGGTGACGGTGCTTTTCGCGTTCGAGCCGCTGATTGCCACGATGGGCGCTTTCGCGTTACGCGCGAACAGCTCGATGTCGCCGGACAGTTTCACGCCACGGGCAGCCGCCTGCTGCAATGCCGGTGTCGACAAGGCCAGCCCCGGGCTGATGTACAGTTCATCGGCGCGGCAGAGGAATTCCACGTCCAGATCACCACAACGCACTTCCACCTGCGGGTAGTCGCGCCGAAGCGTCGCCAGTTCCGGCGGGTTCTGGCGCGTATCGGCCACAGCAAACGCCACGCCCCGCTGCGCCAGGAAACGCACCAGGGACATACCGCTCTTGCCGAGGCCGACAACGATGCGGAAGTGGTCAGAAGCGATCAAAGACACTCTCTCTACCTCAGTTTCAGCGTGGCAAGGCCAATCAGCACGAGAATCACGGTGATGATCCAGAAGCGGACAATCACACGCGGCTCGGGCCAGCCCTTGAGTTCAAAATGGTGGTGAATAGGTGCCATGCGAAACACACGGCGACCGGTCAGCTTGAAGGAGGCGACCTGAATGACGACCGACAGGGTTTCCATCACGAACACGCCGCCCATGATGAACAATACGATTTCCTGGCGCACGATCACCGCGATGGTGCCCAGGGCCGCGCCCAGCGCCAGCGCGCCGACATCGCCCATGAAGACCTGCGCCGGGTAGGTGTTGAACCAGAGAAAGCCCAGGCCCGCACCGATCAGCGCACCGCAGAACACGATCAGCTCACCGGCCCCCGGCACGTACGGGATCAACAGGTATTCGGCGAACTTCACGTTACCGGACAGGTAGCAAAAAATCCCCAGCGCACCGCCAACCATCACGGTCGGCATGATTGCCAGGCCATCGAGGCCGTCGGTCAGGTTGACCGCGTTGCTCGACCCCACGATGACGAAATAGGTCAGGACAATGAAGCCTGCGCCCAGAGGAATGCTGACGTCCTTGAGCATCGGCACGATCAGGGTGGTCTCGACGCTGGACGGGGCCGTTACGTACAGGAAAATCGCAGCGCCCAGACCGAACACCGATTGCCAGAAATACTTCCAGCGGCTTGGCAAGCCACGGGAGTTCTTCTCGATCACCTTGCGATAGTCATCCACCCAACCGATGGCGCCGAACAGCAGGGTGACGATCAGCACCACCCAGACGTAACGGTTGCTCAGGTCAGCCCACAACAGGGTGCTGACACCAATAGCCGAGAGGATCAGCGCACCGCCCATGGTGGGGGTACCGGACTTGGACAAATGCGATTGTGGGCCATCGTTGCGCACAGCCTGGCCAATCTGGCGAATCTGCAGGGTACGGATCATCCATGGGCCCAGGCACAGGGCCAGGGTCAATGCGGTCAGTACACCGAGAATCCCGCGCAGGGACAGGTACTGAAAGACCGCAAAGCCTTTGTAGAACTGTTGCAGATACTCAGCCAGCAGCAGCAGCATTAATGTTTCTCCCCGCTGGGATCGCACAAAGCCGCCACGACGTTTTCCATCGCAGCGCTACGCGACCCCTTGATCAAAATAGTGGTATGAGTGTCCTGCTCGGCGCTAACGGCCGCGATCAGGTCAGCTTGAGTTGCGAAATGGCGGGCATTCTCACCAAAGGCCGCGACCGCGTGGGCCATCAAAGGGCCCACGGCATAAAGTGCCGAGACCTTGCCTTTGGCATAGGCGCCTACTTGCTCATGACCTTCTTGCGCCCATTGCCCCAATTCGCCGATATCTCCGAGCACCAGAACGGTACGCCCGGAAAAGCCGGCAAGTATATCAATGGCCGCACACATGGAGGTGGGGTTTGCGTTGTAGGTGTCATCGATTACCCGCACACCCTTGCGGGTGATTTGCGCGACGGTCCGGCCCTTGACCGGCTGTACGTTGTTCAGCCCCTGGACAATGCCGTCCAGCGCCAGTCCCAAGGCATGCGCCGCCGCGGCTGCCGCCAGGGCGTTTTGCACATTGTGCGTACCCAGCAGGTTCAATTGCACCCGCCCGACACCGGCTGGGCCGTGCAGGTCGAATGCCGGGCAGCCACGCGCGTCAAGGCTCAGGTTGGCGGCATGGAAATCGGCGATGGGATTATCCAGGGCGAAACTCAGGACACCATGCTGTTCGGCACGCGCTTTCCAGATGGGGAATGCCTTGTCGTCCAGGTTGAGGATGGCGATACCGCCCTCGCCCAACCCTTCGAGAATTTCGCCCTTGGCTTCGACGATTTTTTCCGGCCCACCGAATTCACCCACATGCGCGGTCCCGGCGTTGTTGATCACCACCACCTGTGGCTGGGTCAGACCCACGGTATAGGCAATTTCGCCGACGCGCGAAGCACCCAGCTCGATGACCGCGGCCGTGTGCTCGGGTGCAATTTCCAGCAAGGTCAGCGGAGCCCCCAGGTCGTTGTTCAGGTTGCCACGCGTTGCCAGTACCGGCCCATGGGTGCGCAGGATGCTGGCAAGCATTTCCTTGACCGTGGTCTTGCCGCTGGAACCGGTGATGGCGGCGACAGGGCGAGTGAATTGGGCACGGTTCAGGGCGCCCAACTGCCCCAGGGCCAGACGGCTGTCGGCAACCACGAGTTGTGGCAGGTTGCTACCTGGCACCTCACGTTCCACCAGGGCTGCAACGGCGCCCTTGGCCTGCACCTCGTTCAGGTAATCGTGACCATCGAAGCGCGGCCCGGCCAGGGCGACAAAGAGTTGCCCGGCAGCAATGGCACGGCTGTCGATGCTGACGCCGGTAAAGGTTGCATCGTCATCCACCAGCCGGCCCTGCAAGGGCGCGGTCAGCTGGCTGAGGGCCAATGGCTTAAGCATGGGGAGCCTCCCAGACTGCGAGTGCAAGCTCTGCTTCGACCAGATCGGAAAAAGCGTGGCGCTGGCCGTTGATTTCCTGGTAATCCTCGTGCCCCTTGCCAGCCAGGACGATGACATCGTCGGCGGCAGCGCTGGCAATCAGTTGGCTGATGGCTGCACCGCGACCGGCGACGAACTGGACTTGATCCACCTTGGCAAAACCGGGGCGGATGTCGGCAAAGATCTGCTGCGGGCCTTCGCTGCGCGGGTTGTCGTCGGTCACCAGCACGCCATCGGCCAGGCGCTCGGCCACTTCAGCCATCAGCGGGCGCTTGCCGCGATCGCGGTCGCCGCCACAGCCGAACAGGCACAGCAACTTGCCCTTGGCATGGGGGCGCAGGGCTTCGAGCACTTTTTCCAGGGCATCGGGGGTATGGGCGTAGTCGACCACCACCAGGGGTTTGTTGCCACCGCCCAGACGCTGCATACGACCAATCGGCCCTTCCAGCGCGGGGGTGACCTTGAGAATTTCGTCCAGCGGGTAATCCAGCGCCAACAGGGCGCCAACCGCGGCCAGCATGTTGCTCAGGTTGAAGCGGCCCAACAGGCGGCTGCGCAGGGTGCGCTCACCCTGTGCGGTAACGATCACTGCACGCACGCCATCGTCGTTGAAATGCGCCTCGCGACAGTACAACGAGGCGCTGGCATCCTGCAGGCTATAGGTGATCAGACGCGATTCATGTTCCTGGCCTGCCAGCTCGCGACCGAACTCGTCATCCAGGTTGACCACCCGGCAGCGCAGGTCAGGCCAGGCGAACAGACGTGCCTTGGCCTGGGCATAAGCTTGCATGCTGCCGTGGTAATCCAGGTGGTCGCGCGAAAGGTTGGTCATGACCGCAATATCGAACGCCAGCGCCGCAACGCGGCCTTGATCCAGGGCGTGGGATGACACTTCCATGGCCACGGCGCGCGCGCCGGCCTTCTTCAGGTCATAGAGGGTGGCCTGCACGGCAATCGGGTCTGGCGTGGTCAAGCGGCCACTCACCAGCTCACCGTAGAAGCCCGTGCCCAAGGTGCCAATCAGGCCACAGCGCTTGCCCAACTGGTCCAGTGCCTGGGCCAGCAATTGAGTGACGCTGGTCTTGCCGTTGGTACCGGTGACACCGACCAGGTCCAGTTGACGACTGGTATCGCCATAGAAGCGCCCGGCAATGCTGGAAAGTTGCGACACCAGGCCCTTGACCGGAATCAGCGGCACGTCGGTAAGCGGCAGCACACTGGCACCGTCGGCTTCATACGCCACTGCCGCCGCGCCCCGCTGCAGGGCGTCGGCGATGTGTGCACGGCCATCGAGCTTGCCGCCGGGCACTGCCAGGAACAGGTCGCCGGCGCGCACGTTACGACTGTCGAGGGTGAGCTCGCGGATCAACGGATCGCGGCCAGCCTGTGGAAAAATCTTGCTCAGAGGCATTGTCATTAACCGCGCCCTCCTTTGGCGGGCGCAGCATCGGCTTGCTGCTGGGGAGTTGCCGTCGGCAAGTTGTCAGGCGGCACGTTCATCAAGCGCAACGTACCGGACATCACCTTGCTGAAAACCGGCGCCGAAATCAGACCACCGAAATAAGCCCCCGTGCCCGGCTCATCGATAACCACGACGATGGCGTAACGCGGGTTGCTCATCGGCCCGAAGCCTGCAAACAGCGAACGGTAGGCGTTTTCGGTATATCCCTTGGAGCCGACGGTTGCTTTACGCGCGGTACCCGACTTGCCACCCACGTGGTAGGCCGGCACCTGGGCACGGAATACTCCACGCGGTGCCTCGATCACTTGTTGCAGCATGTTCTGGATGGTTTTCGCGGTTTCGGGCGGCATGACCTCGGCCGACTCCGGCTCTTTATCGGTCTTGAGAATGCTCAACGGCACCATGCGGCCATTGTTGGCCAGCGCTGCGTACGCATGCACCAGCTGCAGCGCCGTCACCGACACGCCGTAGCCGTAGGACAGCGTCGCGGTCTCGGCCTTGCGCCATTCACGGTGGTTCGGCAGGTTGCCGACCCGCTCACCCGGGAAGCCCAGGCCGGTGTACTGGCCCAGGCCCAGCGACGCCATCATGCGATAGATGGACTCGCCACCGATATCGAACGCGACCTTGCTCATCCCCACGTTACTGGAGTTGATCAGAATGCCGGTCAGGTCAAGGATCGGGCCTTCGCTCTTGGACACGTCACGAATGGTGTAACGCCCCAACTGCAAGGTACCTGGATAGACTTCAACCTTGTCGGTGGGCTTCCAACGGCCGGTCATCAGGGCCGCGCTCATGGAGATCGGCTTGACGGTCGAACCCGGCTCGAACACATCAATGATGGCGCGGTTACGCATGGCAGCCGGGAACATGCTGCGGCGGTTGTTGGGGTTGTAGGTCGGCTGGTTGGCCATGGCCAGCACTTCGCCGGTCTTCACGTCCATGATTACCAGGCTACCCGCCTTGGCCTGGTTCTCGACGATGGCGTTACGCAGCTCGCGGCTGGCCAGGTATTGCAGGCGCAGGTCGATGGACAACGCCAAGGCTTTGCCGGCCTTGGCGTTTTTGGTGACCTGGATATCCTTGATCAACCGGCCTCGCCGGTCCTTGATAACCTGTCGTTTGCCGGGCACCCCCGCCAGCCAGTCATCGTAGGCCAGTTCGACGCCTTCGCGCCCGTGATCATCGAGGTCGGTGAAGCCCACCATATGGGCTGCCACATCGCCCGCCGGATAGAAGCGCCGGAACTCCTCGATCCCGTATACCCCGGGTACCTTCAGGTCGAGCACGACTTGCCCCTGTTCCGGGGTGAGGCCCCGGACCAGGTAGATGAATTCCTTGTTGGCCTGCTGCTCCAGGCGCTCGCTCAACTGCTTGGGGTTTTGCCCCAGGGCTGCCGCCAGTGACGGCCACTTGTCCTTGGCCAGCTGCATTTCCTTGGGGTTGGCCCACAGGGTGGTGACCGGCGTACTGACCGCCAGCGGCTCGCCGTTACGGTCGGTGATCAGGCCACGGTGAGCAGGAATCGGGATATGCCGCAAGCTGCGCGCATCGCCCTGCCCCTTGAGAAAGTCATGGTCGATCACTTGCAAGTCGACGATGCGCCAGGCGATGGCGCCCACCATCAGTGCCAGCAAACCCAGCACCACGCGGAACCGCCAGGGGTAGAGTGCACCCTCGAGTTTCATCATGGCGCCACCATGCGGACTTCCGCGGCGCCGGGGATGCGCATTTTCAGTTGTTCGCTGGCCAGGGTTTCGATACGGCTGTGGGCGGTCCAGGTGCTTTGCTCGAGAATCAGCCGGCCCCACTCGGCCTGCGCCTTGTCACGCTCGCTCAATTCGCCATACAGGGTATTGAGCAACTGACGGTTCCAGTGAGCGCTGTACGACACCGCAATCGCCGAAAAGAGCACGCCGACAAACAGCAGAAGCATCAGGAAGCTTCCACCTGGCAGGGGTTTGGCGAAAAGCCTGCTCACCGCAGCTTCTCCGCCACGCGCATGACGGCGCTGCGTGAGCGTGGGTTGGCCTTGAGCTCGGCGTCGGAAGCGAACCGGGCCTTTCCGTGGACTTTGATTTTTGGCTCGAAGGCCTTGAATTGTACCGGCAGGTTGCGTGGCAAGTTATCGGCTTCACCTTTGGCTAACTTGCGCATGAACAGCTTGACGATACGGTCTTCGAGCGAATGGAAGCTGATGACCACCAGGCGGCCACCGATTTCCAGCGCGTCTAGTGCAGCTTCAAGGCCCGCTTCCAGATCGGCCAATTCGTTGTTGACGTGAATGCGCAGCCCCTGGAAGGCACGGGTCGCCGGGTTCTTGCCCTTTTCCCAGGCCGGGTTGGCCACCTTCAGCACTTCGGCAAGATCGGCGGTGCGTTCGAAGCGCTGGGTTTCACGGCGCAACACCACGGCACGGGCCATGCGCTTGGCGAAACGTTCCTCGCCATACTCTTTGAAAACCCGGGCAATTTCTTCTTCAGGTGCCGTGGCAATGAAGTCGGCGGCACTGATCCCGCGCGACGGATCCATGCGCATGTCCAGAGGGCCATCATTGAGAAAACTGAAACCACGCTCCGGGTCGTCGAGCTGCGGCGAGGAAACGCCCAGGTCGAGCAGCACGCCACTGACCTTGCCGGCCAGACCGCGCGCGGCAACTTCAAGGCCCAGCTCGGCAAAACTGCGTTGCACAATGACAAAGCGGCCGTCTTCGGCCGCCAGCGCTTGCCCGGTGGCAATCGCTTGAGGATCTTTGTCAAAACCCAGCAACCGTCCTTGCGGCCCGAGCTTGCTGAGTATCAAGCGGCTGTGCCCGCCGCGCCCGAAAGTGCCATCCAGATAGCAGCCATCGGCGCGTACGGCGAGAGCCTCGACGGCTTCGTCAAGCAGTACGGTGATGTGGTTAAAGCCGCTATCTATAGTCACAGGATCAAATCACGCAGTTCATCAGGCATGGCGCCCGGTTGTTGAATGGCTACCAGGTCCGCTGCAGCAACAGCGTTCCAGGCATCCTCGTCCCACAGTTGAAACTTGTTCAGCTGCCCCACCAGCATCGCGCGCTTGTCCAGCTTGGCGTATTCGCGCAAACGCGGCGGGACCAAAAAGCGACCACTCCCATCGAGTTCGAGATCAACCGCATTACCGATCAGCAAACGCTGCAGGCGGCGGTTCTCTTCACGCAGGGAAGGCAAGGCACGCAATTTGGTTTCAATCAGTTCCCACTCATCGAGCGGGTATACGCATAAGCAGGGGTCGACCGCATCAATAGTCACAATCAGCTGCCCGGAACTACGCGAAACCAGCTCGTCACGGTACCGGCTCGGCATAGCGAGACGACCCTTGGCGTCGAGACTGATGGCGTTAGCTCCGCGAAACACGGCTGCGCTTCCTATATATTAGCTTTTTGTGCCTGAAAAACCCACTTCATGCCACTTTCTGCCACTTGCGCACACTATAGGAATGCGCCTACCGCACCGTCAAGGCGCGCCCCTAAGGAAAACCCTTACAGATCGGAGATTTAGGTGAACAAGGGGGGGTAGAGAGATGAAATTACAGGTAAATCGACGAACAAAAGCCAACTCACTCAGGGAGATAGAGCCCGAAGTTAAAGTAAATTATTAAGTGTAAGATTTTTTTGGTATTACAGAAGCGTGTCTGCTATTGAATCAAGCAGGAAGGGAAAAAAGTGGAGAGTCGATCTATAAGCCGGGTTCTGTCGAGGACAGTCATTCCTCTACGATGGCCATCACTGGACACCTTTAGCAACCTACCCGGTTCCAACGCGGGCCGCGCCATATGGAACCCTATTTGGTCTTGCTCCGAGTGGGGTTTACCTAGCCACGAACTGTTGCCAGCCGTGCGGTGCGCTCTTACCGCACCTTTTCACCCTTACCGGCACCGAAGTGCTTAGGCGGTTATTTTCTGTGGCACTTTCCGTAGGCTCGCGCCTCCCAGGCGTTACCTGGCACTCTGCCCTATGGAGCCCGGACTTTCCTCCCCCCTCTTTTGCGGAACAAAAGAAGGCAGCGACTGTCCAATCGACTCTCCGCCGCGAAGGTTAACGGTACCTGCGCGGAAGAACAAGCTTTATCCCAATTCATAGCGCTGTGCCACCACCCTTGCGAAGTAAAGCAAGCCTTGCACAACTGTCAAATCGCCCCCGCTGTTTTATTCAGCTTTTTGCTTTTCCAGCGCCAATTGATACAACACGTTCTTGCGCGCGCCGGTGATTTCCGCCGCCAGGGCAGCCGCACGCTTGAGCGGCATCTCCGCAAGCAACAAGTCCAATACGCGCATCACTTCGCTGCTGACCGCCTCGTCATTTTCAGGCGGCGTCCAACCCGCCACCAACACTACGCACTCGCCACGCTGCTGATTACTGTCACCCTCGACGAATTCGCGCAATTGCGCTAGCGGCAGCCCTTTCAAGGTTTCGAAGGTCTTGGTCAATTCCCGCGCAAGCACAGCGCAACGCTCACCACCGAATACAACTTCCAGATCCTGCAGGCACTCCAGAATACGATGGGGTGCCTCGTAGAAAATCAGCGTGCGCGGCTCTTCCTTCAACAACTCCAGGCGCGCTCGCCGCCCCGTCGCCTTGGCCGGCAGGAAACCTTCGAAGATGAAGCGATCGGATGGCAAGCCGGCCGCCGACAACGCGGCAATCAGGGCGCACGCGCCAGGCACTGGCACCACGCTAATGCCCGCTGCCCGCGCCTGACGCACCAGGTGGTAACCCGGATCGGAGATCAGCGGTGTGCCGGCATCGGAAATCAACGCAATATTGTCGCCCGCCTGAAGGCGCGTCAGAAAACGGCTGCCCTCTTCGCGCTCATTGTGCTCATGACAGGCAGCCAGCGGCGTATTGATGCCGAAATGCTGGAGCAGGCGTACCGAATGCCGGGTATCCTCGGCAGCGATCAGCGCCACGTCGGTCAACACTTTCAGTGCCCGGGCGCTCATGTCATCCAGGTTACCAATGGGCGTGGCGACCACGAAAAGCGTGCCGGCAGTGGAATTCGAAACACCTGGAGCAGTCACAGCACACACCTGTCTTAATGGTCAAACCACCATTGTACAGCCTGCAACAACGCCTGCCCTGTAACATTTGCACGAGCAATATGAATGCTTTCGCGCCGGCAACATCGCGCCCCGGCCAGTGCTTGGGTACAATTGCCCGTTAATTTGATCGAGTATCAGGACATTTACATGATTGCTTGCCTGCGGCTGCTCTCCGCCCTCTGCCTCGTCGCCCTGCTGGCGGCGTGTGCCAGTACCTCGTCGAGCCTTGGCGAACTTCCGCGCACCCCGGACGCCAGCATCGAGCAACTGCTCGAACAGGCCGCCTCCAGCAAGGATCCACTGGAAGCGGGTTCCCTGCGCCTGAGTGCCGCCGACCAGGCTTACCGGCAAAAGAACTACGTGCAAGCAGCGCGCATTCTCGAGCAGGTACCGCTTGCGCAAATGAAGCCGGCCCAGCAGATTTTCGCCAGCACCCTGGCAGCCGAACTGGCCATGTCCCGCAACCAGCCAAAGGCCGCTCTCACCGCTCTGAATCATCCAAGCATGGAGCGCCTGAACGAACTGCCGGAAACGCAGCAGGTACGCACCCACGCCGTTCGCGCCGCCGCCCTGGCCGCCGATGGCCAGACTCTGGCGGCCGCCCGCGAGCGCATTGCCATCAGCCCGATGGTCAAAGGCAAGCAAGCCGCCGGCAACAATGAGGCGATCTGGACCCTGGTCGCCTCGCTGCCAAGCGATCAACTGCACACGACCGGCGACGATGAGCTGGCCGGCTGGATGAGCCTGGCCCTGGCCGTGAAAAGCGCCGGTAGCCTGGAGCAACAACAAGCGGCCATCGAAAAATGGAAGACCCAGAACCCCGACCACCCGGCCGCCCTGGAAATGCCGCAGTCACTGATCAAGCTCAAGGAACTGGCCAGCCAGCCCCTGACCAAGATCGCCCTGCTGCTGCCCCAGGAAGGCCAGCTGGCATCGGTTGCCCGCGCCTTGCGCGAAGGCTTCATGGCCGCCCACTTCCAGGCCCAGCAAGCCGGCCTGAAACCACCGGTCATCGAAGTGTTCGACAGCTCGCGCATGACCTCGCTGGATGATTTCTACCGCCAGGCACAAGCCGCCGGCGTGCAATTGGTGGTCGGCCCGCTGGAAAAACCACTGGTCAAGCAATTGAGCAGCCGCCAGAGCCTACCCATCACCACCCTGGCCCTGAACTACAGCGATGTCGGCCAGGCCGGCCCTCCCGAGCTGTTCCAATTCGGCCTGGCTGCCGAAGACGAAGCCCGCGAAGTATCGCGCCGCGCGCGTGCCGACAACATGCACAGCGCCGTAGCGCTGGTACCGAAAGGCGAATGGGGCGACCGGGTACTCAAGGCCTTCCGTGAAGATTGGGAAGCCAATGGTGGCACCCTGATTGCCGCCGAACATGTCGACCAACCCGTGGCCCTGGCCCAGCAGATCGCCGACCTGTTCCAGCTGCGCCAGAGCGAGGGCCGCGCCAAGAGCCTGCAAAGCACCGTTGGCGGCGCCGTTTCGGCGCAACCGTCGCGTCGCCAGGACATCGACTTCATCTTCCTCGCCGCCACCCCGCAGCAAGCCCAGCAGATCAAGCCGACACTCAACTTCCAGTATGCCGGCGACGTTCCGGTGTATGCCACTTCGCACCTGTACAGCGCCAGCGGCGACACGGCCCAGTACAACGACATGAACGGCATCCGCTTTTGCGAAACCCCTTGGCTGCTCGACACCGGCAACGCCTTGCGCCAGCAGGTGGTTCGCCAGTGGCCGCAAGCCGGGGGCAGCCTGGGCCGCCTCTATGCCATGGGCGTCGACGCCTATAGCCTGGCGCCGCGCCTGGGCCAGCTCAAGGCGCTGCCCGACAACCGTATCGAGGGACTTTCCGGCAGCCTCAGCATGACCCCGACCCAGCGCGTCGAGCGCCACCTTCCATGGGCAGAGTTCGAAGGCGGCCAGGTCAAGCGCCTGCCCGATACGCCCCGCTGATGCCGAGCTCACCGCGCCCGCATGCCGGCCGCGAAGCCGAAGCGCAAGCCCTGGACTTCCTCGAGGAACAGGGCTTGCAGCTGCTGGCACGGAACTGGACGTGCAAACGTGGTGAGCTGGATCTGGTCATGCTTGACGGCGATACAGTAGTATTCGCCGAAGTCCGCTACCGGCTGCACGCCCAATGGGGCGGCGCACTCGGCAGTATCGATGCGCGCAAGCGCGAGAAGCTGATAGTGGCGGCACAGTATTTTTTGCAGAAAGAGTCGCGCTGGGCCAGCCACCCTTGCCGCTTCGACGTGGTCGCTCTCGAAGGCACGCCAGGCTCGGCCCCACGGCTGAACTGGCTGAAAAATGCCTTCGATAGCTGACGCCCGCCCTGCGCCATGCGTCGCACTTCTTTTTCAACCAACGTTTTTGCTCTTTGCTTTGCGGGCTGCACAGTCATGTGCCGGGAAGCCTCCGGGAAGACCCGGACAGCGCCCGACCAGCCGCCCTACTTAAGGTCACACTGATGGACATGCAATCCCGAATTCGCCAGCTATTTCAGGCCAGCATCAACACCAAGCAACAGGCGATGGAAGTCCTTGCACCGCACATCG
>RCUU01000870.1_pt1 | contig 15642 bp, 13 predicted proteins | sample 2166211 | NCBI WGS metagenome assembly RCUU01 (sample SAMN09932620, study PRJNA488358) | compost metagenome | feature: garden; material: soil; isolation source: compost soil in phenylacetic acid-enriched culture | place: Germany: Experimental Botanical Garden Goettingen | collected 2016-01-27
CATTTATTGCGACTGTATTCGGTATTTTTACCGGTTATGTGCTCTGGCATCCTATATCCAATAAATTGAAACGTCTCTCCAAAAAGGAGATGGAAGTTCGATTGATGATGGTCGAGGGTCTCCTATCGATTCAGTCCGGTGTATCCACAATCGCTATCCAACAAAAACTGGCCGTCTTCCTAACCCCTGCTGAACGTGCTGAAATTCTCGAAAAGGGGGCGGGCATAGGTGAGCAAAAAGAATAAACGACACCAGGAACACGAAGAACACGCCGACGAAAGCTGGCTGTTGCCTTATTCTGACCTAATGACCCTTCTCTTAGCCTTATTTATCGTGTTATTCGGTATGAGTAATGTAGATAGCCAGAAATTCAAAGAATTGAGCGAAGCGTTTAATAGTGTGCTGACTGGAGGACATGGTGTTCTTGATCAGACCTCTATGACCAACAACAGCAATACCAGCAATGATATTTCTAAGGCAGCAAGCGAGCTTATTACTAAGAAAACTGCAGATATGATGCGCCAAAAGGAACAAGAGAATCTCGAAGCCCTCAAAAAACAGCTCGACGACTATATCAAGCAAAGTGGGCTAACCGATGATCTTGATACGAAATTAAATCAATCACAGCTCATGATTACGATTCGGGATAACGCCCTGTTCCCATCCGGAGAAGCCGATGTTAAGCCTGATGCCCGCATACTCGCCAAAGCAATATCGAATATGCTGCAGCAGTTCCAGGATTATGAGGTTATCGTATCGGGTCATACAGACAACATACCTATCTCTAATCGTGAATTCCCGTCCAACTGGGACCTGAGCTCAGTACGTGCACTTAACTTTATGAAAATCCTTCTATTAAACGATCAGCTTGATCCGAAGAAATTCAGTGCAATCGGGTACGGTGAGTATCACCCTGTGTCCTCGAATGAAACTGTGGCTGGACGTGCCCAAAATCGCCGTGTTGAGGTCTCTATCATTCGTAAGTACCTTGATCCTGCTACGCAGCAGCTTGGAGTTACCTCTGCACATGAATAACCTAAAAAGGCTCTCCCAGATGGTCATATAATGAACCCTGGAGAGCCTTATTTATTGATATTCCATTCACACCGTTTCTTCTACATCAAAGTATAATTTAACGCCTTGCTAAGCTCACTCTTCTCCTGAGGCGTTAAATCGCGCCAGGTACCGATTCGCTGATTACCGAGATGTATGTTCATGATTCGAACACGCTGCAGCTTGCGAACCTCATAACCGAGTGCGCTGCACATTCTGCGAATTTGCCGATTTTTCCCTTCCGTCAGTATGATGCGGAATACACGATCGCTAATACGGGTTATCTGGCAAGGCAACGTCATTTCTCCCAATATCCTAACCCCCTCGCCCATCACCTTAAGAAAAGACGGGGTAAGCGGCCTATCGACAGTAACGATATACTCCTTCTCATGCTTGCCTTCTGATCTCAGGATCTTGTTAACGACATCCCCGTCATTTGTAAGCAATATCAACCCCTCGGAATCTTTATCCAGGCGGCCAATCGGAAAAATCCGTTCCTCATGCTCTACAAAATCAACAATATTCCCCCGAATATGCCGCTCAGTTGTACAGGTAATCCCTACAGGCTTGTTAAGAGCTATGTAAACGTGGCGCTGAGGTCCATTTGATAATGCAGCTCCATTAATGCGCACATCGTCTCCTGGCTCAGCCTGGCTGCCTAGCATTGCTGTAATGCCGTTAATTGTAACTTGTCCGGATTCGACCAGTTTATCCGCCTCACGTCTGGAACAGTACCCTGTTTCACTAATAAATTTGTTAATTCTCATTATGTCATCTCACCTCATTATGCTATGCGCCTTCTGTCATTATATCCTCCGGCTTGATGACTGCAGTCATCTTAGGCAGGGTGATCGTAACTACCGTTCCTTTGCCAAGCTCGCTATCGAACTCAAGTAGCCCCTTATGAGCCTCGATAATACGCTGACACACCATAAGCCCGAGGCCAGTACCCTTTTCTTTGTTCGTATAGAACGGTTCTCCGAGCTTCTTGAGCCTTTCCTTGGATATACCTTCCCCCTGGTCTATAACTCGAACGACAGCCTTTCTATCATCCTCCTCCACAAGGATTTTAATCAGCCCTCCAGAAGGCATTGCCTCCATTGCATTCTTCAGAACATTAATGAAGACCTGCTTCAATTGATTCTCTTCACAGTGTACCAGAATTGGAGCCTGTGAGAAATCTACCTGAAACTCAATATTATGTAAGTGTGCTTCGCTATCAAGCAATGAGATAACATCTCCTAAAGTGAACCGAACATCTTTAACCTCAAAGTGAACAGCCTGTGGCTTGGCAAGAATCAGAAATTCGCTCACGATCAGATTGATACGATCAAGCTCGGACAGCATTATGTCGGTGTGCATCTCATTGACCATTTTCATGCTTTGCTGCATTTGCAGAAAACCCCTTAACGTAGTAAGCGGGTTTCTGATTTCATGAGCAACACCGGCAGCAAGCCTGCCAACCGTCGTTAATTTCTCTGAACGCAAAAGCAAATCCTCCATCTTATTATGCTCCGTCATATCCCTGGATATTGTTATAAATGCAGTGACTTCACCTTCCTCATTATATATCGGAGACTCGCTAATACTGACGTTGACCTGACTGCCATCCTTCCTAAGCCTGACCGTTTCTGCCAAAACGAACGATCCGCCGTGTTCAAGCTCCTGTTCTGAACGCCACTCAAATCTTTCCTCCGCTTTAAAGGGAGGAATAAATTCGAGCTTCGAGCCGATAATCTCCTCCGTACTCCATCCATAAAGCTCCTCAAACGCCGAGTTCACTCTTAAAATTCTACCTTTGGAGTCCGTAACATGAATTGCATCCGCAGTCCCGTTAATAATGGACTCTAAATGCTCCTTCATGGAGCGGTTTTCTTCACTTTTTTGTTTTAATTCCATCGTGTAGCGGCCAAGGCTTTCTGCCATGGTATTAATCTGCACCGCTAAAAGGCCCAATTCATCTTTTCGGGTAATTTCCAGCCTTGTATTAAAATCACCTGAGGACAGCTGGTTTACCTTCTTCAGAATACCCTGAATGGGTCGGATCACTTCTCCTGCTAATATGTAGCTGGCGGAAATCACAATAAATAATAGAACGACAGAGATAGCCACTTGACTGAACAACTGCTCGGAAATAGCCGTTGCTATTGGATCGTAGCTGGAAATAATACGTATGACGTAGGGCTCTTGATTATAAGGCCGAATCGGAATAAAGCTCTCTAGAACTCTTTCTCCCCCAATTGTAGTATCATGAAGAAAGCTGGTGTCGTTGTCCAGGGATTTTTTCGCCATTTGCACCATTTCATCATTCTTGAATTCATAGCTGCCAAACAGGAGAAATTGGCTGGAGCTCTGTGTCATTGGATTAACCCCGGATATTTCCAGCAGGCTGCTATTCGCACGTACCGATTCCTGTGTTATGCGTTCCGGACTAGTCATTTTAAGGGTATGCTCAATGTAGCTTTGATTGATGCCTTGGCTGCTTCCACGCTTGATATAATCATAGACGGAACGGCTTTGTTCCACCGCTAATGCGATTTGCTTGGCGGTGAGCATCATATTAGCCTCACTCTCTTCGCGTAGATTATCCCTTGTGGAAAAGTAGCTGAGGATAATGTTAATTGATAACAGGGTCAAAGCAAAAACCGACATGATCAATGATAATTTCTTTTTAATGGACAAATTTATTTCTCGCCTCCCGGGCAAGATTTGGGGATTTTGGAACTTTATTGGTGATACTCTCATAATACCTTTAACAATAACATTTGCAAAGACGTTGAATTTCCCAGATGTATTACCTACAATAAGTAATTATACCTAATTTTTCTTAATAACAACTAAAAAATATTAAGTTATCCACAAGTTATTGACATATCAACAAAGTAATAGTCTAATATGTGTACAATAGTGGGGATAAAACCTAGGTTATACACAGTGTTATGCACAACATGTTAACAACGAATATTTGTTCGTTGGACAACAGCTGTTGATATATAAAGGAGCTGAGCAACTATGATACATTTACATAACCAGGAGCCTCCTGCTTCAACCTACTCGCATGAACACTGGATGCAAGAAGCGATTAATGAAGCAAGAAAAGCTGAGCATATCGGTGAAGTCCCCATCGGTGCCGTTGTCGTACTAGGAGACGAAATTGTAGGAAGTGGCCACAACCTGAGAGAAAGCTCACGGGACGGCACAGCTCATGCCGAGATCATAGCTATCCGTGAAGCAAGCGAAACGATAGACGCATGGCGTTTATTGCATTGTCGGCTATACGTCACACTGGAGCCTTGTCCGATGTGTGCAGGGGCCATCGTTCAGTGTCGTGTCCCTACTGTCATCTATGGCGCTCCTGATCCCAAGGCAGGCTGTGCAGGGACACTGATGAACCTTTTGCAGGAGCCGCGCTTCAATCATCGTACAGAGATTGTTTCTGGCATTCTTCAAGAGGAATGCGCAGCCTTGCTAACCGATTTTTTTCGCGAGCTGAGACATAAGAGAGCGACAGCACCGAAAGGCACTCATGATTAGGAGCAACTAACGGTGTACAAGTCGACTTGATTTATTTTCATACAGCTTGGCTGGAAGAGAAATAATTGTACACGAAATAAAAGGGCAACCATTGTTAGTAATGGTTGCCCTTTTCTGTACGAAAAAATGCTATAAGTGCTTTATATTCTAGTATCCGAGAGTACCCATCTCATTCTCTAATTCATCCATTGTGATTGTATCTGTCGGAATACCGATAACAAACTCTGGTTTTTCATTGATTTTGCTAAATGTGCTTGTTACTTGAAAAGTAAGCTTCACATTAACATCGGATTCCGGATCATTCACTTCAACATCAGCATTAACTTCTGAGTAAGATGGATAGTTTTTGCTATCAATAGCCGAATTTACAGTGAATTGGTTAATGGTAAGGTAATTCTTCAGTTCATCCAAAGCTTTGCCGAGCTCGGCTTGGTCTCCTTCTTTCAAATCCTTCTTCAGGTCTTCGATATCCTCTGAAGTGAGCTGCAGCATGGAGCGGTATTCTTCTTTATTAATAATGTCCAACGCTTTTGGAAGAGCATTATTAATAAAAATTGTAATGGCTTCCTTCACATTATCATTGGTGATATAGAATTGTACAATTTGCTTCTCTTTAAAACCTTCTGGAAGCTTAACGTCCTTTGCTTCAACATTTTTAAAGTACTTCGCGGAATCATACTCTTCAAGAATAGCTGCACTCAATTCTGCTGAGAGCTTTTGTGTCTTTTCTGTATTGAACATTTCAGGATCAAATTCCTCACCGTTTTCCTCAGCCAATTCCTTCAAATCGATCTCAAGGAATTTCCCTACGATGCTCTCTGGCATTGGCAGGAACGGAATGCTTGGAATCTTAAAATAGACCTTCTCTGTAGTGACTACGAAAGGAATCGTAATCGTCATAGCCATATCGCCCGCCAGCTTCACCTCAAGCGTAGCTTCTGTCTGCATTGGATCTTTTTGATACACTTGATTTACGTTAATCTCTGCATCCTTCAGCATCGAAAGCACAGCACCAACTTGAGGATTCTCTTCAGATGCAGCTTCATCTACAGTCAGATTCAATATTTTAATTTGATTGCTCACTGTGTAAGATTCCATCTTCATTGCATTAACTGCAGCGCTGCTGAGCGCCTCTTTAGGCTCTTTCTTCGTGTTACAGCCGGATAGCACAAGCACTACCGACATAAGTAAAACAAAAACTGGCATGTAAAGCTTTCTAAACATTATTAACCCCTCTCTGTCCTATCTAGAACTATAAAAATACAAAACCTTTCCATATAATAAACTATTTTGACATTAGAGGGAATACATTAGCATCCAAATTAGTGAATATCTTTCTTTTTAAAGCGTCCGCCTTTAACATCATGGATATTTCCTACCGCTAAAAATGCATTTTCATCATAGTAGTTAACGATTTCTTTGAGTTTGGCCTCTTCCAAGCGGGTAATAACGCAGAAGATAACTTTTTTCGGATCTCCCGAAAAACCGCCTTCTCCGGACAAATAGGTAACGCCACGTCCCAAACGCTTTAGAATAGCATCGCCAATCTCATCAATCTGATCACTGATAATCCATACCGATTTCGACTCATTAAGACCATCCACAACGATATCAATTGTTTTATACGCAATATAATATGCTAGCAACGAGAACAACGCCCGTTCCCACCCGAATACAAATCCAGCACCCGTCAAAATAAACAGGTTAATAAACATAATGACTTCGCCAACAGAAAAAGGAGTTTTACGAGATACGAGAATCGCAATAATTTCCGTACCATCCAGCGAACCACCGAACTTGATAACGATACCTGTCCCTAAACCAAGTAAAATACCGCCAAAAACAAATGCAAGCAATGTATCTGTAACAAAAGGATCAACGTGATGAAGCGAGGTTGTGCCAAGCGACATTACAACAATGCCAAGTAAAGTGGAAAATGCGAAAGTTTTACCTATTTGCTTATAACCAATAATTAGAAATGGGAGATTGAATATAAACAGGAATAAACCCAGGGGTAAACCTGATAAATACGAGGTCATAACGGAAATACCGGTAATTCCACCATCGGTGATCATATTAGGTACGAGAAACAATTCCAGGGCTACGGAAACTATGATGGCTCCAATGACGATAAATACACATCTTGCAATAATACTGCCAAGGGTACGCTGTTTATGCTCACGAACACTCTGAAAATCTTCTTTTTCAAGAGAGGTCATATTGCTTTCTATAAAGGTCAAACGCATCACGATCCTTTCAACTATTATTTGTTTATGTCTCTCCAATCCGTTTCATCGAAACAATGCCCTAAGTCCCTTTTTATATTATGACATTTTATGAGCCTGCTGTCTTCTTTTATTCAAAATTGAACAAAAAAACCCCAGCAATATGCTGAGGCAAAGTCCCGCCAAATCGTTACTTTCGAGATTTAGCCTTGTGGATTATGATGGTCGACATGATTTCGATTTTTAACTTTTTTGGAGCCGGATAACGGCTCCTGACCATTCTGCCGACGGTCCCGGTGATCATTTGTATTAGGCTGGGTTCCCGGAGTCATATACGTTTTTGGTTTAGTCACAAGGTCGCCTCCCTAAATTCATTCTGTCCATGCTTGTTGTAGCATGTTTAGTTTGTAACGATACCGATTTGTTTATGCACTTGAAAAGAACAGGACTAAGGAAGCAGCACAAGTATACGGTTGAAGGCAACTGGAGCTTATAAAACAAAAAAGTGAGAGCAGCACGCTCCCACTTGAAAATTTAATATTGTTATGATGGCGGAGAGGGTGGGATTCGAACCCACGTGAGCTTGCACTCTAACGGTTTTCAAGACCGCCCCGTTATGACCACTTCGGTACCTCTCCAAACGGTAAATCTGATTCATGTGACAAATCAGATTGTACCATATAATATTATGCTCTTGCAAGTTATTTTTTAAAATAAAATAATAAAGGTAAAAAATACCGGCATTCTATCTATTTACGTTTAGCAATGACTTGAATATTACCCATATATGGACGCAGAGCCTCAGGAATCTCTACAGTGCCGTCCTCCAATTGATAATTCTCCAGGATAGCAGCAACTGTACGTCCTACTGCAAGGCCTGAACCGTTCAAGGTATGTACAAATTCCGGTTTTGCCTTGGACTCGGGGCGGAAGCGAATGTTGGCACGGCGAGCCTGGAAGTCCCCTACATTGGAGCAGGATGAAATTTCACGGTATACGCCGCTCTCAGGCAGCCACACTTCCAGATCATAGGTTTTGGCTGCTGTAAAGCCCATATCCCCTGTAGACAACGCCATAACCCGATATGGCAGCTTAAGCAGCTGCAGAACACGCTCTGCATTTGCTGTCATCTTCTCCAGCTCATCATATGAAGTGTCAGGGTGCACTATTTTGATCATTTCAACCTTGTTGAATTGATGCTGACGTATAAGTCCCCGTGTATCGCGACCAGCAGCACCGGCCTCAGAACGGAAACAAGAGCTGTATGCTACATATTTACGCGGAAGATCCTCAATATTCAAAATTTCGTCGCGATGGTAATTCGTTACTGGAACCTCGGCCGTAGGGATCAAATAATACCCGTCCTCTGTCAGCTTGAAGAGATCCTCCTCAAACTTTGGCAATTGACCTGTTCCATACAGGCTATCGCGATTTACGATATAAGGCGGAAGCATTTCTTCATAGCCGTGCTCATTGCTATGCAAATCCATCATAAAGCTGATTAGAGCACGTTCCAGACGTGCACCAAGACCTTTGTAAAAAGTGAATCTTGAACCTGTTACTTTAGCACCTGCTTCAAAATCCAAAATCCCGAGATCAGAGGCGATATCCCAGTGCGCCTTCGGTGTAAAGCTAAATGAACGCGGCTCGCTCCACCGGCGAACCTCAACATTATCATCTTCCGAAGCCCCTACCGGTACGCTCTCATGAGGAATGTTAGGAATATTCATCGTTAAATCGTCGATTTTTGCTTCAAGCTCACGAACTTCATCGTCTAAAGCCTTGATTTGGTCGCCTACCTGACGCATCTCAACAATCAGTTCATCTGCATCTTCTTTATTTTTTTTCCGTTTAGCTACTTCAGCTGAAACGGTATTGCGGCGGTTCTTCAAGGATTCGCTCTCTTGAAGCAATTCCCGACGTTTCTCATCCAATTCCGGAAAATCTGCAATAAGCTCGAGTGATTTACCGCGATTTTTCAGCGCTTCTTCAACTTTAGCATAATCATTTCGCAATATTTTAACATCTAACATGGGTAGTCCCTCCTAGAATAATCCCTTGGCAGCCATGCCAATCTTGTTGTATTTAGCCTATAGCTGCCGGGATCGCCGGAAGCTGCAGCTTCCTCCAAAAAAACAACCTTAACCCTTGGAAAAGAGTCAAGGTGTCAATTAGCAAGCCTATTTAAAGGCCGCTTGATTCGTCTTGATCATTTCTAAAAAATAAGAATGCAGTGAGTAGTCATCCGTTAATTCAGGATGAAAGGATGATACCAGCAAATGGCCCTGACGAGCAGTTACAATCTCATCGTTATAAGTAGACAAAATCTCAACGCTATCGCCCACTGCTGTAATTAAAGGCGCACGTATAAACACAGCTCGAACCGGCTCCTTGAGCCCCTTTACATCCAAATTGGTCTCAAAGCTCTCCCGCTGCCGCCCGAAAGCGTTGCGGGATACTTTGATATCCATAAGCTCAAGGTGGGCCTCCTCGCCGCTCTCAATCTCCTTAGCCATTACAATTAATCCGGCACAAGTACCAAAAACCGGTCTACCTTGCTTGGAGAATAAACGAATAGCATCAATAAAACCATATTTGCGCATCAGCTTGCCAATGGTGGTACTCTCTCCGCCGGGTATAATTAGACCATCGAGCTCTGCAAGCTCTTCAGGATGCTTGACGACAATACCTTCAGCACCAGCGTTCTCAATGCTGCGAATATGCTCAGCTACAGCACCCTGCAGCGCCAGTACTCCTACTCTCATATCGCTGTCCTCTTTTCTCTGCTGTATTACCAGCCGCGATCCGACATACGTTCTGCTGCAGATAATTTAGAAATTTCAATACCCTTCATTGGTGCTCCCAAGTTTTTGGATACTTCAGCAATAAGTTTGTAGTCAGTAAAGTGAGTTGTTGCTTCTACGATGGCACGAGCGAATTTCTCAGGGCTGTCCGATTTGAAAATACCGGAGCCTACAAATACACCATCAGCACCTAAATGCATCATCAACGCAGCGTCAGCAGGCGTTGCAACACCACCAGCTGCGAAGTTAACGACCGGCAATTTGCCATTCTCATGAACTTCAAACAGCAGGTCATAGGCTACGCCCAGGTTTTTAGCCTCCGCGTACAGCTCGTCCTTGGACATACTTTGGATTTTACGGATTTGACTGTTGATCAAACGCATATGACGAACAGCTTCTACGATGTTGCCTGTTCCTGGCTCACCCTTCGTACGAATCATCGAAGCACCTTCGCTAATACGACGCAGCGCTTCACCAAGATCCTTGGCGCCACACACAAATGGAACTGTGAAATCACGTTTATCGATATGGAACACTTCATCTGCCGGAGTTAATACTTCACTCTCATCAAGATAGTCTACCCCAAGTGATTCCAGAACTTTCGCTTCAACGTAATGACCAATACGTGCTTTTGCCATAACAGGAATTGATACAACCTTCATTACTTCTTCAACGATGGTAGGATCAGCCATACGAGCTACTCCACCAGCAGCACGAATATCAGAAGGGACTCTTTCCAATGCCATGACGGCAGTTGCTCCAGCCGCTTCGGCAATTTTAGCTTGCTCCGCATTCATGACGTCCATAATGACGCCACCTTTTTGCATTTCAGCCATACCTCTTTTTACTCGCGATGTTCCAGTTTCCATATCCAATCCTCCCGATAATAATCTAACTTGATATTTTACAATATTAGCCTTAAAAAGGCAATCCTTGTACTCGGGATTTAAGATATAAATCTATTAAAACAGATTTTTAATTCCATTGAACAGATCGCTGAAAAACTCACCGATTGCGCGCATCATTAGCTTAAACCAATTGGCCTTGTCTGCATCCTCTGCCGTAATCAGATTTACTGTCTTCTCCAGCGTTTGGTTTAGGCCGTCGACTTTATAAGAATAGGTAACAGTACCTACCTTCGTCCCCTGCTTCAAAGGAGCTACAAGCCCTTCCTCTGTCAGAGCTACCTTTGCTTCCACCGTGCTGGTATCCGCACCCTTAGGAACTACAAAGCTTACAGCCTCATCGCTGACTACAGGAACCTCGGTATTTTTAGCTTTCTTTACCGTTACAGTCTCAGTGTCCGCTACCGCTGCTTTTGGAGCAATGATCTGCTTCGTTTCAAAGTTATTAAAACCGTAATCCAGCACTTTACGTGTCTCGACAAACCGGGCTTTCTCCGAATCGGTACCCATAACTACACTAACCAAACGCATACCATTGCGCTCAGCTGTGCCTGTGAAACAATAAAGCGCGCTTGCTGTATGTCCGGTTTTAAGTCCATCAAGGCCTTCATAAGCAAACTGCTTGAAGTTCGTCACACTCTTATTGGATTCCAGCATCCAGTTGTAGTTGATGATCGGAGCTGTATCGCGTTCTCTAAATTGATATTTAGGGAGAGCGGTAAAATCAGAAAAGTCGGGATGATCAGTTACAATAAATTTGGCCAGAATAGCCGCGTCCATGGCTGACATTACCGTTTCTTTACCATCTGCAGGACGGAATCCCTCTGGCATATCTTTGATACTTAGTCCGGTAGAATTGGCGAAATAGGCTGTTTTCATACCCATACGTTGAGCTTCATCATTCATCATTTTCACAAAAGCTTGCTCCGAACCTGCCACGTATTCTGCAAGTGCAACGGAAGCATCATTCGCTGAGCCTACCGCCATAGCAATATATAATTCTTTTATAGTATGTTGATCCCCCTCTGCAAGAAAAATACGGGAGCCGACGGTTTTTGAAGCGTTTTTTTGCACCGTCACTACGTCATCCCAACTATATTTCCCTTGTTTCACCAGATCGGCAACAATATACTCTGTCATCATTTTCGTCATACTCGCAGGTGGAAGAGCCACGTCACTATTAATATCGAGCAGAATTTGTCCCGATACAGGCTCAATCAAAACCGCAGATCTCACTTTCAGATCTAGCGATTCAGCAGAAGGGATTTGTGTAGCTGTCGTTGCTGCTTGTGCAGCTGCAGGCTTCGTGGAAGTAGATTCTGTTTGTTCGCCCTCTGCAAGCACCATGACTGGAGCCAAAGAGAAGCACAGCATGTTCAGTAGCATAACGGAAGCCACACTCTTGCGAAGGAATTGCCGCTTCGTAGCTTTAGTTGTCCGCTTTTTTTCTTTCAGTTTCAATGTCATTAAAGCTCCCCTCTATACTCTTTTATTGCTTAGTATATTCTATCATAGGGCATACCACAAAAAAAGACAGACAGGACGGAAATCGTCCTATCTGCCTGTGGAATATAATTCTTTTTCTGGATAATTGGAATTTATAGAGAATAGTTCGGTGCTTCTTTCGTGATTTGCACGTCATGTGGATGGCTCTCACGAAGACCGGCTCCAGTAATTCTTACAAACTCTGTATCATTGCGCAGCTCTTCAAGCGTTTTGGTACCGCAATAGCCCATACCTGAGCGAAGGCCACCAATTAATTGAGTGATTGTATCGGATAGAGGTCCCTTATAAGCAACCCGTCCTTCAATACCTTCCGGTACAAGCTTTTTGTCATCATCTTGAAAGTAACGGTCTTTACTGCCTTTCTTCATGGCAGCCAACGATCCCATACCTCTGTACACTTTGTATTTACGGCCTTGGTAAATTTCAGAGTCGCCAGGGCTCTCTTCTGTTCCGGCAAACAAGCTGCCCAGCATAACCGCGCTTGCTCCGGCAGCGATCGCCTTCGTGATCTCGCCTGAATATTTGATGCCGCCGTCAGCAATAATCGGTACCCCATATTCGCGAGCCACAGTAGCACAATCATAGATCGCAGTGATTTGTGGTACGCCAATACCTGCTATAACCCGGGTTGTACAAATCGAACCTGGTCCGATACCTACTTTAACTATAGAAGCACCTGCTTCAATCAAAGCACGAGTCGCATCGCCTGTTGCTACGTTACCTGCAACAATCGTCAAATCCGGGTAACGTCTGCGCAGCTCAGCTACAGCCTCCAGAATGTTGATGTGATGTCCGTGCGCGGAATCGACTGTAATCAAGTCTACACCCGCGTTAACAAGGGCTTCTGTCCGTTCAAACGTATCCTTGGAGATACCTACTGCCGCCCCTACCAGCAATCTCCCCTGAGCATCTTTAGCTGCATTAGGGAACTGGATCGCTTTCTCAATATCCTTAATCGTAATAAGTCCCTTCAGGACGTTGCTCTCGTCAACTAATGGAAGCTTCTCGATTTTATGCTTCTGAAGGATAACCTCCGCTTCCGCAAGCGTTGTTCCTACAGGAGCCGTCACGAGATTGTCGCGTGTCATAACCTCGCTGATTTTAATTTCGTAATCATGAACAAAACGCAAATCACGATTCGTCAAAATACCGATCAGTTTATGTTCATCATCAACGATCGGTACACCGGAAATACGGAATTTCCCCATAACTTCTTCTGCATCAGATACCAGATGATCTGCCGAAAGAGAGAAAGGATTTGTTATAACACCGCTCTCGGAACGTTTTACACGATCCACTTCCTCTGCCTGCTGTTCAATGGGCATATTCTTATGAATAATTCCAATGCCGCCTTCACGTGCAATGGCAATGGCAAGTGCTGCTTCCGTTACCGTATCCATCCCTGCGCTGATCAATGGAACGTTAAGCTTAACATTGTTGCTGAGCTTCGCGGATATGTCGACCTCTTTTGGCAATACTTCTGATTTGCGGGGAACTAGCAATACATCATCAAATGTAAGGCCTTCCTTATTAAATTTACTTTCCCACACCTTAGTTTATCCTCCTTGTTTTTTTATTCCATGCTGGCTGATTTTCCTTATAAATCAAGGCCGGAATAGTTACTTACGAAAATATATTATTGCCATCTTAGCAAAGCGCCTATGGGCTGTCAAGAATTTGAGTGCGGAAAAACAAAGAGACTCCCCCATGCAAACGGGTGTCCATCAGAGGTGAACAATAGAGTGTCAAAATTCTAAATTTTGATAAAAGTACCTTAAAATATTACTACCCTAAAAAGATTCAAACAATTCTTCCTCCACTTAGCAAAATGTGCAAAAACCCATCATCATCATGGATGGTGGGTTTTATTGAAAACAATCGTTTTTTAACCACTATTTATTATTGTAGCTATGAATCACCTGATCAATTATCCCATAGGCTAACGCCTCTTCGGCGGACATAAAGCAGTCACGTTCCATATCTTTAGCAATTTGCTCCAGGGGCTGGCCCGTTCGATCAGATGCGATCCTGTTCAATCTCTCCCTTGTTTTTAAAATACGTTTTGATGTAATTTCGATATCCGTCGCCTGTCCCTGAGCACCACCGCTTGGCTGATGGATCATTACCTCACTATTAGGAAGCGCAAATCTCTTCCCTTTCGCTCCCGACAGTAACAGCATGGCTGCGAAGGAAAAAGCACTTCCTGAACAAATTGTTTGTACATCCGGCTTAATGTACTGCATCGTATCATAAATCGCAAAACCCGCTGTAGTCGAGCCACCAGGACTATTGATATAAAAATAAATATCCTTTTCCGGGTCTTCTGCTGCCAGCAGCAGCATCTGAGCGGTTATGCTGTTAGCTACCTGATCGTCAATAGCAGAACCTAGAAACACAATCCGATCCTTCAATAGACGTGAATATATATCGTATGAACGTTCTCCGTGATTCGTCTGCTCAATAACATACGGGATTACTGTACTCACTTTTGCAAGCCTCCTTTTTAACTATGCGGCCATCAATACACTAGAATGTTGATTGTCTGTTCGCTGTATAGCAGTTCGTTCCGGTTTGACTTGAGCCTTATTCACTAACATTGGAACGATATCCATTGGATATGCATCATTCATCAGCATGATCAGAGCCGCTGTGTTTTGCTGTCTGAACGCCTCCATATAAGCATATATCACATGATCATCCTTGGAAGAACTGGAGTGTCCCTGGAGCACCTTTGGCTGCTTAATCTCTTTAGAATTATCCTTGTGATTGTCTTCATCCGCCAGCTTCCGAAGCTTCACACGAGCCCTATGAAGAGCTGCCTTCACTGCTCCTTCTGTTGTATTCAGCAGCTCTGCTGATTCAGCCGCTGTATATTTGAGAACATCAACCAATAACAGGGCAATTCGTTGATTAGGTGCAAGCTGATTCACTAGCGTTTCCATTGCTGTCCACATCGTTATATAGTCATGCTGCTGCTCAGCCAAAGGTAAATCATCCAAAGGCTGATCAAGCGGCTTAATACCTTTTCTACGGCCACGGTCAATCCAACTGTTACGTGCTGTTCGATATAAATAGGATCGAGCCAACAGCGTATGCCCCTCTTTGGCATTTATAGCTGACCACACCTTTAACCAAGTTTCTTGAGCCAAGTCCTCCCCTTCCCAAGATGAACCTGTCAGAGAACAGCAGTACTGTCGCAGAGCCTTGTGTTGACTCTGGATCCACTCTGATAAATCATTGTTTTGACTGCTTATATCCAGCTCGTGCACTCCCCTCACCTCCTTAAAAGCTATCGTCCTTCTTAGATGATAATTTTGATCTCATAGTAATAAACGAAAAAATGATGCCGTTCGATACGCTGTATTAAAAAATTATTATCATAACTGTCGAGCAAAAAGCAACAAACAACAAAAAAGCACCACCGAAGGCGGCACAATGAGATTTGACATTCAAAGACAATCAAATGCTGGCCATTTTGACCGAAAAGCACTTAGCTCATCTTTGCACATGAATGCACATGAATGAAAAGCCGGAGGGCCAAATCAATTGGATTATTCCCGTTAATTTAGCCGATTTTAGGTGGTTGGTTCAAAACAGTTGGATTATTCCCATTAT
>RCUU01000871.1_pt1 | contig 15625 bp, 13 predicted proteins | sample 2166211 | NCBI WGS metagenome assembly RCUU01 (sample SAMN09932620, study PRJNA488358) | compost metagenome | feature: garden; material: soil; isolation source: compost soil in phenylacetic acid-enriched culture | place: Germany: Experimental Botanical Garden Goettingen | collected 2016-01-27
GCTGCCCTTTTGTCCCGACACCATGAACTGCCTTCTGGGCAAGCAGGGCAGTAGAGGGAGAATATTTGAACAGCCGACTAAGAACCTCAGGCATATTCACCTGAGGTTCTTTTACTTTCATTGCACTTAATTATTATCTAATTCCTCTGCACTTACTGTATAGAAATTATGATAAAAAAGATTTCGTGACTGTTCAGCCAATTGAAGCAACGCTTCCTTTTTAAATTGGACAGCTTCCTTCTCCAGCTCCGGCTCAGCGATCACCAGGTCTATCAGATGGAGAGACAATTGAGTCTGGCCGTTAACCTTCAGCTCCTTGGCTCGGTCAAGTACAGATCTTGTATTTCCAATCAAGCCTGTTATCTCTCTCCGTACATCTTCCGTCGGCGCCGGTGCCAAATGGGTGGGATTGCCGTTAAACCAGCCGGTGTACCGGCGATAGATACCACGGATGACGAATTCGCGAGTTCCATAAACTTGCGTTAGGAAGGGGCTGTTCAGCAGATGCTCCGGCAGCTCGATTTCGGCTACAGCCTGTTCCTCAGATGCTCCCTTGTTAATGTAATCTATGGTTCGCTCATGAAGCAGCTTCAGCACCTCGATATTGTGTGCTAGTGCTCCCTGAATCTGTTCAGGCTCCAGAAGCGCCGGGCCATGGCCGGTCGCAATTGCCTTGGGGTTCCAGGATTGCACCCGCTCCAGCGTCTGGTACCATTCTTTTTCATAACGAATGACTTTATTCGGATTACCGATATTGGGAAAGGTCCATAAAATGAAATCGCCAACATACACAACGCCGTCTTCCGGTACATATGTTACGGTAGCATCGTCAGTTTCTCCTTTTCCATGAACCAGGCGGAAGGTTTTTCCTCCCAACTCGAAGGTATACTCCTGATCGTAAGTAATGTCCGGATAGACAAAGTTCGGTTCCAGTGTGAACAGGTTCTTTCTGAACTGTAATCCGTTAATGGCCATGTGATGAGACCAAAGTTTGGTATAACGGTCAAATCGGCGGACGATATTCCGATGACCGATGACAACTGCTCCCTCACGTTTGAATACGGAGGCTCCGCTCACATGATCGGCATGACCATGAGTGTAGATCAAGTAACGGATTGGAAGGCTGGTCAGTTTGCGAATTTCAGCCAGAACCGCCTCTCCCCCTTCTGGCGATACAGTGGAGTCAAACACTACAACACCTTCACCGGTAATAGCAAAGCCAATATTGCCAAAGCCGAAGTTTATTCCCGAATAATGGCCCTCCGCCAACTGATACAGTTTGGAATCACTCCCCGGCACCCAGTTTACTTCTCCCTTTTCTGCATTGTTCTTGGCTAGCAGTTGCGTTTCCTGAATGAATGTCATTCTTCTCACTCCTTAATTTGGTTTTTCACTAAGCTTACGCAGCAAGGCCTTAGCCTTTAAAGCTATCCTGCCACTTCAACAACCTGGCCTCCAGAAGCCGAACCAGTGAATCGGAGATTTTGCCTACTGCAGCAAATAGAAGGATACCGATAAATACAACCTCTGTCCTCATAAAAGAGCGGGCATCCTGAATCAAATAGCCGACTCCCCTGTCAGCGCCCATCAATTCCGCCACCACCAGTACCATCCATGAGATGCTGAGAGACAAGCGCAGCCCTAAAAGAATATTAGGCATCGCCGCAGGCAGCAGCAGCTTGCGAATGAGCTTGGATTGACTGAATTCCAGCACCTTGGCAACGTCGAACAGCTTGGCATCCACATTACGCACGCCCAAAAATGAATTCACATACAGCGGAAAGAAAGCACCCATGGCAATGAGCAGTACCTTGGATAATTCGCCGAATCCGAACCATAAGATGAATAACGGAGTGATGGCGAGTAATGGAATGGTTCTCAACATCTGTACCGTAGGATCGATATATTCCTCCGCGCGTTGATGCATGCCGACGAATAGCCCCAAGGCAAGTCCGGCTGCTCCCCCCAGGAGAAATCCTCCAAGCGCTCTCGCCATGCTAATCTCCAGATTGTCAATCAATTCGCCCGACAACAAGAGTCGGTATAATTCAGCTACAATGGACGAAGGTGCCGGAAAAAGAGCCGGGTCCGCCAACCCCAGCATACTGAATCCTTGCCACAACATCAGGATACCGACAGGAAGAAGACTTCCTTTCCATATTCTTGTTGTTAGCAGAATTTTTTTTGTCTCAAGGTTTGTAGAGACTTTGGATATGGAGGTATCTCCGACGACGGTTGTCTCCGCTTTAACACTCATATGAGTCAACTCCTTAAGGAAGTTGGATTAGATGCTCCAGCATTCCTCTTCCTTGTAGTCGTTATTGAGAGTCCGCAGCACCAACTGCCGAAGCTCCTGAAAGGATGGACTGAGACGATCGCGCGGGTATGGAAGATCGACATGAAGCACCCCCTTAATCCGTCCAGGTCTAGGTTCCAGCACAACAATTCGCGTAGCCAGGAATACGGCCTCATCAATATCATGGGTAACAAAAAGCATGGTGGTCTCATTGTGGCGCCATATATCGAGAAGTGCATCCTGCATATGGGTGCGGGTAAAGGCATCCAGTGCACCGAAGGGTTCGTCCAGCAGAAGTACCTTGGGATTGCGCAAGAGACTGTGGGCAATGGCTACCCGCTGCGACATGCCGCCTGACAGCTCTTTGGGATATGAGCGCTGGAACCCTTCCAGCTTTACAAGACGAATCAGTTCATTCACTTTTTGCTTTACCTGGGCATCTGCTAAAGAAAGATCTGCTGCAATATTCTCCTCGACGGTCAGCCATGGAAACAGGCGGTGTTCCTGAAATATAAATCCCCTGGTTTTGGATGGGCGGTCGACTAGCTGGCCCTCCAGCAGTACACGACCTTCAATATCCGTATCCAGTCCGGCAACGATCTTGAGCAAGGTGCTTTTACCGCAGCCGCTGGGACCGATAATAGAAATAAATTCCCCTTTCGCCATCTCCAGATTGACATGCTCCAGCACCCGTGTATGTCCTTCATTGAATACAAAGGTCTTGCCAACCTCTTGTATGCTTAGAAAATCCCCCATCGGCTATCCTGCCTTTCTCCACCGGTTCGTAGTATAATTACTGCTTGCTTGCCGCTTCTATATAGGTATTGTCCACGTAGTTTTTATACTGGATCTTCTTTTTCAGGAACCCGGACTGGTACAGAAAATCGGAAGACTCCTGCTGAGTCTCGATAATATCCGCACTGATAACCGAAAGTCCCGAGGCCTGCTTATTGATCAGTACCTTAACAATATCCCGATCAAGACCTTTCAGTTCCGCGTAGGTATCGGCTGCTTCCTCAATATGGCTGTCCTGCCATTCTGTTGCTGTCTTGTATACTTTCAGAATTTCCGTCACAATCTCCGGATGGGCATCAGCAAATTCGTTTCTGACTATCAATGTAACGGGAGCCTCAATCTCCACTTTAGGCTTCAACTCAATCCCTTTCTGTTGGGCGACAAGCTGTGTGGTGTACGGATCGATGGTTGCAATGGCATCCACCTGGCCGCTTTGAAAAGCGGCTACCGCATCTGCGATTTGAAGGTTGATGATCTCCAAATCCGACTCCTTAAGCGAATATTGCTTCAGGAATTTAACCAGATAAACATGACTCGTTGTCCCTTTTGCCACTCCAAGCTTCTTGCCTTTCAGTTCTTCCGGCGTCTGTATGCCAGATTCCGACCGAACCAGAATTGAATTGATCTGCGTTCCCTCAGTAATCAGTCCAATATTCGAAAAATCCAGTCCCGCTCCCTGTCCTTGCAGAGCAGCCCCGTCTCCAAGAAATGAGAGGTCCACCCGTTTGGCGGTCAGAGATTCCAACAAGGGCGGTCCGCTGGCAAATTCGCTCCATTCTACCCGCGCATTATATTTTTGGAGTGCTTCATTCAATAATCCTTGCTCCTTTATCAGCTGCAAGACATTGAGACCTGCATTCAATGCAACGTTAATAGTGACCGGCTTTTTGCTCGATTGAGCGCTTCCGGTATCCTTCCATTTCCAAATACCGAAGCCGCCAACGATGAATACGGCCAATGCTGCGATAACAATTAGCTTCTTATGTCCAATCTTGGGCATGGCGTTCTCTCCTTTTCTAATGTTAGGTAAAGCAAACAGCCCGAGCCGAAGCCCTACGAGCAAACACACCTGCATCGGCAGTAATACGCGCTGATATGCAGTGGCTAACGGGCTACGATCTCCGGCTGGTCCGGTGGATCAAATGTTGTTACATTATCTATGCTGTTTGTAATTTTTGAACAGAATGACTTTTCAATCACTCTGTAAGCATGGACCTATTATACTGTCCGAGAATAATCTAGTCAATATCATATTGGAATAATATGATTTAGTTTTTTTGAATTAATTTTTGAATATATTTCACTGAAATTTCCCAAGACTGGTTGAAGCCCCGAATTTCCCACAGACTTACGGACCCTAGCAGCGTAGTGATCATAAGTGCAATCTCCTGAGGATCTCCCTCAATCACGGTCCCTTCCTTCTGCCCCTCTTGAATAACGGCGGTCAGACGCTGCAGATTCTCGAACATCCGTTGCTGAATAAGCTCCTTGGCATCAGCAGACAATAAATCAGTGGCCTGCGCCTGTAGAATAACCCAATAGGGCTTATCGGAGCGCTGATCAGACAGATAGGCTTTACTCATCCATTCCAGCTTGTCAGGAACGCTTCCCTCGATCTGGCTCATTTGCTGCAGAATCATGGTATAGAGGTTTTGTGATTCAAACACGATGCATTTCAGCAGTTCCTCCTTGGAGACAAAATGGTTGTACACATGCCCATGGCTCAACCCCGCCTCTTGAGCGATGTCGCTCATCTTGCAGGCTGTGATCCCCTTTTTTGTGAACATAGTGAGCGCCGCTCCCATAATCTGACACCTGCGCTCCTCTCTTACCTGCCGATCTCTCTCAATATTGCGTGGAGACAATGTCATTCTCCTTTCCAATGATTTTTGCTGTAACGATAGCTTGAATTGTTCTATTGTTGCAAGACTATCACATTCATCTATTATTTACGAATAACAATAATACAGGACTTTTCTGGTCCATATAATTGGTCCATATAAAGCGAAGATCCAGAGCCAAACGCTTTAATTCACTCTGATCTTGTACACTGCCATAATCATCACTTCGTTTATCAAAGACCGCGCACGATCCGTCCCCAACGTTTATCGAAAGAAAAAAAGCATTCCCAGGTCTGACTGACTCTGGAGAATGCCTGTTTTCTTAACTAACGCTGCTTACATAAGCTTCTTTTATACTTCAAGAACAGCATCCTAGTTTGAGTGTGTGCCCATCTTCCTGCAAATATGCTTGATTGAAGGTTTAAAAATGTTAGAAGCTATTCCTTTCAAAAAAAACGCGGCCTCCGAAAACCTCGGAAACCGCGCTGTGCTTGAAAAGTTAAGTATGCTGGTGAAGGGAATTGAACCCCCGACCTACGCATTACGAGTGCGTTGCTCTACCCCTGAGCTACACCAGCAGATTCACTTGAAAAGTGAAACAAAAATTATTATACGCCGATTCAGAAATATTGCAAGCATCAGCACATAGAGATACAATACAATCTTTGATCAAGCTGTCCGTTTTCCGTTTTCCGTTTTCCTCGACTCTACTGCAGCTTTTCAAGAACAGAACGTAATTTCTGCTCAGAGGAGCTTTCTTTGTCGCGGCGATCATCGATTTTGATGGAGGTTGATACTCTTTGCGCATCCGATTGAAAAGGAGCCTCATGAATCGCACGAATAGCAGCAAACACTTCATCAAGCGGCCCCTCAATAATCGTACTCATAGAAGTTAATGTATACTTGATCCCCTTTTGCTCCCGAAGCACACGCTGCAAATCAGCTACGTACGGGCTAAGACTCGTGCTGCCTGTTCCTATTGGAATAACCGTTACTTCCGCAATCGCCATCCTTGCTCCTCCTTTTTAATTCACCGTAGTATCCTCTTTATATCACCATAGTATCCTCCATAACATAAAGCATGAACACCCTTAACTATTATTGTATCAACTATCTATTCCTTTTATCAAACTGCCCCTTTGCCTAAATTGTAATCCCACACTGAAAGCAATTAATATTACTTTGAAATAAAGCTCAGCCTGAAAAGTCCTTCAAGAAATCCTTCATAAAGGTAAAAAGGTCCGCTATTTCTATTTTTTAAAAATATTCAATGAAATTAAGGCCCCTTTTTGGCGCTATTTTATTAAAAACACCGTGGATCACACCATTTTTTCCTCTCAACTTGAATATAAAGGTAATTAATTCCCTTATCTTAATAGTTCACCCTAAAAACAGCAGAGTAGAGCCCTTTTTTACCCTTATTCCGATCGTTGACGCACCACCCTGTAGAGCAAAATCACCTTTTAGTTCCCTTATTGAAAAAACGCAGCCTCCAACTACCCTGGAAGCCGCGCTGCATTGTTATACTAGTGCCTGTTGCATTAATTCTGTTGCACCCAATTCTTGTTATACCAGTTCCTATTGTAACAATTCTCGTTATACTGGCTTCTGTTTCATTAGTCCCTGTTACACCAGTCCCTATTCATCAATTCCTATTTAACCACTTACAGTTTGCCCGCTGTTGGTTGGTCCATTGTTGGCCCGCTGTTGCCCCCAGTTGGTCTACTGCTGGTCCGCTGTTGGTTGGTCCATTGTTGGTCCGCTGTTGGTTGGTCCATTGTTGGCCCGCTGTTGCCCCCAGTTGGTCTACTGTCCGTCTACTGCTGGTCTACTATTAGTCTACTGTCGGTCTACTGTCAGTCTCAATCGGTCTAAATGTTCATCCGATAGTTCGCCCGCAATTAGTCCGCAATTAACCCGCATTCGGTTAATCCTCTTGCAGCAATCCGCTGCCTGTTACGCAGCCTGCTAAACCACTTCCTCCGGAATGGAGAGGTTTTGCTTAAGCAGCGCTTTAATGATGTTAGCTGCCTTAACCTTCGTAGCAAGCGAAGGAGATACCTCGATGCGGTATGCAGCTCGGTTAATCAGCTCTTTAAGCTCCTGAACGCTGCTGAAATCCTCATCAAAATGGTTCACTACGCTGCCGTACTGCATGAACTGATGCGTATCGCTGCCTCCAACTACCGGCTTGCCGAGCCGCTGGGCAAACGGATTGATTTTAGCCTGATACGTCTCCAGGCCTTGACTGTAAATATCTTTGCCGTTCAGGTCAAAGGCATCCAATCTCTGAAGCAGCTCGTCAGGCAAATGGTGCAGCGGTGTTCCGACACGGAAGGGATGCGCCCCGATCCGCAGGAACGCTCCTTCTTCACTCCAATCCAGCAAGGTCTCAAACTTGATAAACCCTCCCTTCTCGGTATAAGGCTCCAGACGACCTCTTAGCTCAAGCACGTTCTCCCGTTGGCCAATGATCAGAATATGACCGTTCTCCTGAATATCCACCTCGATCCCGGGAAACACTTTAATTCCCTCCGCCAAATAATAACCGTGCTCATAAGGGTAGCTGGCATCCAGCACATCGTAAATATCCTCATAACGCCATGTATTAAAATGCTCCGTCATCGCTACGGCATCAAGGCCGTTGGTACGCGCTTCAGCCATCATTTCCTTGAAGTATTCATGACTGAACGTCGTTTTTTTAGCGAGCTTCACATGTGTGTGCAAATCGATTTTCATAAGCTTCTCCTTTACTGTGCAGAAAAATATAAAATTATAAACTTTGGCCTTCGCAAAATTGCTAAGTATATGCAGTTACAACGTGCATGCCATTATAGCGTATACACCGACGCAAGAGCGTATATCAGACAAATGTACATTGCAGATACTACAAGAAACACTGCGTCCCGAATCGTAAATCTCATGTACGACAGCTTGATTTTTTTCACCTCGGGAGACTGGTAGGCGTAGGAAAAGCCTTTGGCCTCCAGTGCTTCCACTGTCGTTCTGGTCCTTTTGGCGATGCTGAGAATAAGAGGATAAAAGGACAATACGGCAATTTTCAGAAAATAAGTGATGCTTCTCCAATACAAAATGCCGTGGCGCTTTGGCGCAACACCTCTAAGGCGGAACGATAGAAAAATATGATGATACTCTTCAAGCAGACTTGGCAGCATTCTGTACCCGTAGGCGATCCCGAAGGACACCTGCTTGGGTACTCCGATACTTAGCAGACCGTCGCTCAGCTTTTCCGGGTCCATGCTGCAAAACACCGTAATACTTGCCATCGAAATAACAGACAGCTTCGTAGTTAGAACAAGCAGCGGCAATATCGTGTCCCAGCCTCCGCCAAATATCCATGACACCACAAGCAGATACCCGGCCTGGCTTAACAGACCCAGGCATAAAATGAAAATAATGAGCGGGCTCACCCGGGACATCATCGTCGTAACTACCATGAACAGAAAAAATCCCAGAAGCACTACTACGTCGTGAATAAACCATGGGACGATCCCGAAAAAGAGGTACCAGGCAAACAACGTCCGCGGATCTAATTTGGCGAGAAAAGTGTTGCCGTTTCCGTAAGCGGTATTCAGCAGTTCAATTTTGACTCCTTCAACAGACACGCGGTCCATCAGCTTACGAACATATTCCACTTTGAATCACCTCCTGAAGGGTCTTCGTTCCACTCACTTGTTCACTCACTTGTTCACTCACTTGTCCATTCTTTTGTTCGTTCTTTTGTTCGTTCTTTTGTTCGTTCTCAAGTTCAGCTTCTCGTCCAACTTGTTTCTTCTCATGCTCATGTTGATTTTCATTTACACATCCATGTCCAAGCCCATGATTATGTCTAAGCTCCTGCTGCTTAACCTTGCTCCAGCGCTGTGCAAAATCGTCAACCGTATAGCTAAGCGGCGACATCCCCAATCTGCGGCTCAGCTCCATAATTTGCGGCGCAGTCAGACCCGCCAGCTCCAACAGCTCAGCATCCGCAAACACTGACTCCCTTGTCCCGTCGCGCACAATGCTTCCCTGATGCATCACGATGACCCGATTCGCCCATTCAGCTACCAGCTGCATATCATGGGTCGCTACAATGACAGTTTCAACATGCTCATTGAGCCCCATCAGCAGGCGTGTAATATCCTTGCGCGTCGCAATATCCAAATTTGCCGTAGGCTCATCCAGTAAAATAATCGACGGATTCATGGCAACTCCGATCGCAAGCGAGGCTCTCCGCTGCTGGCCGCCGCTAAGCAGACGACCGTCCCGATGCTGCAGCTCGGTTAGCCCGAAGCTCTCCAGAATCTCATCCACCTTTTGCTGGTAGCCTTCAATTCGCCGGGCCTTCAAGAAAAACTCAACGTCCTTGCGGATGGAATCCTCAATAAACATCTCTTCCGGATTTTGATAGATGTAGGTCACTGTATTTGCCAATTGCTCAGGCGAGGTTCTTGCTGTATCTACACCTTTAACACGGACATAACCGCCCTCCGGCCTCGTCACTCCGGTAATTAATCTCATTAATGAGGATTTGCCTGCTCCATTGTTGCCGACAAGTGCTACTAAATCGCCACTTTGAAAAGAAACGCTGACATCCTGCAGCACCTCTTTGCGCTGGCGGGTTACCGTCCGGTAGGAGAATTTAACGTGATTCATTTCGATAATCGAATGCTCAAGAGCTCTAGCCTTCGCTTCTGGCTGTATGACAGCAGAGGTTAATGCCGATGCTGCTTCCTCTGCAACAGTCCCGGCCAACCGACCAAAATACAGCTCAGCTTCCTCCATAGTAACAGGGTACTCATGCTGAACATGCAAATCACAGTTACTAGCTTCCGTTATTAATGAAGCAGCCTGTGTAACCTGCGGCGGATAGATCTGGCTCGCCTTCAGCTGCTTCAGCTCGCGAAGAGCCTCCTTCACAGGCTTGGACCAGACTGCTGTTCCCCCATCCATCAGCACAACCTCTTTGCAGTACTCGGCAATAAACTCCGTGTGATGCTCGATAACAATGATCGTCTTCCCGTGCTGCTCGTTCAGCACCTTCAACAAATCATAGATGTCTTTCGCATGGCGGGGGTCAAGCTGAGCAACGGGCTCGTCAATAATTAGAATTTCCGGGTCCAGCGATACCGCCCCGGCGAGGGCGAGCTGATGCTTTTGCCCGCCGCTCAATTGCCATATAAACTCGTTAGGATCTACTTTAAGATCGGTAAGCTGCAATGCTCTTCTACCACGCTCCAGATAATCCTTATAGCCGTAATTAAGCGGAGCGAAGCTAGCGTCATCCAGCACTGTAGGACGAATTAACTGATTTTCAAAATCCTGATACACGTATCCGACATGTCTTGATAACCGGGCAACGTCACACTGTAGGCTGTCCAGTCCATTAACCGTAACGGACCCGGCGAAATCACCAACATAATAGTGCGGAATGAGTCCGTTCAACGTTTTGCATAGCGTAGACTTCCCGCTGCCATTTCCACCGATTACAGCTACAAAATCTCCCCGCTTGATATGCAATGTCACTTCGTTTAATACCGGTTCCTCGGAGCCGGGGTACGTAAAAGCTACCTTATCCAAAGACACGATATAATCCGTATGCTCAACAGTCGCCACCTCTTGGAGAACAACTTCCTGCTCTGTCATGCTTATCCTCCCTGTAACCTGAATTATGCCTGCTGGCTTCCGTCCAATTGAGCCCGGGTTCTTTTCCCTCTACGCAGCAGCAATATAATAGTAATCAATGCTACGATCGCAGCGACTCCTATACTGACCCAGATAAACCATCCGCCAATACTCTCCAGAAAATCCGCATCCCACTCAATAAGCGCCATGTCAGACTCGGACATGAACTCGGCAATACCCGCAACAGCAGCCAAAACAATAGAGATCACGATCACTCTCGGAGCAATTATTTCACCCAATGAATATTTCATTTTGTTATTACGCGGCTTCATACCAAGAAGAGGTTCAATTTTGCCATACAAGCGAGGCACCAGGTACAGCGTAGGCAGCAGTGCAAATAAAATGCCGGAGAATAAAACATCGTTTAAGAAGGATACGCCTTCCACGACCACGACACTTTGTGCCAGGCCGGGGACAGCTTCAAACTCCTCGACACCGATCCACACCTTGCCAATATCAACAGCACAGCTAATAAATTGATGGACAATTACCCCTGTCATTGCTGCAATTCCGACCTGCCTGCGGTTGGTTGGGTCATTTACCAGACAGCCGGCTATAAACATCGCCAGAGAAAAACCGATAAACTTCTCCAATTCTCCCAGCCCGCCAAACTGTCCCAGCATAATTTCGCCAAAAATAATTTCGCCCAACGCCGCACCAACAGCCGCATAGAATGGATGAAACAAAATGCAAAGCGTCAGAGGAATAAAAGCAAAATACTCTACTGACAATTCAATCGGCCCAAGCTGAAACGACGGAATCAATTCTGTAATCATGTTGGACAAACCATACAGTGACATTGATAAAATAAAAACCATCATTTTCTGTGACTGAGTAAGCACATACCTCTTTTTTAATTGAACCACCTTTGCTACCTCCCTTATTTGGATAAATCTAATATAAAGAGGAAGTATTAAATCCAAAGCCAAGTCATGTAAACGATATGTAAAAATAATTACATAAATTTTATTGATGTAAGAAAAATTACATCAAGCTATATTTTAGTTTCCTCCGTATTTTCAACTATGATAATCTAGTTCTGTATAGTTCTATCAATAGATGAAAACTAACAGTAAGCTAACTGCGGAAAGTGAGGTCCCCGTGAAACTGGACTGGAATACTGAAACCTTATCTCCGGCTCAATATATGATTGCAGACTATATCCAAAAAAATTTGCAGACGGTGCTGTTCTCAACGGAACAAGAAATAGGGGATGCTTTAGGTCTCAGCATTGCATCGGTCTCGAGATTTTGGCGCTCTGTCGGCTTCAAGAACATTAAGGACTTCAAAGCCCGCGTTCGTGAACAGCTGGATGTGACGCCTGCAACTCCCGCCGGCAAAATGAAGAGCATTATGGAAAAATCAGATACAAGCACTCTCCCTGGACAGCTGCTTGAGGTAGGAATACGGAATTTGGAGGAGACGGTTCAGCATTACTCCCCGGAAGCGCTGGAGGCGGCTGTATCTGCCCTTCTCTCAGCCAAAATGATCTATATATATGGTCCCGGACCTTCCGCCGGACTGGCAGAGCTCATGCACTACCGTCTTCGCCGCTTCGGTCTGTCCATTAGACGTCTTGATCGCGGTGGAAGCGAATTGTTCGAGGATCTGCTCCATATCTCCAATGAAGACCTCGTCGTCATTTTCGGGTTTGTTCGCCTGCTTCCTGAGGCTAAGGTCATTGTAGATCACGCCAAGGAACAAGGTTATCGTACACTGCTCATCACGGACCGCCTTGTTTCGGACTTTTCCGATCAAAGCGATATCGCTCTGTTTGCAAGTCGCGGTGAGGCATGGGAGTTTCACTCTATGATCGCTCCTACCTTTTTAATAGAGAATTTAATTATCTCTGTAGGAAAAAGAAATCAGAATGACCATTTACACAAATTGGACGAATTAAACAAACTTAGAAAAAAATACGGGGATGAATTGCCGAGATAAAAAAATTCACAATTTCGTTCATTCCCCTTCTTCCCGCATTGTGGTTGCTTTCTCCATTTTTTCATCTGCTTTTCATCGGCCTATTTTATAAATTAGGCATTTACAAACACTACATCTTGGGATAATCTTAATCCAAGACAACCAAATATAGTGTAAACGGGTGATCCGGAAAAGAAACTTAGCCGGAGCTTAATAGGGAAGTGCGGTGCAATGCCGCTGCGGTCCCGCCACTGTTAACCGAGCCTCGGAGGATATTTGCAGCAGCTCCCTCTGGAGCGATATGTTGAATTGCAAAGCCACTGCAGGAACTATATCTTGTGGGAAGGTCTTCAGCATATAAGTCGGAAGCCAGGAGACCTGCCCGTTTGGACGACACCGCACTAACCTGCGAGGAACAGGTAGGTGTCCGCTTGAAGCTTATTTAATCAGGAACCTTTCTGTTCTTTTATAGCTCATTCGGGCATTTTCAACCTTGTTAGGTTGGGAATGCTTTTTATATGGATTTAATGCTTAGTTTGTAGGGAGGAGAACTGTGTTATGGCGTTATTAAATCGGGTTTATTCCAGCCAAGAGCAAATGCTGGATGAGGTTATTCATTTAGGTGAGGAGATTGTGGAAAGCTCCAATCTTGAGGTACTGCGCGAGAATGCGAATCTTAATGGAGAAAGCTTCTCCGGCAAGATGAGTAAATTCGGCAGTGAATACGCCAAATGGTACGCGAACCACTTCGTAATGCCTGAGCAGCTTGTCCAAGCAATCAAAGATAATGTTGTGTACGTTCACGATCTGGATCAATATGCAATCGGCACAACGAACTGCATCTTCATTCCTTTTGCCAAGCTGCTGCGTGAAGGATTCAATACCGGGAACGGCAGCGTGCGTCCGCCGACCTCAATTATGACTGCAATGGCGCTGGTAGCTATTATTTTCCAATCCCAGCAAAATTCCCAATACGGCGGAGTTTCCGCGAACAAGCTGGATTATGATCTGGCGCCTTATGTAGCTAAATCGTTCAGTAAATATTTCCGCAAAGGACTCGGTTACTTCGAAGAAGGTGACAGTGATTCCGATTTCGGCAACATTGATATGAGCCGCAATGATCTTGCAGAACTTTACCCTAAATCTTTTACATATGCGCTAAAAGAAACCGAAGCCGAAACACTGCAGGCTGCTGAAAGCCTGATTCACAATCTGAACACGATGTCGAGCCGTGCGGGCGGACAAATTCCATTCACCAGCATTAACTATGGTACGGATATTTCTCCGGAAGGACAGCTTATTATCAGCTCGCTGCTAACTGCAACGATGCGCGGATTAGGTAGTGGGGAGACTCCGATTTTCCCTATTCAAATTTTCAAATGCAAGCAAGGGGTTAATCAGAATCCTGATGAACCGAATTATCATCTGTTCCTCAAGGCAGCAGAATGCTCGGCTAAGAGACTATATCCTAACTTCGCCAATCTCGACGCGCCGCTGAATACGACATATTACGATCCAGCGAATCCGGATACTGAATTCGCGACTATGGGATGCCGCACACGGGTCATCGCTGACCGCTTTGGACGCAATCATCTGTCCGGCAAAGGGAATTTATCCTTTAATACGATCAATCTCGTTAAGCTTGGTCTTGAGCATGGTGTCGTACTTGACAAACGCCAGGAAGCAGATGAACGCGGATTTTATAAGGAACTGAAGCATTACTTGGACATCGCTATGGACGGACTGCTGCATCGCTTCAAAATTCAGTCCATCCAAAAAGCAAAAGCCTCCGATTTCATGATGCGCGAAGGCGTATGGGAAGGCGGCGAGCAACTGGGACCGGATGACGCGGTTGGCGAGCTGCTGAAGCATGGAAGCTTGTCCATCGGCTTCATCGGGCTTGCCGAGTGCATGAAGGCGATGTACGGCAAGCATCACGGTGAAGACGAGAAAGTATATAACAAAGCCTATGAATTGATCTCATACATGCGTACCTATTGCGATGCTCAAAGCGAGCGCCACAATCTGAACATCACATTGTTTGCGACTCCGGCCGAAGGGCTGTCAGGCAAGTTCACTAAACGTGATCGCGTAACCTATGGGACAGTTCCAGGTGTTGTTGACCGCGAATACTATACAAACTCTTTTCATATTCCGGTCTACTACTCTTTAAGCGCTGCTCAAAAAATCAAGCTCGAAGCTCCGTTCCATGAGCTGTGCAACGCGGGAGCCATTTCGTACATTGAGCTTAACGGAAATGCACGGAGCAATCCTGCAGCCTTCCTGCAAATTGTTAAGTACGCACTATCCGAGAACGTAAGCTATTTCAGCATTAACCATCCTATTGATCGCTGCTCAGCTTGCGGATTCGAAGGTATTATCGGCGCGAACTGCCCTTCCTGCGGAAGCCATGAGAACGACGTTCACATCCGTCGCCTGCGCCGGGTAACCGGATATTTGACCGGAGATTACCAAACCCGCTTCAACGGAGCCAAGCAAGCGGAAGTCCGGGATCGGGTGAAGCATCTCTAATGAATCTGTGTGGATATTACCCGGAATCGATCAATGAAGGCGAAGGACTGAGAGCCGCGATTTTTGTCAGCGGATGCCGCCACTTTTGCAAGGGCTGCTTCAGTCCCGCTACCTGGAATTTCAATTATGGGGAGCCCTTTACGCCCGAGCGCGAGAGGGAAATCATCAACGACATCGTAAGCAACCCTCTTCTCAGCGGAGTAACGATTCTCGGAGGCGACCCCTTCTTTTCATCAGCAGAGGTTAGTGAATTTATAGATCATCTTCGCTCGGCTGCCGGACCTATTTCAATCTGGATTTACAGTGGATACACGTATGAGGAATTGATAGCAGATAGAGATTCGGATGAGTTCCACCTGCTTCGCAGGTGCCAAGTGCTGGTAGACGGAAAATTTGTACTGGAGCTGCGAGACCCGTCCCTGCTATACCGGGGCAGCTCCAATCAACGACTTATCGATGTACAGGATAGCTTATCGCAAGGAAAAGTTTCTCTATGGCAGCCAACTTATACTTTCTAGCTATCTGACTTTCTAGTATAATTGAAAATCTGTGA
>RCUU01000872.1_pt1 | contig 15620 bp, 22 predicted proteins | sample 2166211 | NCBI WGS metagenome assembly RCUU01 (sample SAMN09932620, study PRJNA488358) | compost metagenome | feature: garden; material: soil; isolation source: compost soil in phenylacetic acid-enriched culture | place: Germany: Experimental Botanical Garden Goettingen | collected 2016-01-27
ACCTGGACCGACCTCGGCATCGACGGCCACATCGGCGAGATGCTGCTGAACCACACGCTGGGGAAGATCGCCAGCACCTACATCCACACCCAAGCCATGCAGCAGCGCCGGGAAGCCCTGGAGAAGTGGCACGCCTGGTTAGACGGCATCGGCTTCGGTGCCATTCACGGCCTTACCAAGGCCTTATCCGGAATTTCACAGAATTCGGCCCAGCCAGCGGAACACAAGGCCTCCAGCGACCTTGCCGAATTTGTAATTAGCGAGGATTCAAAGTGACAGGGAAGAGCCGCGGCCCCGCCTTCAAGAAGGCTGTGATCGAGTTGGCTCAGTGCCCTTTGTGCCGTGGGAGAGCGGTCACCAAGGGTGTGTTCTACGAACTGCCATGCGACCACTGCAACGCCTCGGGTTGGGTAGCGGCTGCAACTGGCGAGGCTCTGGCCCTGGATGAACTGGTGACCCAGCTCAACATGAGGCTCCGGGCAGCGCTGCGGCAGATCGAGCAGTTGAAGAACCCTCAGGCATCCGGGCCTGAGGCGACATATCAGGGAAGCAACCGGCGCGGCGCCGGCGGCATCAACTACACCGGGGATTGAGGGGGAAGGACCATGGTTTACAGCAGCGTATCGGGTGCAGTAGTTGCCGCTCTGGCGGCGGGCGAGAAGGGATCGGCGAAGGCCCAGGCCTGGCAGAAGCTGTACAAATCGGCAGAGGAGGAGGGTGGCTGCTTGGCCTCATTGGGAAGCCGATCGGGCGGCATCGACCGAACCCAGGTCGATTACTGGCTGTCGGCGCGCCTGCACCACATGCTTAAGGGCAGGCACTGGGATGCCTTGGTCGCTAAGTACAGCACCAACAAGGCCAAGAAGGTGCAGGCGATCACTCTGGTCCGGCCGCTGATTGCGAGCCCGGCACCGACATTGTTCATCTATAAGGCAGTCACCGCCTGGGCGATCCCAAAGCTCAAGGGCGCGCGCCGCAAGGCCCCGCAATCGGTTTCGGTGGATATACCCCTGGATGCGTCGGCCTGGCGTCGCGAGGCCGCTGTGAATGCGGCAGTTGCTGCAGGTCGAGCAGCGAAGAAGCGCATCGAGGCGCTTGAGGAGGATGTGATCATCCTGCCGGACAGCTTCTACGACATGAACACTTGGGATCTCGACGCCACGCCGGAGTCGACGCGCCGGCGCTGGAGGCTGGAGATCAACGAGAAGCTCGACGGGATGATCGACGACGCGCTGGCAGAGGTGCGGGTGATACTGGAAGCCGAGGGCCTCCTGATGAAAGAGGCTGCATGATTGCCTGTTGACATCAGTGAGCGACTGAGCGAAATTATATCCATCCTGTCATTCCTGCGCGTGTTGAGGAGTGATCATCAAAAGCCCGGCTATTGCCGGGTTTTTTGTTTTAATGGCGTTGTGCTATTAATTGCTCCAGGTCTTCCTAAAAGGATGTTGTATGCGTCGCGATCTGAAGCTGATTAAGCACCTGTTAGATATGATTCAAGCCTACGCCGACCGTGATGGTATCTACCTTCATCACCTGATCCCGAAGTGGGAAGCATCTAGCGGTAATCCTGAGAAGCCTTTGTCCGAGGATGAGCTCATCTATCACCTTAATCTCTGCGGCAATGCAGGCTTTTTGGCGATCGACGGCGGCAACCTCATACAAATGACTTGGGCCGGACATGATTATCTGGACGCTCAAACCGTAGCTCACACGGCATAGGCCGCACCCCTTTTTCCAAAGCCCCGATTAATCGGGGCTTTTTCATTTCTGCTCCCCGAAACGGGAGGAATCGAGATGCCAAACATGCCCGAGAAGGATCCTGGCCTGTGGGCCGCTGTGCTCACCTGGGTGCTGGCCCATCAGCCTCAGCTGTATGCCGCTGGCTTGTCAGTCGCCATCGCCGTCCTTCGGGTGGTTTATGGCGGAGGCACCCGCCGGCAAATGTTCTTGGAGGGCGCGCTGTGCGGCCTCATCACCCTGGCCCTGGTGCCGCTGCTCGAATGGATGGGCCTGCCACAGGGCATGGCCACCTTCGCCGGCGGCATGGTTGGCTTCATGGGTGTGGAGAAGCTTCGCGGCTACTCTGATCTGTTTCTGTCCCGTAAGGCTCAAGGCTGATGGCCAGGCTGAAGACGCTCGTATCACGCATCAAGGAGAGCGCAGGGTCTCGGGTCAAGGTGGTCTCACCTGGCAGTTGGCGGAGCGGCATGACCAGCTCCCAGCGTGGCTACGACTACCGATGGCAGAAGGCCCGAGAACAGTACCTGCGCGATAACCCGCTGTGCGTCTACTGCGCTCGGCAAGGCCGAACAACTGCTGCCAACATCGTTGACCACATCGTGGCGCACCGAGGCGACAAGGATCTCTTCTGGAATCAGGCCAACTGGCAGCCGCTATGCAAGCCCTGCCACGACTCGGTCAAGCAAGCCGAGGAGGCTGCTGGCCTGATGGGCTGACCGTCAGCGGAATGGCGCGCGGTCGGCCGAGGCACATTAGAAGCACGTCAGTGGCGTGCCTCGAAGGTGGGGGGAGGTCAAAATATAGCGATTCTCACCTAGCTAGACCGCCTCCGACCCCACGTGCACATTTTTCTCCCCCCTCAAGGTTTTTGTTAATGGTGTTAACAGACAAACAGCGACAGTTTGTTGACGCTAAAGCCCGAGGTGCGTCCAACAAAGAAGCAGCGGAAGCCGCAGGCAGCAAGGCCTCGACCGCTGCTGCTGCAGGCTCGCGCTGGGCCAATGATCCGAAGATCGCGGCAGCCATTCTGGCTCGCAAAGCGGAGCTCAGTGTTAACCCTGAGCCGAAGAAACGAAGCAGAAAGCCGAAAGCTGAAGAAGCCACCGGCGAGCCAGTGGAGGTCAATGAGGCTGACGGTGAATTTCTCAGTTGCCTGCCTTCCACCCAGGACCCTCTGGAGTGGTTGCTGGCCCTGATGAATGAACCCCGGGCCAAGGTTTTCGACCGGCGTAACGCCGCGCAGACGGCAGTTCCCTATATCCACGGGAAAAAAGCCGAGGCCGGAAAGAAGGAACAGAAGGCGGAGGCCGCGAAAGTGGCCGGCAGGGGCAGGTACTCCCAGAGCAAGCCCCCCCTCACTGTCGTTAAGGGGTGATGCATGCTTTGGACAACGGCCTGCCCGGACTGGTGGCGGCGATTGGCTGCCGGCGAGTCGATCATTCCCGAGCCGCTGTTCCCGCAGGAAGCAGAGGAGAGCATTGAGGTATTCAAGGGGCTTCGCATTGTCGATGCCCCGGGCAGCCCAACCATTGAGAGTGCGTGCGCCCCTTGGGTGCTCGCTTTCGCAGGTGCGGTGTTCGGTAGCTACAACACCGAGACCGGGGAGCGCCTGATTCGGGAGTTCATGCTCTGCATCCCGAAGAAGAACAGCAAGTCGACGATCGCTGCCGCGATCATGTTGACGGCCCTGGTCCGAAATTGGCGGATGTCGGCCGAGTTCATCATCCTCGCGCCGACCAAGGAAATTGCCGACAACGCCTTCGTACCGGCCAAGGACATGGTGAACAACGATGATGAGCTGAAGGATCTGCTGCACGTTCAGCCACACCTCCGGTTGATCACCCATCGGGAAACAGGTGCCACGCTGAAGGTGGTGGCCGCCGACAGCGATGTGGTTGGCGGAAAGAAGGCAGTCGGCGTGTTGATCGACGAAGCCTGGCTGTTCGGCAAGAACCCCAAGGCTGCGGACATGATCCGCGAGGCCACCGGCGGGCTGCTGTCTCGCCCGGAAGGTTTCATTATCTGGCTGACCACGCAGTCGAACGAGCCGCCAGCCGGCGTATTCCGCTCGAAGCTGAACTACGCACGAGGCGTACGCGACGGCCGTATCAACGACAACCGCTTCCTGCCGGTCATCTACGAGTTCTCCAAGGAGATGATCGATAGCGGGGATGCACGTAAGCCCGAGAACTTCCACCTGGTCAACCCGAACATGGGCTACTCGGTGGACCGCCCAACGCTCGAGCGTCTGCACATGCAGGCGGAAATCGACGGCGAGGCGGAAATGCGTGGCTTCCTTGCCAAGCACCTCAACATCGAGATCGGCCTTGCGCTGATGTCCGACAGCTGGGTTGGGGCGGCGTACTGGGAGCCCCAGGCCAAGCCAGGGCTCACATTCGACAGGTTGCTCGAGCTATGTGATGTCATTGCGGTTGGTGGGGATGGTGGTGGCCTGGATGACTTACTCGGACTGGCGGCAGTCGGGCGGATGCGCGAAACACGCACCTGGCTGCATTGGGCGCATGCCTGGGCCCATCCTTCTGTACTGGAGCGGCGGAAGTCGGAGGCACCCAGACTGCTCGACCTGCAGGCCACGGGTGACCTCACCATAGTTGAGCGCATTGGTGACGACGTTGAGCAGCTTGCGGCGATTGTGGCGAGAATTCACCAGGCCGGCCTGCTGGATAAGGTGGGGCTCGACCCGGCGGGGATTGGCGCTGTGCTTGACGCGTTGGCCGAGGCTGGAGTTCCGGAAGAAAAAGTGATCGGGATTTCCCAGGGGTGGAAGCTCACGGGGGCGATCAAAACCACAGAGCGGCGACTTGCGGATGGTTCTCTCCAGCACTGCGGGCAGCCTCTCATGGCGTGGGCCTGCGGCAACGCCAAGGGCGTTCCTTCTGCGAACGCTTTCCTGATCACAAAGCAGGCTTCCGGCACAGCAAAAATCGACCCGCTGATGGCCACTTTCAACGCCGTCTCGTTGATGGCATTGAATCCACAACCCGAGAAAACGCTCTCGGACCACATCATGAAGCACGGAATCAGATCGCTATGACCACTGAACAAGGGGCGCCTCGCGAAGACGAGGTGTCGACCCTCGCTCGTCTGCGCGAAAGCCTGCCGGACCTGGTGGGCATGGTCGGCTTCGGGCTTCTGGCGCGCGGCCTCTGGGTTGGCTTCGGTGAGGCGGTGTCGCTATCTGTATGCGGCACCATCCTGATGGGGCTGTCCGCCTACGCCATCATTCGAGGGGGTAGCTGATGTTCCGAGCGCTCCTTGGAAGAAAGAGCAATCCGTTGACCATCGACACGCCAGAGAAACTGGCACAGGCGTTGGGCTCCGGCTATGAAACCTCCACTGGCCAGCGCGTGACGACTTCCAGCGCCCTGCAGCAGCTGGTGGTTTTCAACTGCGTTCGCGTGCTGTCCGAGTCGATAGGCATGTTGCCATGCCGGCTGATGAAGCAGACGGACAAGGTACGGATACCAGCTACAGGTCATCGGCTGTATCCGCTGCTGTCCATGGCTCCTAACGGCTATATGACCGCCCAGGAATTCTGGGAAATGCTGGTAGCGTGTTTGTGCTTACGCGGCAACTTCTACGCCTACAAGGTCGAGGCCTTGGGCAACGTCATCGAGCTGTTGCCACTCAATCCGGACATCGTCCACCCGAAGCTCAACGACGACTGGTCAGTTGAATACAAAGTCGATTTCAAAACTGGACCGAGGACACTTACGCAAAAAGAGATCTGGCACGTTCGGCTGTTCACGCTGGATGGGCTGAATGGCTTGAACCCAATCGCCTACGCCCGCCAGACGCTTGGACTTGGCCAGGCGATGGATGCTCATGCTGGAAAGCTGTTCACCAACGGCGCTGTTACCAGCGGGGTCCTGCGAACGGAGCAAACGCTCACCGACGAAGCGTTCGGTCGGCTTAAAGAGGAGTTCCAGGGCGAGCACATGGGGGTGGCCAATGCCTACAAGCCAATGATCCTGGAGATGGGGCTGGACTGGAAACCTATCAGCCTGAATGCCCAGGACACGCAGTTTATCGAGTCCAAACGGATGACCGAGGCGCAGCTATGCGGCCTGTTCCGGGTGCCGCCGCACCTGGTGGCGAATATGGACAAGATGACGCTCAACAACGTTGAGCAGATGGGCATGAACTTCGTGAATTACTCCCTGGTACCGATCATCACCCGCATCGAGCACAGGGTGCAGGTTGGCCTGCTCAGCGAGAAAGACCGGCTGACCCATTACGCCAAATTCAATGCTGGTGCGCTCATGCGCGGCGATCTCAAGGGGCGGTACGAGGCGTACGCGAAAGGTATTCAGTGGAGCATCTTGAGTCCCAACGAGTGTCGCGACCTCGAGGATATGAACCCTCGAGAAGGCGGAGACATGTACCTGAGCCCATTGAACATGACCACCAAACCAGAGGCTGCCGACGATGCAGACAAAACAGCGCCTTGATCGACCGCTGACCATCAAGTCGGTCAGCGAAACGGGCGAATTCGAGGGTTATGGCTCCGTCTTCGGCGTCGAGGACAGCTACGGCGACGTAGTGGTCCGTGGCGCCTTTGAAGCCAGCCTGGCTCGGTGGAAAGAGAAGGGCCGGCTGCCGGCGATGCTCTGGCAGCACAACATGAGCGAGCCAATCGGTATCTACACCGAGATGCGCGAGGACGATGTGGGGTTGTTCTTCAGGGGGCGTTTGCTCATCGAGGATGACCCGCTCGCCAAGCGCGCCCATGCGCACATGAAGGCCGGCAGCCTGACGGGCACCTCTATCGGCTACATGCTGGACGACTACGAGTACGACAAGGAAAAGGGCGTCTGGATCCTGAAACAGATCGACCTGTGGGAACTGTCCCTGGTCACCTTTCCGGCCAACGACGAGGCCCGGATCACCGATGTGAAATCTCTGCTGGCCCGCGGTGAGACCCCACCGCCCAGCAAAGTGGAGCGAGCCCTGCGAGAGGTTGGGTTCTCTGGCTCCCAAGCCAAGGCCTTCATGGCTAAGGGCTACGGCGCAGTTTCACCGCGAGAGGCGGGTGCCGACGCATCACTCAATCACCTGAAATCCCTTATTGATCGCATTGAAGGAGCCTCTCATGGCTGTTGAAGAAAAAGACATCAAAGAAGTCGCCGAAGCCCTGGGCAAGAAATTCGACGAGTTCAAGGAAAAGAACGACAAGCGCATCGCCGGCTTGGAAGAAGAGAAGGGCAAGCTTTCCGGCCAGGTTGATACCCTGAACGAGAAACTGGGCGAGCTCGACGAGCTCAAGTCGGCGCTGGAGAAAGAGCTGGCCGATCTGAAACGCCCGGACGGTACCGGGACCAAGGCTGCGAGCGAACACAAGGCTGCGTTCATGCAGTTCGTCCGCAAGGGTGTCGATAGCGGATTGGGTGATCTGCAGGCCAAGGCGCTGCAGATCGGCGCCGATGCTGACGGCGGCTACGCCGTGCCTGAAGAGTTGGACCGCAGCATCATCGAACTGCTGAAAGACTCCTCGCCAATGCGCCAGGTGTGCAACCAGATCACCGTTGGCTCTCCAGACTATCGCCGCCTGGTGAGCCTCGGTGGCGCTGGATCGGGCTGGGTAGGCGAAACCGATCCTCGGCCAGCGACCGGCACTCCGACCCTCGGCCAGATCTCCGCTTTCATGGGCGAGATCTACGCCAACCCGCAAGCCACTCAAACCAGCCTGGACGATATCTTCTTCGATGCTGAAGGCTGGCTGAACAGCGAGGTGTCTCGCGAGTTTTCCGAGAAGGAGGGCAACGCGTTCACTCTCGGCAACGGCACCAACAAGCCCAAAGGCTATTTGGCTTATGAGTTGGTTACCGACGGCGACAAAACCCGGGCGTTTGGCAAGTTGCAGAAGCTGATCTCCGGCACTGCTGGCGGCTTCAATGGCGACAAGCTGATCGACTTGATCCACTCACTCAAGGCCGGCTACCGGGCAAACGCCCGGTTCATGATGACCAACCTCACCGTCGCTTATGTCCGCAAGCTGAAGGACAGCGAGGGCAATTACCTGTGGCGCCCAGGCCTGGAGCTTGGCCAGCCTTCGACCCTGTTGAGCTACGGCATCACCGAGAACGAGGACATGCCCGACGTTGCCGCGGACGCCAATGCGATCTCGTTCGGCGACTTCAAGCGCGGCTACACCATCGTGGACCGTATCGGTACCCGCGTACTGCGCGACCCCTACACCAACAAGCCGTTCGTTGGCTTCTACACCACCAAGCGCGTCGGCGGCATGCTCGTCGACTCCCAGGCGATCAAGGTTCTGACTCTGAGCGCAGCCTGATCGGGCGGGCGCCTCCGGGCGCCCTTTCTCCGGAGGATTTATGCCAATCATTCTCGTGAAGAAGCCGTTCCCATTCGCCGTGGACGGCAACCAGGTGGTCGAGTTTCAGGCCGGCGAGCAGGATGTGTCGGAGCGTTGCGCGCTGGTGGCGGTCGAGCACCTGGGCGTGGCCGAGTATCTCGAACGCCAGGGCGCACCAGTGCTGCTCGAAGACGGTCCTACTGTGGCCGAGTGGGTTGAGGCCGGCTATCCAGCGGCGACCTACCCGCCGGCAGGCTACTCCTCGCGCAGCTCGCAGGAAGAGATCGAAGCGGCGATCCAGTTGCAGAAGGGCGCCGAGAACGAAACCGACCCGCTGAAGATGACTGTTCCCAAGCTGAAGGAATGGCTGACCGCGAAGAACATCGGCTTCGATCCCGCTGCGAAGAAGCCAGAGCTACAGGCCTTGGTTCCGCAAAATGATTGACCTTGCCCTGGTCAAAACGCACCTGAAGGTTGACGGCGATGAGGAAGACACCCTTGTCCAAGGGTACGTCGACGCTGCCATCAGTGCTTTCGAACTCTGGACAAACCGCAAGCTGATCGCCGAGGGCGGTCAGCTGCCTGATCCGGTCGGCAATGCGTTGGTCATCACCAAGGCGATCAGCCAGGGCGCTCTGCTTCTGGTCGGGCACTGGTACGCGAACCGAGAGACGGTCGCCATCGGCACCATTGCAACAGAGCTTCCGATGGCGACCAACGCCCTCTGGCTCCCGCACCGCTGGGTGAACGTATGAGGGCCGGACCCATGCGGCACCGCTGCCGGATCTTCGAACCCCATCGCGAACAGAACCGCTCCGGCGGGGCCACTGAGACCTGGCTAGAGGTCGGCGAAGTCTGGGCCGAGGTCACCACTCCGACCGGCCGTGTTTCACCCGTTGCCGAGCAGCTGCAGGCGGTGATCAGCGCCGAGATCCGCATACGGCCGCGCTCGGACATCATCGCCGGGTGGCGGCTGACCGAGAAGCGCACGGGTATGACCTACCAGGTCGAGGCGCCGCTTCTCAATAACGAACGGGACATGCTGAGGTTGCTGTGCTCCAGCGTCCCAAACCCATGAGGTGAACCATGAAAATTCAAGCACTGGGGCCGCTGACAGGCGCCTCTGGCGAGCGGGAGAAGGGTGAAATCTTCGATGTAGAGGAGGCGTACGGCAAGGGCCTGATCGCTCGCGGTTATGCCGTCGAAATCATCGAGCAGGCCGAAAAACCAGCGAAGGCCGCTCAGGCCAAGGAGTAGGCCATGGCGCGTCGGTCCAGTATCCGTGGCGATATCCGGCTGCGCCGGACGCTCCGCAACATACACCAGACGATGGACAATGAACTGCAGCCGGCCATGGCCAAAGCGGCCGCCCGCGTGCTGGCCACCCAGCAGCAGCTGATCCCGAAGGACACTGGCGCTGCGTCGGCGGCCCTGCGGGTCTACGTCGCCCCAAGTGGGCTGGATGCCCAGGTCGGCATCAGAGGTAAGCGGGACAACCGCCGATTCTTCTACCTGCGGTTCCTCGAGTATGGCACCAAGGGCTATTCCGGCAGCATGTACCAGCGGGCCGACCGCAACGCGGTTGGCGGTGTGCACACCAACAACCGCGACAAGTCGAAGCTGAAAGGGCGCCGCAATGCGTTTCGTCAGCGCGACACCAAGAACAAGTCGGATGGGCAGCACTTCTTTGGGAAGTACCCGGACATACCCGCCAGGCCGGCTCACCCGTGGTTGCGACCGTCGCTGGACGTCAACCGCGAATACGTGATGGCCGACCTTCAGGAAGCTGTCCGGCGCACGCTGCGCAAGGCGAGCCAGGGGGTAGGCAATGGCTGATCCATCGCTGGCCTTGCAGGAGGCAATCTTCGCCAGGCTTCAAACCGAGATTAGCTGCCCGATCTACGACGGTGCGCCGCTGAATGCGGCGATGCCGTACGTGTCGATCGACCGGGAGGTCTCGGTCAACAGCAGCCCGATCTCTGGCCGAAAGCGCGAAACGCGCCTGCTGTACCTGTCGGTCTGGTCCGATGCCGTGGGCCAAGCGGAGGTCAAGCGCATCAACGGCGAGGTCGTCGCCGCGCTCGACGAGCGCCGTCTACCGCTGGAGGTGGGCCGCGCTGTTTCCGTCCGGGTCGAGCAGGCCGACGCCCAGCGCGACGCCGACGGCATCACATACCAGGGCTCGATCACCGTCCGCGTGATTACCACCCACTGAACCACCCAACGGCCGCACCGCGGCTTTTATCCAATGAGCCTTTGGAGGATCCCCCATGGCCGACGACAACCTCAACACAGCCGCCGGCTGCCGCCTCGCCATTGGCGGCAAGACCGGTGCCAGCACCCTCACCGAGTACGAGGCCGACACCTATGTCCAGGTGGGCGAGATCGAAGACCTGGGCGAGTTCGGTGACACCTTCAGCGCTGTGAACTTCACCGCCTTGAGCGACGGCCGCGTGCGCAAGTACAAGGGCACCGCTGACGCTGGCAACATGACCCTGGCGGTCGGCCTGGACAGCGGTGACGCTGGCCAGAAGGCGGTTGCGGTCGCACACAAGGACCGCACCAAAGGCAACTACAACGTCAAGGTCACGCTCAACGACGGCGACCCGACCGCAACTCCGGCCATCCTGCCGACCACCTTCTACTTCGGTGTGAAGGTGATGAACAACACCGTGGCCGCGGGCTCGGCTGACAACGTGGTGCGGCGCAACATGACGTTCGCGATCAACACCGACATCATCGAAATCCCGGCTGGCCCGGCTGTCCCTTGATCGGCGGGGCTGAGCCCCGTCCCTCACTGCGAGAATTCCAATGAGCGAAGCCTTGTACGGCACCACCACCCTGGTGGTCGGTGGCCGCACCTACACCCTCAAGCCAACCCTGGACGCGGCGTTGCTCATCGAATCCCGCTTCGGCGGGCTGCGGGCGGCGCTGGAGTCCATGAGGCTGATGAGCATCGCCGCCTGCGCGGATATCATCATCGCCGGCGCCCATCTCAAACCGGACGAGCACGCGGTCATCGCGGGCGATGTGTTCCGCACCGGCGTGGCCAAGGTTTCGGGGCAGCTGACTGACTTCATTACCGTGCTGCTCAACCCGGTGCCGCCGAGCGTGGCCGCCCGGGGAAAGGACGAGGCGGCCAGCACAGCGCAGTGAGGAACGGGAGCTACGTCGATTACCTGTTCGGCGTTGCTACCGGCTGGCTCGGCTGGCCGCCCGACACCGCGTGGCACACCCCGATCCCACAGATCATGCTCACGCTCGATGCCCGGCTTGACTGGACAGGGCGTAGCCAAGCGCAGGGCCCGGCTGCCAGCGCGAAGCCGCCGACCCGCCAGGGCGTGGCGGACAAGTTGAAAAGCTTCCTGCGAGGGCGGCCCAAACAGTAGATAGCGTGCCGCCTCCGGGCGGTTTTTTTGTGCTTGGAGATTTGCATGGCCGACCAACAAGTCCAGGGAATGCTGGTCCAGATCGAGGCTACCACGGCGCAGCTGCGCCGAGAGCTGGCCAGCGCCGACGAGGTGGTGGCGCGCACCTCACAGTCGATCGATCGCAACCTGGCGCAGGTAGACTCTGCATTCGACAGTGCCGGTGGTGCGGCCCAGCAGGCCGGCGTGCTCATCCGCGGCGCCTTCGCCGCTGTGGCCGGTGCAGGGATTGTCGGCAGCATCATCAAGCAGGTCGACGCCTACGGCCAGATGTCGGACCGTATGAAGGCTGCCGCCGGCAGTGCCGGCGAATACCAGATGGTGCAGGAGCACCTGCTACGCACGGCTCAGGAAACCTACCGGCCTTTGGCAGAGGCCCAAGAGTTGTACATTCGTACGGCGGATGTAATGCGCAGCCTGGGCTTCAACACTCAGCAGACGCTCGACATCACCGACAGTTTCAGCTTTCTGCTGGTGACCAACGCCGCCGCTGCCGACAAGGCAGGCTCTGCGCTGGATGCCTACTCCAAAGCGCTGCAAACCGGCAAAGTCGAGGCCGATGGCTGGGTGTCCATTCAGGAGGCCATGCCGACCATTGTCACGGTGATAGCCACCGCCACCGGCAAGAGCGCTGAAGAAATCCGTAAGCTCGGTGTTGAGGGCAAGCTGTCGCTTGAAGACATCAACACCGGCCTGCTGCGCACCGTGGAGGCCAACCGCAAGGCTGCTGCCGACATGTCCACCAGCGTGCAGGACGCTTTGGTAAACATCGGCAACGCCGTTCAGACTTTCTTGGGCGGCATGGAAGAGCAGACCGGCGCGGTCGCGGGCCTGTCGAGCGTGCTGATTGCCTTGGCCGACAACGTCGACCTAGTGGCCGTGGCCATGGGCGGCGTGGGCGTTGCAGCCCTGACCAACTACGTGGCTAAGTCCGGGCTGGCCGTGAAGGCTGCGCTGGCTGACAGGGCGGCTCGTATCGCCCAGGCTGAGGCCGTGGTGCAGGCGGCTCTCGCCGATCAACGCAAGGCCGAGACCGCCACCATCCTTGCCGCTCGTGAGGCTGCTGCGGCGCGCGGCACTGCGGTACAGACGCAGATGTCCATCCAGCTGGCCCAGGCGCGACAGCGCGAGGCGGCCGCAACCGCTGCGGTAGCAACTGCACAGGCCGGTCTGCGCACCGTCAGTGCAGGCTTGCTCAGCGTCCTGGGTGGGCCTATGGGGCTTGCCCTGTTGGCCGGCACGGCGGCTGCCAGCTTTCTGCTGCTGAGCAACAACGCCGACCAGGCAGGCGTCAGTCTGGAGGATCTGCACAAGCCGGTGGCGCAGCTTCGAGAGGAGTTCGCCAAGCTCAACAAAGACCAGCGGGAAGCATCCCTGGTCAAATGGCAGCAGGAGCAGGTCACGGCGACCGACAAGGTCAAGGACGCCTATGGCGACCTGGCCCAGTCCATTCGTTCTGCCGTGGTGACTGCGCCTGCGCGCGACTCCGGCGGCCAGTACAATCGACAGCTGGCTGAGTATCAGGGCCTGGTCGATCGTCTCAATGAAGCGCGAACGGCCGGCGAAGGGCTTTCGCCGATCCTGCAAGAGGTCGGTAACCGACTGCAGTTGCCGGCCGGCACGGTGCAGCAGTGGATCACCCAAGCCGGCGCTGTGAGTGACGCCGATCAGCGTTCCGGTTTGATCGCGGAAACCCTGCGCGTGCTCACCGGTGTGACCAACGAAAACACATCGGCCACCCAGGCGAACAACGCTGCGAAAGCCGGTATGAGCTCGGCCGGACAGACCTACCTGGAAACGCTGCAGAAGCAGCTGGCCGGCCTCCAGGACAATGGCGATGCCACCAAGGCCGCCAACCGCTATATCGCGGAAAACGCCGACCTCACCGAAACCGATCGCCAGGCAATTCTTTCGGCGGCCAGCGCGATCGAGTCGCAAAAGAAGGCCAACAAGGATGCCACCGAAGGCACGAAGGACCGCACCAAGGCCCTGAAGGATGAGATCAAGGCCCTCGACGCGATCATCGACCGGGCGCTGCCGGAGAAGAAGCGGCTCGCCGACCTGGCCGAGGGAGTGCAGGGCCTGCGCAAGGCCCAGGCCGCCGGCAAGATCACCGCCGCCGAGATGGAGCTCGGCATCAAGAACCTGAACACGGCGTACGCCGATACCACCATCCAGAAGCGGGCGGAGGAGGAAAAGAAGCTTGCGGAGATCCGGCGCAACAGCGCCGAGGCCTACCGCAAGGCCATGGAGGTGGTGCTCCAGACCCGACAAGACGCCATCAATGCGGACGTTGCCGGGGTTGGGATGGGCGACGACCAGCGCGAGGAAGCCGATCGGCTGAATGCCGTGCGTCAGAAGTATGCCGAAGCGCGCCGGCAGCTGGAGGAACAGCAGGAGGATGTGTCGCGTCGACTCAGCCAGGACGCCTACCAGCAACGGTTGGCTGATCTGGCTGACTACCAGGCCCGCGAGCTGCAGATGGAGGTCGATGGTTTCGAGGCAAGGCTGCAAGCCCAGCGGGACTACCGCAACGGCGCCAAACGAGCTTGGGCCAACATCCAGGCAGATGCGGCGAACGTGGCCGGCGCAACCGACGACATGCTCACCACTGGATTCAACACAGCCCGGGACGCCGTGGCCGAGTTCGCCATGACAGGGAAGGCCAACTTCAAGGACTTCGCAACCAGCGTCATTACGGACATGGCGAGGATCGCCAGCCAGCAGGCCGCGAGTTCACTGCTCAGTGGCCTGGTCGGCCTGGGCGTGTCTGCGGTAGGCAGCTACTTCGGCGGCGGGGCTTCGTCGCTTGGGTCGACCCAGGCGGGGTATGGGCCGGAGTACATGAACAACTGGTCCGGGGTGACCCAGGCCAATGGCGGTGCCTGGAGTTCTGGTGTGCAGCTGTTCGCCAAGGGCGCCGGCTTTGCAACCAATACCATCCTGAACACGCCGACCATGTTCGGCATGGGCAACGGTGGGTTGGGTGTCGCCGGCGAAGATGGCCCGGAAGCGATCATGCCGCTGGCTAGGGGCTCGGACGGATCACTTGGCGTTCAGGTCGTTGGTGGCAACGGCGCTGGATCCACGGTGGTTCAGCTCAACGTGCCGGTTTCTGTGAACGTTGAGGACCGGAGCGCTGACGGCATGGAGCTGGACAGCACCGCACTTCAGCAGAACCTTCAGCAGCAAATGCAGGGGGTGGCTGAGCGGGCCATTGCCGCTTCGTGGCGCGCTGGCGGCGTGAGCTATCGAAACAGTAACGGGAGACGCTGATGGCGATCGAAACCTTCACCTGGACGCCAGATGATGAGGCGAGCGGTGACAGCACCTTGCGCACTCGGAAATCTCAATTCGGCGACAATTATGCGCAAGTGTCCACCGATGGGCTGAACGCCGAGACTGACAGCTGGGCGCTGTCATTCGGCGGCCTGGCTGACGAGGTCGCGCCCATCTTGGCGTTTATCCGGCGGCACCAGGGCGCAAAGTCATTCCTGTGGACGAACCCCGAGGGCGTGCTCGGATTGTACCGCTGCGAGACGTTCAGGCAGCAACGCAAGCCGGGTGGCGTGGCGGTGCTGACAGCCACCTTTGAAAGAGCATTTCATCCATGAGCTTGATCACTCAGCTGCAGAAGCTGGAGCCAGGCGCTGAAATCCTGCTGTTTGAGTTGGACGGCTCGGATTTTGGCGCTGACACGCTGCGATTCCACGGGCACGCGATTCCACACACGCCCCAGGAACTGGCAGCGGCTGGCGCGAGCGCCGACCAGTTACCAGCCAAGTCGATCTGGTGGCAGGGCAACGAGTACGGTGCCTGGCCGATGCAGATCGAGGGCATCGAAGCGAACTCGGACGGTACCGCAGTGCGCCCGACGCTGACGGTTGGCAACGTCAACGGTAGGATCACGGCGCTGTGCCAGGCTTTCGACAACCTGCTCGAGTTCAAGCTGACCATGCGGCACACGATGGCGCGGTACCTAGATGCGGTGAACTTTCCGGAAGGCAACCCGGAGGCCGACCCGACCGAGGAAGCCATCGAGGTTTGGTACATCGACCAGAAGGTGTCGGAGAACGGCAAGACGGTGGCCTGGGAGCTGGCCAGCCCCGGTG
>RCUU01000873.1_pt1 | contig 15608 bp, 13 predicted proteins | sample 2166211 | NCBI WGS metagenome assembly RCUU01 (sample SAMN09932620, study PRJNA488358) | compost metagenome | feature: garden; material: soil; isolation source: compost soil in phenylacetic acid-enriched culture | place: Germany: Experimental Botanical Garden Goettingen | collected 2016-01-27
GACAAAGGCGGACGCATTCGCTCTGTAAGTATCCAAACTTCCCCTCCGCACTTCTACCCTTTTTATGAATTTTTCAAGTTCAACTTATATAGAAATAGTTTTTGCATGTTAATTATTCTTTATAGACTAATATTTTTTCTAATCATGATAAGTTTTAGGTATTTTTTCATACTTATTATATCACTCCCTTACCATTACCAGTAGCAATCCTCCTTTTTTATTACCATATCACCCATTACCTGGTTAAAAAGTGATTACTTGAGTAAAGAAGATCAGACTCATAACTCCCTGAAATCCCACAAAATGATTTAGGCTTAAGCAGCGGGAGCAAAAGAACGCAAATTAAGAACAACCTAAAACAGTATCAGTCTTTAGAATGTGGATAAGCCTTTTGAGTTGTGTCCGCGCATCTCCGGCAGTGAATTTCCAATCTATTCTTCTTTGAGAGGTATTACGAGCAGATTCCCATTCGGTCATTCATCTGCTAATTCTTCAATGGACGAAATTCGTCTTGCTAAATATTGATTCGTCATGATGCTTAGCTCTATCTCAGCAATTTTCAGCCAAATGCCATGTTTGGGCGTGTAATGGATGTCATGCCGTTTGGCTAAACGCAAAGCTATTTCAGGTTCCAAAGCCTCGTATAGTGAAGCAATCGAATGGGCGTTCAAATTGATTGATCAATAAACAGATTTTAGGTACACTCGGATAATAAACATCTAAAAGTTCTCGCACTTGCTCTGACCATTCGATTTTTGTACGGCGAGGACGAACACTAACATGTCTCCAATCTACAAGTGGTTCAGTGAAAATAATGATACTACAGGTTCCATGACGTACATATTCCGAGTCTTCACGCAAAGGTTTGGCTGGCTTCATCGGAATGGGTTTTCGAGCGCCATTCAGTAATTGAAATGGTTTCTTATCTATACAAATTACAGGATATTCGCTGTTGCAGGGCAAAATGGTAGACTTCTAATACATCTTGCATCACGGCTACAAGCGCTGCATTCTGCTTCGGTGGAATGCACCAACACTTACGAAGAAGGAGCTTGAATTTCTTTTATAAAAATATGGTCTACGGGTATGGTAAATACTGTAAATTTACCCGAGTTCTATGGTCTTATCTGCTAAAAGTCGAAGAGTCTAACGACTTCTTCCAGCTAGCGGGCTAATGCAACTAAGCGCGATAATTTCCGCCTCCAACTCACTGGTGATCTTTGGGAGATTCGGCGGTACCAGTCTCTTCTTTCGTTTAACAGCAGCCTCTAGTGCTCTTTAAGCTCTACACCATAGAAGTAGCTAGGAACTTATTAGCGATAACAATGAAATTCGATTTAGTTAGTGGAACTTGTGCCTCCAAAAGCTTTTTGGCATGAGATGTACTTTTTATGCTTCTAGTCATTACGATTAGGCTTTCCTTAGAAACTGGTCTCTTGGTCTGACCGCTTCAATGCCGTCACTAGTGACAGGAATATGGTTATCCAGGTCATTCTTACTTTCCAGCTTTGTTAATACCCTCCGTTACTGCTTCAATTTACTCCGCTACAGTTTCTTGTCTCCAAGGCTTACCCCGCTCCATTCAGCCGGTCCTCAATCTTTCCAATTCACTAATATAACTCTCCATCGCCCTCAATTAGCCTTACCCCGAAGTCACCACTGAACTTTGAATAACCAACCGCCTTTGCAAGTACGCCTTCAGATGAGGATCAACACAGTAGATATAACACCCCTTCGTACCCCGGGTCATCAGAGTCCTATAGGTATTCCTTATAATCTGATCGGCCATACGGAGAGCCTCGTCCTTATCCTTCTTGTACAACGTCTTGAAGCCGGACAGGGACTTATCGGTCTTGGCACGCTTGAATGGGTCGGTGATGATACGGTTGTTCTCATACCGCATATCTTCGCCGATAATCACTCCGACATAGTCAAACTCCAGCCCCTGTGAGGTGTGGATGCAGCCTACTTGCTCGATGGATTCAGGGTCGATTGCCCAGGTTGTGGTGTTGTTTAGGTTCCAGCTCATGAAGAATTGGTACTGGTCTAATTGAATATCATGAACACCGGGATTGTTCTTGCCATCTGTTTTCCAATCCCAGCAGTAGCCAGCGAGCATTCTGGCCTTATTGTTGATCTGATTCTTGCTGAAGATTTCATCCCGCAGCTCATTCGGGTCATCATAGAGCCGAATGTCATACTCGAAGTCGAAGCCGTCTGCATTTGCCGTTTCACGAATTTCGAGTACATCATCCAACCATGCCAAGTACCCGTCCGAACCATTGCACCGGAATTGGGAAGCCAGGGTCAGCTCCGTGATCTCCGCATCCATTTGCTCCGCATAGTGTCTAATCTGCTCTTTGCTGCCTACATCGTGCATCGCAATCTTCTGATATTCATCGATGAAGAATACCGTAAAGCGGGAGGCGCGGATAATCTCCATCGTCTGATTGATTCCTTTATTCTTGAACAGACCCGACTTTTCATTTAAGCGATGCGCCTCGTCCACAATCAGGCAATCGAATTCATCGGGTAATGCATCATAATACACGCCTGAGCCCTTGAACAGGTTATCAATGACCGATTTCTTCACGTTCTGCTGCAACTTCTTCATGTATACGGAGCGCGGTGCACTATTCTTAGTTACGTATTGGCAGACGAGTTCCCGGGCCGTAAGCTCTACCAGAAGATTAATGCCAAGCACCGACTTACCTGTCCCCGGCCCGCCTTCGACAATCAGAACTTGCTTTTTTCCCGACTGGGCCTGTTTCGCTAATCTTAAAGCTTCTTGATAAGCAACATCCTGATCGTCGATCATAATGAATTCCTGATTTCCCTGGAGCATACTGAGGAGTGAATCCTGCAGCGATTTGGAGGGTTTAATTTTGCCATGCTCAATAAGGTACAGCGATTTGGTTCTATCGGTCTTTTTAATATAGGTAGTGATAAACCCTCTTAGCTTCAGTGCATCTCCCTTGGAGAAGATCGGCGCTTCCTCAATGTACGGATTGTAGACTGGATGCAATAGAGGATCGTTATCTTTCTGTATATAGTTATGCAAATAAGCGCACGGGTATAGTTGGACCGCTTCGTTCTGTACGCTCTCGTTGTAATCATGAATTAGCCTTGCATAGGACCATGCTTGCTTCGAAGGATGCTGTGTGTTTGTCTTTGTTCTGTTATAGACAGTTTTAACGAGACCATCTGCATCCTCAACCATCTCCACCTCTGTCCACTGCTTAAGCTCAATGATGACGACGGAGTATTGATCCTTATCGTTCAAGCCTGTAATCATGAAGTCGACTCTTCTCGAGGTCGCTGGAATTTTATATTCAATCGCTATTCCTACGTCATCTGGAATGGTCGGTGTGTTTAATACTTTATAAAGGTAGTTCATGGAATTGTTCCATGCGTTGATTTCGCCCATGGCAACCCTTCCAACTTTTTGGACGTACTGGTTATGAATCTTTACCGCAATGCTGTCTTCAGTCACATCATTCATAAATTGTTGCTTGGTCGATTCATAGATAATCATGGAGTTCTCCCCTATTCGTTCACTGCCGCGTACTTTTTTGTGAACTTCCCTTAGAACTGGATACCGGATATTTCTCCGCATTTTTGTTTATTTTCTGAAGGATAGCATCCTTTACGTCAATATTTAAATCATGAACGAGCGTTAGCGTGTAGATGAGAATATCAGCGATTTCGTCCTGCATGTCGGAATAATGTTGCTCTATAGCTTGCTGGCTGTTCTTCCATTGGAAGAGTTCCAACAGTTCGCTAGACTCCAAAGAGATAGAGAGCGCCAGATCTTTGGGATCATGGAATTGCTTCCAGTCCCTGTCGTCGCGGAATTGAATAATTTTCTCGATTAATTCGTCCATTTGTAACACCTCATCCTGTTGTTCTAATTGAATCTATAATACTTGCTCTGCACAAAATAATGATAGCCCAATCCCTAATGTAAATCCACGAAATCCCTAAAATTACACAGAAAAGGACTTCCTGTTAATCAGAAGCTGCTCAGCCCGAAAGCAAACGTATTATGAACAATACCGCTTCTCGCCGACCGAGGATCACATGCCCAATGCCAGAATATAATGTTACTCTGCCTCACTTAATTTGCTATACTCATCTATTACTTTTTGCATTTGCACAATGTGGCGTTTGGCATGTTGACATAGAAAATAGATATATTGGTAAACATCAATTTTGCCTAAGTTGTTTACCGTCATTGTAGTTTTATAAAGCATTCCTTCTCCGTTTTTCATCTCTTTCAAAAGCTCTTTGCATTCGTTAATTTGATTATCTAGTAATGTTCTTATTTCTCCTAGTTCTTTTTCTCCTTTAGGCTCCATATGCTCTGGTCTAATCCAATCAAAAGACTTATGTACAGCTATTGCTTCAAGTTCTTGTAAATTAATTTGGTTTGATTCTATTATTCTATTCAAGTCTTTCTTTTTTGATAGTTCAATTGCTTTTCGCTTCCCTTTTCTAATTAGAATCAATAGAAACTGATTTGTTAATGTTACATGCTCTAATATTTGTTCAATACTCCATCCGACCTGAGGTTTAAAGGATAGTACTTCGGACTTCAAATTAAACCAGTTTTGGTAGTCACTTAATGTTTGAGATAATTCCTTATCTATAACGTTTATCGCTTGATTTACATTCATGTTTTCACCAGCTTTCGAGTTATCTATGAATTGCCGTACCTTTTATTATGTAAGCCCAGAAACACAACAGAAAGCAAAATTCTATATCCCATAATGATATAAATAAAACCCACCTTCAGCCAACCTATCAGCAAATGAAATCATCTTTTCGAATTGCTCAATGATTTCATTCCGATTACAAACTAACTTTTCATAATGACCCAATTGTCCCCCACCCTCAACCATAACAAATTCTCCGGTAAGTTCTAATAATAGCGGCGAGTTTAGAAATAAGTCTCTCCAAGAGGAAAATATACTCTTTAAGATAACCGCCGAATTCTTATCAAAAAGAGTCACGCCACAATAGTTTATCCCTGCGCTCATTGGAGCCTCATGTAACGCTGGATTTCTACTTGGAATCCATTTTAATGTATCAAAAATGTACAGAATAATGTCATCATGTATTACCACACTATCGATAACCTTAGGATTATTCTCTATATTCATCCATAAGTGTTCGACATCAATTGTAATAGGAATGAGATAAAACTCATGTTCTAATGCCATCTAATCCTTCTCTCTTGTTGTTTTTCTTTTTTCACATAAACCCATCCTCAGGCTCCCCCACCTCAAACCCCAATACTCTCGTCGCTTCCGATTTAAACTTACCCATCCACGATTCCCAATCACTCTGATTCATCTGTGCATAAAATGATAATCCGCTTGGCTCAACGGATGCCTGAATATAAACATCATCCTCTTCCTGCCCGAACCAATAGGGAATCCCGCCGGTATAGCCCATCCAACCCGGCATAGACTCATATATCTCAGCAACTTTATTCCATACTTCATCAGGTAGATAATACCATATGTTCAAATTACAATTATGAGAGTGTATTCTATCCATCAGCCTTCCCCCTTTGCCTTCACCTTCAATTAGTCTTCAATCACATCGTACCATATCTTGGAATCCCCCAGACCAACAGAAATACCCTCTCCGTAAAGAGAGGGCCGCCTTCAATATCTTCCTTAGCTTATCAACTCATAGAAATACTTAGCTTCCTGGGTCTTGTAGAGACTATACCAGGCCTTCAATTTTTCTGGAGTCATTACATCCAGAGCTTTCAAGACATGTACCGCGAATTCCAGCGGGGCGATTCCAGAGGCCGTGATCAGCTTGCCATCCGTTACAACAGACTGCATTGGTAAAACTCTTCGCCGGTATACGCAGGACAGACCATCCGGAGATACTCCAGGTCATTGCTTGTATGCGGGCGTGAATTCAGCAGTCCAGCCTGGGCAAGCCCCACTGTAGCCCCGCAAATGGCTGCAACTAATATCTTCTCCTGTATACATCGCTCCGCGAGTTGGAGGATGGGCTTGTGGATGGCTTCGGTCCATGTATTTCCGCCGGGCAGAATCAAGGTATCTGCGCTTCCCATGCTGCACTCATCCACCGTAATGTCCGGCATGATTCTCAGCCCGCCCATTGTAGTGACAAGCGTCTTCTCATTGGCTACAGTAACTATTGTAGACGGGGACAGCCCCTTCTTATAGTACCTTCCCGAGTTCAGTTCAGCCGTTAAGTACCCTATTTCAGCCATGGTGTCAAACACATATAGATATACCGTATGTTTCATATGTAACTTCTCTCTCTATGACTATCTCCATAATAAAACAGCCCCACTGACAGCAGCTGTCAGTGAAGCTATTAAAGCCGAACATATTTCATTAAGTCTTGGTGCAACAGCAGCAAGCTTATCCTTCAAGCTCTGTGGGTCTATGATCCGGGGGAAGCATACGAACAGCACAGCTACCCTACCCCGACAATCGACCAATTATTATCGACTTCCGGCGATAACGTCCCCTGTTCCTGGATGTAGCTGACCAGCATATCCCGGACGCTGCAGGACGACTCCCAATGTTTGGACCTGCTGACCAGTTTGGACGCCTTCAATAAGCTGCTGTAGCGGTAGTTGTTGATGGCAAGCTGCAGCTGCTGTGTATCGGCAAGCGGCTGGCCTTGGTACATCACATTAATGATCCGGTGGCCGGCCGGCTGCGACAGATCGATCTGATAATCGATCCCGGCGAACATATCATAGAGGTAACTGGGCACCTCAGGATTGGCGGTTATCTCACGATCGCCCGGCTGCCACTGGTTGAAATGCGTGGCCGAGACTTCCATATAGGCTCTAAGCTCTTTGCCGGTTACAGTCACAACGTACAGCACATTGTCGAATGGATAGATGCGGTACACATCAGCGTAGGTTAGCGGTCCCTGCTTCAAATCCGCCGTATCGGCGAACAGGCTTGTGGCGGCTACATCCGCCCCGCTGGCCTGCAGCATCGCCTTCTGAATCAGCGTGATGACCGCTGTATCCCGCAACCTTCCCACCGGTACTCCGCCCGTCTCCGCCTGCGGCTGGAAGTCGGCGGCCGCATAACCCAAGATGCTGCCGGCTGCTTCTGAAGATGAGCCGCCGCCTCCCTGGCCGCTGAAGGTCACCGTCTCTTCATGCGCTTCGGCGACCAGCTTCCGGAATTCCGGGTCAGGCTGCCAGCCGGCCATATCCACAATCGAGACTTCCTTGTTCACCACCCGGGGCCCTGCCCCATCCAGCTGAACGGTCAGGTCGAAGCGGACCACCTCCCGTCCCCGGTCGCGCGGCCCTCCTATAACGGTATCCCCGATCCGTTCCTTCACGGTAATATGCATATGCCCGACGAGCAGCACATCTGCCTCAGGAACCAGCTTCGTAATGCGTTCAGCGGAATCCGAGCCGCCTTCTTCATCGAACTCGGCCACCATTCCCGCGTGAGCGTTGATGACAATAATGTCGGCCTTGCCTTCAGCCCTCAGTGAGGCAGTAATCTGCTGCGCCGTTTCAGCCATGGGGCCAAAGTGCAGCGCATCCACCTTCCCGGCGTCCCAGCGCGGAATATTAGGATTAGTCAGTCCGATCACTGCGATCCTGACGCCTTGGATCTCCATTAGCGTATACGGATCTGCGAACCGTTCTCCGCTGTGATATGCGGCATTCGCAGCGAGCACAGGGAACTCCAGCTCCTGCCTGAACTTCTCGATCAGGCCAAGCCCGAAATTAAATTCATGGTTGCCGAGGGTCATGGCCGCATAACCCATTGCATTCAGCGCCGCCGAGACCGGATGTATGCTATCCGGCCGCTTATTGTAGATATCATCCGTCAGCATATTCCCCTGGAACACGTCACCGTTATCTATGAGGATGACTTCTGCTCCACTGTCCCTGACTTCCCTGACATAGGCGGCGACTCGGGCCATCCCGTCATTCGTTGTCTCGTGGCCGTCTTCATACCGGTAGCCCCACAGATTTCCGTGAAGATCCGAGGTGGCGATTATTACGATATTCAATAGTTTGCTGGAACCAGCCTGTATAGTCATCTCTTCATCCTTCTTCCGTCTTCCGCCCTAATTACTTCAGAATCGCCCCTGCGGTAAAACTCTTCTCCATCTGGTCACTGAATAGCACATAAGCCAGCAAAATGGGCAATGTCGATATGACCATAGCTGCTGCGAGCGGCCCCCAGCTGATGCTGTATTGACCGCTGAAATTCATCAGGCCCAGCGGCAGCGTCCTCAGCTCTTGCTTCTGAATGAAGGTGGCCGCCATCAGGAGCTCATTCCACACCGCCAGGAACACGAAGATCGCTACCGAAGCAAGCGGCGGCTTGAGCAGCGGCAGCACGACCTTGAAGAAGGACTTCACCACCCCGCAGCCGTCCATGAATGCGGCTTCCTCCAGCTCCTTCGGCATGGTCCGCAGAAAAGCCGACAGCATGTATACGCCAATAGGCAAATTCACCGCAATGTACGGCAGAATAATGGACAATCTGGAGCTAAGAATCCCCAGATTCTTGAGTATCATGAAGAGCGGAATTAGCGTAGCATGAATCGGAACCATCACGCCCATCAAAAGAATGAACAAGATGAGACTGTTATATTTGAACTTCATCCGTGTTAACGCATACGCCATCATCGAAGCAAACAGCAGCACAAACACAAGTGTAACCAGCGTGACAATCACACTGTTGCCAAAGTATTGATTCACTTTGGCACTGACCCACGCCTCTGTAAAATTGCTTAAGTGCCACTCTGCAGGAAGCGCCCAGACTGTCCCGCCAATAATCTCTGAATTATCCTTAAATGCACTGATCACAAGCCAGTAGAGCGGAAACAGCTGGAGGACGGCGATAATGATCATCAGGATATAGATGCTTGAATTCTTCGTTTTTCTGAGCATGACCGGTCCTCCTAATATTCAATTTTCTCTTGAGTCAATATTTTATTAAGCACCCAGGAAATAACGAGGCATTCCAGCACCATAAATACCGCAAGCGCACTGCCATAACCGAAATTCTGCTTCAGGAAGGCTTCCTGGAACATTTTCAGCGCAATCACTGTTGTTGAATTCAGGGGTCCTCCGTTAGTCATTACGTACACACTTTCGAACGTCTTCAGGGCATAGATCACATTCAGGACGATACAGATCCGCAGCACATCGGACAATAGCGGAAAGGTAATATGACGCACAGCTTTCCAGCCTGTCGCTCCGTCCAGCTTCGCCGCTTCATAATACTGCTCCGGTATCCCTTGCATCCCGGCGAACAGGATCAGCATATTGTAACCGACATAATGCCAGGTAGTCACGATCAGGACGGACAACAGTGCCGTCTTCGTATCTCCAAGCCAGGCCCCGGTCCAGGCACCCAGTCCAAGGGTATCCATCAATGTGTACAGCATGCCGATGTTCGGATCATAGATTTTGACCCACAGCAGGCTGACCATGGTCGTTGACATCACTACCGGGAAAAAATAAATATTGCGGAACCATTTACGTCCCTTCATCTTCCGGGAGACCAGCAGCGCCAATGCAAACGAGACCGGCAGCTGGATAAACACGCCTACCAGCAGGAAAGCAAGGCTATTCCATACCGCCTGCCAGAAGCTTTTATCCACCGTAAACATCCTGGTGTAGTTGTCCAGTCCAATGAAGGTCATCGGGTTAATGCCATCCCAATCCTGGAGACTGTAGTAGGCGGTCATCACAATCGGCACAAAATAAAAAATCAGAAAAACGGTTAAGCCGGGCAATAAAAACAAAGCGATTATTTTTTTATTAGATAGCGCTTTTTCCATCACTTACCCACCTGTCAAATTACAGAAAGCCGATGCGGTCCTGGCGACTGCATCGACTTTCCTGGAATATTGTATTAAACGCTCCCGCCTTGAGCGGCACTGTGCAAGGAATCCTTCTTACTTGGCTGCACGCAGCAACGTCTCCAGCTGAGCGGTGAACTCATCGGCTGTGAGCTGCCCGCCATATAATTCTTGTGTCAGATCACGGTATTCCTGGCCTACATCTGCTGACAACAGACCGAACCACATCGCCTGCGTTTTGGCGGTCTTATTAATATCCGCAGCATATGCTGAGAGCTCCTTATTCTGTGATTCGGACTTCACCTCGCTCTTGGCGTACCCAGGGAGACCTTTTCTGACAAATTCATCATTAAGCTTCAAAGATAAACGGATGGCAAATTCCTTCGCTTCCTCCACATTTGCGGAGCTGTTGTTCACGAACAAGGAGTATGGCGCTTCGGCGTTCTGGAAGCCGATGGTTGCACTGAGGACATCCTCTGCCCCTGTTTTAGGAAACGCAATATAGCCCAGATTGTCACCCATTGCCGCCGACAGGGAGGAGAAGTTAAAGCTTCCGTCGATCCACATCACAGCCTTATCATTCTTGAACAGCTCTTGTGCATCCAGGTAAGCGGAGCCGAGGAAGCCTTTCTGGAAGGCATTCGAATTCACCAGAGTGACCACCTTATTTGCCGCCTCAACGAATGGTGCATCTGTGAACTTCGCCTGTCCGTTAATCGCCTTATCGAAGGCGTTCACATCCTCACGGGCTACGAGCATATCGTAGAGCAGATCTGCTTGCCATCTTTCTTTTCCGCCCAGTGCAATGGGAATCACGCCTTTATCGTTCGCCGTTTTAATCAGCGCCTGAAGATCATCCCATGTTGCTGGAGCAGCAGCGCCAAGTTCGCTTATCAGCTTCTTATTATAGTAAAGAACAAGTGTTGTACTGATGTTAGAAGGAACCGAATAGATGTTACCATCCTCTTCAGTCACCAGCTGGTTGTCCAGGAATTGTGCGCCCAGGCCCGTGGAATCCAGGGTATCGTTAAGCGGAGCCACTGTCTTCGACTGCAGAACAGGGGTACGGTAGGACTTGCCGGCATGCTGCTGGAATACGTCCGGAAGCTCATTGGCGGCTAGTGCAACACTCAGTTTGGTTTTGTAGGTCTCATCTTGAATGTATTCATACTTCAGTTCAACGCCTACTTCCGCTGCGGTAGCCTCAGCTGCTGACTGGTACATCGGATCTGCATCGAAAATCCACAGCGTGACAGATTTCTTACTATCCGCTGCCGCCGCTTCCTGACCCTGGGTTCCCCCATTGTTTGCTTCCGCACCTCCGCACGAAGTAAGCACTACACTGACGAGCGCGGCGGATGCTGCAACAACCCCAAACTTTTTACCAAACATCTGATTTGGACCACCTTTCACAATTTACGGATACGAACCACAGGTACAATCTTAACAAGTACGAAGCCAGGTTCGAATGGAGATATATTGGCTCTGGCAGTAAAATTTTTAGGTATGTCACGTTACTTTACATCCACTTTACATTTCTCCTTATGAATAACATCAGGTTTACACAATAACAGTTTTGCATCAACAAAAAAGCCCGGCTGAATAACCGGACTCCTGCTGGCAACGGCTCAATATTTCCCGGAATAGGTTCCTCCGTATACTTTATTCGGGGTAATTCCGTACTTCTTCTTGAAGCATTTGCTGAAGTAGAACGGATCTCTGTAGCCGACCTGATGGGCGATCGTTGCTACCTTGGGAACCGAAGCATCCTCGGTGGCCGCCCCCTGGCGCAACAGCTCCATGGCTTTGCCCAGACGGATATTCGTCACATACTCCACGAAAGACTCGTTAGTCTCCTTCTTGAAGACATGACTTAAGTAGCTCGGATTCACGAAGAGGGCACTCGCTGTGCTCTGAAGCGATAAGGTATCCTCGGCATAATGTGCAGTCACATACGCAGCTGCCTGGTGGATCAGCCGTTTCCCGCTGCCCTGGCGTCCTCCATCCTCAGAAGTCTGGTCCGCGGCCGGCTGCCCCCCGTAACCCGCCTCTATCCGCAACCGGTTAATGTAACGTTCCTCTTCCCATTTCTCCTGCAACTGCGCACGGATGGTATTAAGCGCCTGTTCAACCGCCTCCTCATCAACGGGCTTCAGCAAATAATGATCCGCTCCGAGCGAGATCGCCTGCTGGGCATACGTGAAGTTATCATAGCTTGTGATGAAAATCAGCTTAGCCGCTGAGTCTAAGGCACGGACGGCCTTCACAAAATCGAGCCCGTTCATATTCGGCATTTCAATATCTGTAATAATCAGATCAATCGGCTGTTCCTCCATGATCCTCAAGGCTTCCGAACCGTCTTCCGCCTCTGCAACCACTTCGAAACCGGCAGAAGTCCAGTCTATCAGATGGATCAGCAGCTGCCTGAAATAATATTCGTCATCTACGATCAGGACGCGTGCTGCCGGCGCTGTAGTTCTCATTCAGCGATCCCCTCCCCCTGCTCGTCCGCTTGCATAATCAGCGGCAACCGTACCTTCACTTCTACTCCATGTCCCGGTTCAGAGGACAGGACGATACCATAAGCTTCGCCGAATCTCAGCTGAATCCGGTCCTGGATATTCTTAAGTCCGAAGCTGTACTCCTCTTCTTCACTGGAACTTAACCAGATCTGCCGCTGTTCCTCTTCACTCATGCCTTTGCCGTTGTCACGGACGATGAAGCACAGAATACGCTCCTCTCCCGACCTTTCCATAGAGCCGGTAATCTCACATAAACCTCCGTCCGGCATCCCTCTGATTCCATGGTGAATCGCATTCTCGACCAGAGGCTGGAGCAGCATCGTGGGTACTTGGCAGGACTCGATTCCCGGTTCAAACGAAATCCGGTAATTCAGCTTTTTGAAGCGGATCTGCTGAATGTACAGATAGCTCTCCAGATGCTTCTTCTCCTGTGCAGCCGCAATCAATTCCTGTCCGTTGCTAAGTGAAATCCGGTAGAACTCCCCAAGCGCCTTCAAGATACTGCTAATCTCCTTAGCATTCGTCATCACAGCCATCGCACGAATCGTGTCCAGCGTATTATATAGAAAATGCGGTTTGATCTGCGAATACAGCAGCCTCAGCTCCAGCAGCCGCTTGGTCTTCTCTTCCGTTTCAATGGTTAGCATCAAGTCCTGAATATGCTCGACCATTTCATTAAATGTCGCACCCAGCCTGCCTACTTCATCCTGGCTGCCGGCAGATGCGCGTCTCTCGAAATTCCCGGCCCCCACCTCAACAATAACCTTACTGAGCTCGCTAAGGGGCCGGGTCAGCCGGCGCGCGAATACAACCGACAGGACCATGGCGGACAGCATGCTGATCAGCCCGAAAACGGCTATGAATAAGGCGATCTTCCAATATCCGTTGGTCAATTCCGAAGTGGGAACAAGGTGGATTACCTTCCAGCCATAGGGATCAAGCCTTTGTAAGGATACCAGATAGGGCTTGTCTCCCACCCGCTCGGTCCGGCTTCCTCCAGATGCCGACTTCACCCACCGGGCAAGCGAGTGATCCTCAACGGTGCGGCTGACGAGTGCAGCTTCATACGCGGAGATCACCACTCCCTCCTGGTTGACGACCAGGGTAGGATTCTGATTATCCTGTTCATTATGGTACAGCCGGGCGAGCGTCCGTTCGTCAATATTGACATAAATATAACCGATCGGCGTCCCCTTCTCCATGCTCATAATGACTCTGCACACACTAATCATATTTCTCTCAGTCATCCCCGACAGAAATGAAGGCTTCAGCGTATCTACCCAGACCGCACCGCCTTTTGCCGCATCAATCTTATCTTTGGGATAGATGGCGAGACTCTGCGGAGTCACACCGGTCAGGTTGGAGGTATAATAGAGATCACCCCCGATCGATTCGATAATGACGGAGTCGATATTAGGCTCTGTCTCCAGCATTGCAGCCAGCGTGTTATGTATGGACTTCAGCGCGGAGACATCCCCGTCTGCTCCGGTATCCCGGCTGAGCACATTCTGTGTATCCTGGTTAATCAGAGCAAATTTCGAGAAGTTCTGAACCGATTGGAACACGGTCTCCATAGACTGGCTTACCAGCTTCACTTCCTGCTGCGAGCTGGCTGAAGTTCTGCCCAGCGTCTGATTAAAGACAATTCTATGAATACTTAGAACGAATATCACCAGAGCCAGTAGAACAATAAGGATGTTACTGATTAGAATCTTCCTCCGAAGCGGCATATTCTGTCTGAACGCCAAAGATTGAACCGCCCGGAATTTCTTCAAGAGGGATTGGTGAGACCGTAGCTTCTTCATATTCCCCTCCGATGTATGTTGAATCGCTCAGTATAATCTGCCGCTTGTTATTCCTCACTATTATACACAACCATTCAACTCTATCGGAAGACTGCGAGTTTATATTTTACAATAGCTTCACTGACAGCTGAACATATAATAAAGACGCTGCGGGGATTCCCGAGCGTCTTGTTGCCTTCCGTTAATTCTTCCCGCCATACCCCTTATATGTAGCGTAGACGGCATTGGCATATTGATCTGCCAGAATAGGACGGCCATAGGAATCGGTTGCGCCCGGATACCAGTTGTCCCCTCCGTTATAGTGCAGCAGTCCGTTGTATATATTTCCGAATCTAACAATCTTCTCATTCAGGATCAATGCGCCCAGGTATACCTGATCCTGTTCACTGCTGTGATTATAGGCGCGGCCAAATTTGGCACTGAATTGAGATAAATAGGCATTGCGTGTGTTAGGTTCTACCTGCATTAATCCGTCGCCGGCTGATGGACTACCCGGCAGACCTGCTCCGAAGCTGCTTTCCTTCTTGATCACCGCACTCAGTAATAGAGCATAATCTCCGCCTTTACCAAAGGCATTGTCTGCATTCATTACATAGGTCCAGATTTGGCTTGGAACTTCGGAAGGCTTGCTTACAGAAGGAGGCGTTGAACCCGTATAGATCTTAACCGAACTCATCTTGTCATTGACACTGTCGCCGACCCAGGATGAACTGGCAGTATAGGTCCATTTGGTTCCTCCAAAATTATCATTCTCATAGACTTCAACCGTCCAGCCGTTAGGAACCTTGAGCGAGGACATCCAGTCATTCGGAATTCCTGAAGCATTCAGCTGAGACAATACATAATTGCCTACGCCAAGGGTTACTGCGTTGCCGCCATAGTTAATGTCTGCATAGAATGTGACTCCATTCGTTGCCGGGGGTGTTGTGGGCGTGGGCGTCGGTGTCGGCGTCGTGGTGCTCCCACTCTTCCACAGTGCAGGAACATTCGGCGGCTCCCAGCCGGTGAGGGAAGTATGTGCCTGAAGACAGGTGTAAGTACCACCGCTATAGGTGACTGTATCATTTACTGCATATGCCGTATTGGGAGCCCACGCTCCTCTGGCGGCCGCGCTTGCCGGTGGTAAGGCTGTGAAGAACAGGGATAGAAATACTGCGAATACTACCAAAAGGGATACGGCTCTGGCTGGAACATTTTTAACCAATCTCTTAAACCTCCTTTAAATTTTAACTACCCGGCTCCCGCCCATAGGCGTTCCACAGGGTGTTATATTTTATTTTGGTTTTTAAAATTAATTCCAGAATGGATAAACTTTAAGGGGTTCACTCCATCACCAAATAGCTCCACTGACATCCGCCGTCAGTGGAGCTATCCAGATCTGATATTCCATGGATCACCGTTCCTGCCGCAACCCATTCTCTATTGG
>RCUU01000875.1_pt1 | contig 15591 bp, 10 predicted proteins | sample 2166211 | NCBI WGS metagenome assembly RCUU01 (sample SAMN09932620, study PRJNA488358) | compost metagenome | feature: garden; material: soil; isolation source: compost soil in phenylacetic acid-enriched culture | place: Germany: Experimental Botanical Garden Goettingen | collected 2016-01-27
CCATAGAAGAAGCGGTCAAACATGTTCATACTCAAGTGGAGAATGGCGCCGATTATATTAAAATCATGATAGAAGAAGGAACGGTCATGGGGGTGCCGGGACTTCCCGTTTTAAGCGAAGATATTCTAAATGCGGCTGTGAGAGAAGCGCATAAGCTGAATAAAATCGTTCTGGCACATGTATTGACAGCTGATTCTTCGCAATCTGCCATCCGGATGGGAGTTGACGGTCTGGCCCACTTATTTATCGACCGGCCCGAATCAACCTCCGAAGTAGTGGCAGCTATTAAAGATTCCGGGGCGTTCGTTACACCATGCCTGGTATTAAACGCGTCGATCATCGGAAATTCGGCGTCCGATCTGGCTGGCGATCCACGGGTGAACTCGAAATTAAGCCAGGACTGGATCGATATCTTGAATTCCAGCTTCAATACTTATCCGCAAGGGAACCTGGACAACAGCTTCAAAAGCGTGATGGATCTTCACAAGGCGGGGGTCGATATTCTCGTTGGGACTGACGTCTCTCCCGTTCCGCTCCACAACCTCGGAGGTCTTGCTCATGGAGCCAGCGCTCATCATGAAATGCAATTGCTGGTGCAGGCTGGCTTCACTCCTGTAGAAGCTCTTCAGTCAGCTACCTCCAAGCCGGCCCGCCGCTTCGGTCTCCAGGACCGGGGCCGGATTGCCGAAGGCTTGCGTGCGGATCTGGTATTGGTTGATGGTGACCCGACAACTAACATTTCGGACAGCCTGTCCATCCAGGCAGTGTGGTTAAAAGGAGATCGTTCCTTATAATAGTAGTTAAGTGCCCCGCATCTCCCGTCACCATTGGCTGATTTTGCGTTTATTGAGTACGGGGCACTCTAATAATGTAGTGAAGGATGGGATCAGTCATGATTAAGGTTTTTAAAAGTGAAGCAGGCAAGGAAGGCGTCCTGGATTCTTACAACATGCTGCTCGGGCAGTGGAATACTGAAATTCAGGAGTTGGACATAGAAACTCCTTACGGCACGACACATTGCATTGTTGCTGGCAATGCCGCCAATCCGCCGCTGCTGCTTTTTCACGGTGTAGGGGATAATTCAGCAGTGATGTGGCTGCTCAATATGAAAGAGCTCGCCCGGCATTTCTATTGCATCGCAGTGGATACATTAGGCGGTCCGGGAAAAAGCGTGCCTAACGGGAATTACAGCAAGCAGACGTTCCGGCAGGTAGAGTGGATCAACAGCATCGCTGACAGTCTGAATCTCACAATATTTAATATTGCGGGAGTATCAAATGGGGCTTATATGGCTTTCAACTTCGCAACACAGGAGAGTGACAGAGTTGAACGAGTGGTCTGCATGGAGGGAGGTATGGTTACTGCACCGTTCAAGGCAATGCTGCAAACGCTGCTGATGATGTTCCCCGAAATCCTGGTCCCCACCCGCAATAATCTGCTGAAGGTTGTGCAAAAGTTCAGTTCTCCAGAGTCTCGTCTGGCCGAGAAACATCCCGAAGTGGCGGAGCATCTGGTGCTGCTCATGAAAAACCACAATCAGCAGGCTATGTTCATACATAAGCTGGAGTTATACAATAGAGAGAAAGCGATTGCAGTCAAAGAGAAGCTCTATTTTTTAATAGGAGAATATAAACTGAACCACAAGCGGGATTTCATCAAGCTGTTGACAGACGGGGGATTCCGCTATCAAGTCATACCGGGTACCGGACATGGCATCAACCATGAACAGCCGGAGATTATTAACCGGGAGATCGTTGGTTTTTTGTGCGGGTCAGACTAGCCTGGAAAGGGAAAAGCGGCCGAGGAGAAGTTTGGAACTTACTGGATATCTCCAAGCGGGATGCTGAAGCAGGCGGTCCGAAATCTGCGGCGCTGGAAGCTGAAGGCTGAGTGGTTTCAGGGACAAGCAAAGCACCTCACCTTTCTGGAAATTCCGATCTTTGTTTGCCTAATCTGCATAGGAACGTATAAACTACATATATGTGACTTAAGAGACAGGGGGACAACAAATGGCGATCTATACACGTACGGGTGACAAAGGAGAAACCTCAGTCATTGGCGGCCGGGTGGGCAAAGATGATGTGCGCGTTGAGGCCTATGGCACGATTGATGAACTGAACAGCTTTGTCGGCCAGGCGCGAAGCCTGATGGAGGACGAAAAGTTCGCAGATGTGCGGGAGCAGCTGCTGGAGATTCAGCATGAGCTGTTCGATTGCGGCTCGGATCTGGCTTTTGTTAAGCTTAGCGAGAACAAATATAAGGTGAAAAGCGAGATGGCGGAGCGCCTGGAAGGCTGGATTGATGCCCTGCAGGCAGAAAATCCGGTATTGGAGCGGTTCATCCTGCCGGGGGGAAGCCAGCTCTCCTCCGTTCTGCATGTCTGCCGCACCGTATGCCGCCGCGCGGAACGCCGCGCAGTTACGCTGGGAAGGACCACGGATATCAACCCAGAGGCGGTGATTTATTTGAACCGGCTCTCGGATTACTTTTTTGCGCTGGCCCGCACGGCCAATACAAGGCTTGGGATTGCTGATGTCGAATATGTCCGCAGCAAAAAGGTGTTCCGCAACTAAGATGACGACGAGCTATTATTCACCAATTACCTACCAAGTGCCGCCGTCTGAGGACGGCTGGCTGCTTAAGACTATTCTGCAGAAGCGGATGGACGTATCCCGCAAGCTGCTGTCCCGGCTCAAAATGACGGAACAGGGCATTATGCTGAACGGAGAACGGGTCTACATCAGCGTCCGGGTCAGCGCAGGAGATACCGTACAGATCCGCATGGAGCAGGAGACCTCGGAGGACATTTTGCCGCAGCCGATTCCTTTTGAGATCCTCTATGAGGATGAGCATCTGCTGGTCGTCAACAAGGCAGCCGGGATGATCGTGCATCCGACCCACGGGCATTATACGGATACGCTGGCGAATGGAGTTGTCTATTACTGGACGCAAAAGGGCGAGCAATACCGCTTCCGTCCCGTTCACCGGCTGGATCAGGAGACCTCGGGCGTGCTGGTTATTGCAAAGAATCCATACAGCCACCAGCATATTTCCGAGCAGATGATTGCCGGTACGGTGGACAAGCGGTATAACGCTTGGGTGCATGGCATTCCCGCTGCGCCGAGCGGAGACATAGATGGCCCGATCGACCGTGACCCGGTGGAGCCGCACCGGCGGATCGTAACGCCGGAAGGTTATCCTTCCTTGACCCGTTATGTGGTCAAGGAAGTGTATCCTGGCGCAGCAAAGGTCGAGCTGAAGCTGGAGAGCGGCCGCACCCATCAGATCCGGGTGCACATGGGCTCCATCGGCTGCCCGCTGATCGGAGACGGCATGTACCGTCATCCGCTGTACAGCAAGGCGGGGCTGTCGGCCGGGGCCCCACGGGCGAGGGGACCGGAGGAGATGCTACAGCTGGAGCGGATAGCGGAGCTGGATGCGTCCATTCCGCGCCAGGCGCTGCACGCGGTGCGGCTGTCCTTCCAGCATCCGGTGCTGCGCACGGAGCTGGTGTTTGAAGCTCCGCTGCCGCCGGATCTGGCGCTGCTCCAGGCGAAGCTGCAGCGGGAGACGGCGGCAGCGCCTGCGCCCGGCAGTGATCGAAATCAGAGGTAAAAGTACCTCTGATTTCGTCGTAAATGAGCAAAAAGAGCAAATGAGAGGTAAAAGTACCTCTGATTTCGCCGCAAGTAAGTTATAGGAGCAAATGAGAGGTAAAAGTACCTCTGATTTCGCCACAAGTGAGTGATAGGAGCAAATGAGAGGTAAAAGTACCTTTGATTTCGCCGCAAGTGAGTGATAGGAGCAAATGAGAGGTAAAAGTACCTTTGAATTCGCGCAAGCGCGCTGTACGCAGAAGGAGATTTTTAACCCAACTATTTACTTTAACTTACACAGACCATCATTCTCAATATACACCGAAGGAGCAGCCGATGAGTCATCTAAAAGTCTATCAATATCCAAAATGCGGTACGTGCCGCAGTGCAGTAAAATGGTTGAAGGAAGCAGGCCATGAGCTGGAGCTGCAGCATATCGCCGAGCAGCCGCCTACCGTCCAGGAGCTGCGTGTGCTGGTGGCGAACAGCGGACTTGAGCTGAAGAAGTTTTTTAATACAAGCGGTGAGGTCTATAAGAACCTTGGACTGAAGGACAAGCTGCCAGGCCTCAGCGAAGAAGAGCAACTGGACCTGCTGTCCAAGCACGGCATGCTGATCAAACGTCCGGTTGTCACTGACGGCAAGAAGGTTACCGTGGGCTTCAAGGAAGAGCAGTTCAGCGAATCCTGGTCTATATAGCCATCCGGATTTCGCTGCTGCCCAAGGACTGCCCAAGCTAATCTGTTAATCCAGTCCGCCGAATTGTATTGTACCTCCGGGACAGCGTTCTGAATTGACATTAGTTTAACCCGGCGTTGATACTGTGATGATTCTTCCGCTTTAAAGTTAAGCATGAGAGCGCCAACTTAAAGCCGCAGGGTAGGAGACGAGGAGAAAACCCTCTATGCGTCAAAGTGAATGCAGGCCCATTTCGGGTCTAATTGCACCTTGACGGATTGTAGGGTTTTTTGTGCTGCTCAGATTTCACTACGACATTTGGGAGGGTACAATCACAGATGCAGAAAGTGCAAAAAGTGCAGAAAGTGCGAAAAGCAAAAAAGCTTGTGAACCTGGTGGCAATTGCAGCTATATTGACCGGCTTACTGGATACGTCATTATTGTCCGGAACCGTTTCGGCTGCCGTGTCCTCAACAGCGGTGTCTGAGTCTTCCTTACCGGCAACAGCAGAGTTGCCAGAATCGGCCAATGCACTATCGGAATCTGCAGCAGTGATACCTGTGGGGTCAGCAGCTGCCGAGCCTGGAAGAGCGGAAGCTGAGGTCAAACGAACATTGACCGCTCCGGTTATTGACGGCAAACCGGACGAAGGTTTCTGGAGTCTTGACGAGGCATTAAGCGTACGGACCGGAGAGCCGGCAGGGGAGAACGGCAGCTTCGGACTGCTGTGGGACAGCACTTATTTATACATCGCTGTTAATGCGCCCGACAGCACACCGGTCCACAACGGTTCGGGATACTGGTTCGATCAGGATAATCTGAATCTGTTCCTGGACCCGACGCTGCACCGTTCATCCCCTTTTGCGAAGGATGATATGCAGATTGGCATCCTTTATCAGCCGGGCAGCAGCTCGCCTGAATTCCGTTTTGGGGCGGCGCTGAACAATCATCAGGGCAAGGACGAGAAGCAGATACTGCGTTCTATTCATCAGACCGTGCAGGGCTGGAGCGCGGAAATTGCCGTACCTTGGGAGATGCTGGGCATGGACCCGCATCTGACGAAGCAATTGGGGCTGGAACTGAGTGTGACTGACCGGCTGGAGAAATCTGACTCCACAGCGCAGCGCACAGGGTACTGGAGCGCCTACAATTCCTCCAGCTTCTGGAATGATACCTCCGGCTATGGAGTCATTACGTTAAGTGATGAACAGCCGGTCAGCGGGGAGATTAATCCAATACTGCTCGAGGAGAATTTCGACGGTTACGCGGATGGAGCCATACCTGAAGACTGGATTGCCGACGGGAGTGCAGGCAGCAGTCCGTTTGCGGTAGTGCAAGAGCCGAGTTTGGTGACGGAAGCAACATACGGCTCAGGCCAAAACATTACCAGTATTATGGAAGCAACCTACGACTCAGGCCAAGACATTACCAGTGCTACGGAAGCCGTCTACGGCAATGGCAGATTGCGTTTTGACGGTAATGCCGCAGGACGGCAAGGGCGGATTGTGGCTCCGGTACAGGCGGATCATTATACGGTTGAAGCGGATGTCCGCTTCGAAAGTGTGCTGAACAGTGCCCGCTGGGCAGCGCTTATGTTCCGTGTGCCGGCTAACGGCATGCTGCCATATTACCAGATGGCGGTACGCCAGAACGGGAAATACGAGCTGGCCTACCGGAAGCCGGATGGAAACTGGAATGTGACCTCGGACGGAAGCGGTGCACCGCTTGCCTTGAACAAGGATTATACAATGAAGGTCCGTGTCTTCGGCGACAACGTCAAGGAATACATCAAGGCCAAGGATGAGACGGACTATACCCTGCTGCTGGACAAACCGCTTGAGAATGGGCTGCTGGATAAAGGCAAAGTGGGCTTCCAGGCTGACCAGTCGGCGGTTTCATTTGACAACCTGAAGGTGACACGGCTTACTGCCGACCGTCTGGAGCTGAATCTGCCGCAGCAGGCTGAAGCACTGGCAGGCCCGCTGACGGTAACAGCTTCGGTGTATTATTCTGACGGGCTGACCGAGCCGGTGCAGGCAAATGGCTTGAAGCTGTACTCTTCCGACGAGAGCATTGTGCGGATTGTCAACAATCAGCCGGTGCCGGTCAAAGAAGGGTCGGCAACTGTCACAGCCGTCTACTATCAGGCGGAGGCCAGCCATCTGCTGACCGTTACACCTTCCAAGACAGGGGCAAAGGTGCTGAGCCTCAGTCATGAAACCGGCTATGTGCTGGCACAGACTGGCCGGGAATTGGCATTTGACGCGCTGACGTTCCACGCAGAATCCAGCGACTACAGCACGGCAGAACTGAAGGGGGATGCGCTGGAATGGAGCACAGACAGCAAGGGCGTACTTCTCGGCAAAGACGGGATAGCTGTCGAGACTGAAGGCATACATCAGCTGACCGGGCGCAAGGATGATGCTGTTATCAGGTTAACGCTGGTGGCCAAAAAACCGGAAACCAAGGAATACGTGCTGTTCGAGGATAACTTTGACAGCACACCCGAGGGGACGCTGCCTGAAGGCTGGACCAGAGTGCAGGGCATGACAGCCGATAAAGCTGCCGTGAAGGGTGGAGCACTGGAGCTGAACGCCACTGCGGCCCCGGACAACCCATTACGCTTAATGCTGCCGGATTATTTAAGCCTGTTTGGCAATTATGTGATTGAAGCTGATGTCACCCACACGGACGCATTGAATGCCTCGCGCTGGAATTCGGTCATGTTCCGGGTCCAGCAGGGCGATTATCCCTATTACCAGATGGCGGTGCGCAAAGATGCTTCCGCTGCCAATGGTGTGGAATTCGCCGAGCGGACAGCGGCCAATCAATGGAATGTAATGGAGAGAGGCTCTTACACGGAGCCGCTGACTGAGGGTTCTCCGCTGCACTATACGATCAAGGCTTACGGCAATCAGGTTCAGGAGTGGATTGGCGATCAGCTGATTATCGATTCGCTTCGGGCGAACAGTTATGCCAAAGGTGGTATTGGCCTGCAGGCGGATAGCAGCAGGATGCGGGTCGACAACCTTCGGGTGACCTTGCTGGAGGAACCGCTGCCAGCACCTGTCATCAAGCCCTTCATTAAAGTGGCAGAGCCGCAAACGCAAATTGCGCTGGCCCCGACGATTGTTACAGAGATCAAGCAGTCAAGCGACCTTGACAAGCTGGCCGCAGACCAGCTTCCGGCTACGGCAATCCTGCATCTGAACCCGGAGCAGATGGTGATTGAGCCGGGAACCGGGGCGGAAATTGCCGCTCTGCCTGAAGTGCTTGCGACAACCGGGGACCGGGTAATCCCTGCTTTTTATGTCCATGATGGGTTGACTGTAGACCGGCTGGTGCAGGTGCTGCGGGAGCGCGGGTTGGAGGACGTTTTTGTGGTTTCGGAGCAAGGGGAACTGATTAAGCGGGCCAGGGCCGCTTACCCGATGGCACGCGGCATTCTCGACTTCACCGCTGCAGAGAGTCCGGGGCCGGAGGAGCTGCTGGAGATGCGCCGTACCACAGCGTCCAGCGGAGCGAGAGTAGTGCTGCTAGCCGAGAATACCGCGACCCGCGAGAATACGGCGTATCTGCAGAAGCTGGCGGTAATGGTCTGGAGTGAGGCGAAGGCGCCTGCGCCTTCCGGCACGACAGCCGGATTGCATCAATTGATCACAGCCGGCGTGAACGGTCTGGTAACTGATTTGCCTGCTGCGGCTCATGCGGCGCTGGAGCTGTACAACCGCGATACCACGCTGATCCGCAAGGTGTATATCATTGGACACCGCGGAATGCCTTCCGTGTCGCCGGAGAATACGATCGAAAGCAACATGTTGGCACTGGATGCCGGAGCGGATTTTATCGAAAATGACATGTTCCTGACTACGGACGGACATCTGATCATCACGCACTCCCCGGTGCTGGAGACCACAACGGACGGCAGCGGACCGGTGGAGAATTATTCACTGGAGCAGTTGAAAACCTACAATGCCAACAAGACTTACCCTGAGGGCTTCCCGCTCGTGAGAATGCCGACCCTGGATGAGCAGCTGGAGCTGGCGCGTTCGCGCGGCAAAATGGTGTATGCCGAGATCAAGACGCAGACGCCGGAGGCGGTGGATGCCTTTGTCCGCACAGTGAAGGAGCATAAAGCAGAGGATATTGTAAATGTGATGTCTTTCCACCCGGCCCAGCTGGAGCGGCTGAATAAGCTGATGCCGGAGATTTCCGCCGGACTGCTGACCGGCTATATCGCCAGCGAGAATAACGTGGAAGGCTCACTGCGGGATACGCTGAAGACGGTGTCGAAGCTTAATCTGACCTTCAATACGGATTACAGCGGGCTTGGACCGAAGTTCATGGAGGCGGCGAAACACCGTGGCCTGCTCATCTCCCCCTGGACGCTTAACAAACGCGAGGATGTGATCCGCTTCCTGAAGCTTGGAGCCTTCGGCATCACTACAGACTATGCCTACTGGGCATCCGATTGGGCGGCATCACTGAGTGCGAAGACAGCCCGGATTGAATTGAATCCAGGAGAGGAACGGAAGCTGGAAGCTATCGTGGAGACCTATAAGGGTGAGCGCAAGGAGATCACGCCTGAGCTTGTATTCCTGGATGGGCAGGAGCTGCTGCAGGCGGACGGAGGCCGGGTGAATGCCCGGAAACCGGGAACCGCCCATGTGCTGCTGCGTTACTCTGCTTCCATCGAAAACGGGGGCACATATGATCTTTATTCGCAGCCGGTGGAAATTACGGTAAAAGGTGCTGGGGGTCCGACGTCCACCCCAATGCCGACAGAAACACCGGCAGCGACACCTACAGCAACTCCAACAGTAACGCCAACACTATCGCCAACACTATCGCCAACAGTAACGCCAGCTCCAACCCCAACACTATCGCCTACGCCGGCAGCCACTTTGGCACCAGGTTCGGGAACTGGAGGCTATACTGTTCCGGGCGCAGCGCCCGGATCTGGAAGTACCAGCGTGCCTGGAACAGTTGGCGTGACCCCTTCCCCGGCACCGCCTGTACTTGAAGCGGTGGATGGCACAGTAGAGGCTGCTGTTCTGGAAGAAGCGTTCCGCACCTCCATACAGGTAGCAATCAGCTTCACCGGCGATACCCTGGAGCTTCCGGCAGCTGTGTTGCAGAACGCCGCGCACAGCGGTGCCCTGCTGAAGGTGACTCATGCTGAAGCGAAGGCCGGATACGTGCTCCCGCTGGAGCAGCTGCAGCTTGAACAGCTGGCTGCAGAACTGGGCACAGGCTTGCAGGAGATGAAGCTTAAGGTTACCATCCGCAGGCTGGATGGGGAAGCGGCGGCGGCAGTAACCCGCGCCGTGGAGCTGGCCGGCGGCCGGCAAATGGCCGCTGCGGTAGAGTTTAATCTTGAAGCGATGTCAGACGTACGCTCAACTCCGGTCTTATCCGGTTCCCATTATCTCACGCGTTCGCTGGTCCTGGACCCGGCGGCTGGCAGCACGGCAACCGGAGTAATGTTCTCGCCGGAGAAGGGAACCCTGTCCTTCGTACCCGCCAATTTCACAGGCGGAACTGAGGGAAGGCTGCACCAGATCCAGAGCGGCAGCAGCATCCTGAGCGTCATGATGCTGGATAAACCATTCAGTGACCTGAATGGCCATTGGGCTGAGCGGCAGGCCAGCCAGCTCGCGAACAAGCTGCTGCTGAACGGAACCGGCGGCGGCCGTTTTGAACCGGATCGTGCGGTAACCCGGGCGGAATTCGCGGTCATGCTGGCGCGCGCCCTGGCTCTGCCAGAAGGCGTAGGCAGCGGAAAGACGGCCGCATGGCCGGACGTTCTGCCTGCGGACTGGTTCGCAAGCGGCGTATCCGCCGCTGCCGCTGCCGGGTTGATCAGCGGCTTCGGCGATGGAACTCTCCGTCCGGATGCCGAGGTGACCCGCAGTGAGCAGGCAGTGATGCTGGCCCGGGCCCTGCGCTATATCGGGCAGAACAACGCGGCTGACGGCACAGCTGCAGAATCATCGCCAGCCTTGGATCTGTTCAAGGATACAGCAGGCATCTCATGGGGGCGTGAGGAATGGAACATGGTCATTCAAGCCGGATTAATGAACGGTGTATCGCAAGAGCTGCTGATGCCGGAAATGAGCGCCACCCGCGCTCAATCGGCCGTGCTCCTGCAGCGGTTCCTGAGCTTGGCGGACTTCATCCAATGACGTACTGGCGGGACTGCGTCCCGCCGTTAATACCGCGCTGACAAACGGCTGTTACAATGGTCAATATTCACTGGCACAGAAGGGGGATAACAGGTGAAGAACGGACTGTTTGCGGGAAGCGGCAACCACAAGATTATACCGGCAGTGCGCAAGGCTGAAGACCTGCAGAAGGCTTGCGACAGCGAGTGGCCGATGATTTTTCTGCTGATCGGCGACCTGTTCACTGTGAAGCAATATGTGAGGCAGGGTCTGGAAGCCGGAAAGAAGGTCTTCCTGCATGTTGATTTCATCGGAGGGTTGGGCAGTGATCCGCTGGTGGTCAAATATATTGCCGAGAAGATTGGCCCGACCGGCATTATCTCCACCAAGAACCACATGGTCAAGCAGGCTAAGAAAAGCGGGCTTCTGGCGATCCAGCGCCTGTTCCTGATCGACACCTCCGCGCTGGAGCATGGCATCAACAACGTGCGCCAGAATGAATCGGATGCGCTTGAAGTCATGCCGGGACTGATTCCCAGGGTCATTAGCGAGCTGAGCAGCAGTACTTCCCGACCTATTATTGCCGGCGGCCTGATCAAGGATCATCAGGAGATTCAGACGGCTCTCCAAGCGGGAGCGAGTGCAGTATCGATGGGCAACCCGGAGCTTTGGCACAGTTTTGCACAAGCTTAACCTGGAGTTAATATCAGGATGACACGGTTTATTTATAGTGAAGAAGTAAGCGTAAGTGAACACCATTCAATTTCATATCAAGGGTCGGAGACGAAGAGAAAACCCTTATGCAGCTCATGTAACGGCGGATTCAACATGCCCGCTTTACTGTGCTGGATATAGGGTTTTTTGGTTTGTTTCCATTAAGGAGGCTGCTTTCCCATTGCAGGATGTGCTTGCGTATGAGACGTATTTTTTTGATTTGGACGGCACCATTTTTATAGGTGACCTGTTACTGCCGGGAGTGAGGCAGACACTGCAGTATTTAAGGGAGCAGGGGAAACAGGTGTTGTTCCTGAGCAACACCACCATTCGGACCCGGGAAGAATGCCGGAATCGGCTAAGGCTGATGGGGATTGAAGCCCGTACGGAGGAAATGGTGACTGCGGCTTCGGTATCTGCGGCGTATTTCCGGGAAATGCCGGAGATGGACCGCAGGCCGCAGGTGCTGGTGATTGGTGAGCAGGCGCTAAAATATGAGATGGCCGACGGGGGGACGGAACTCACCGATGAACCTATGGAAGCCACACATGTGCTTGTCGGGATGGACCGCGATTTCGATTATGAGAAGCTGCACCGGGCGATGAAGGCTGTCCGGGCAGGCGCCTATCTGATTGCCGCGAACCCTGATCCGAATTGTCCGGTAGTGGGTGACCTGCTTCCCGATACCTGGGCCATGGTCAAGGCCATTGAGGCAGCCAGCTGCGGCACTGTACAAGAGATTATCGGCAAGCCCTCCGCTTATTATGCGGAGAAGGTACTGGAGCTGAGCGGAACGAGGCGGGAGAACTGTCTGATGGTCGGAGACCGGATGGATACGGATATCCGGTTTGGCCTGAGCCACGGCATCAACACTGCATTGGTGTTGACCGGAGTGACCGCGAGAGAGGATCTGGAGCAATATTCGACTATGCCGGATCATATCTGGACCTCAATGTCGGAGATGCTGCAGGATCATTTGCGCCTGACCTGATTGTAGCGGCACTGCACAACAGGATTACCAAGGAATTCCTATGTTTTCCAGAGTAAGAGGATCTGCTGTCCGCAGAGGACTGCCGGTCTTTCTGCTACTTATGAATAGATAATGGAGGAGATTATAAGGATGCGTAAAGTAAATGTAACGGTTATGGCGGCTGCACTGGGAATGTCGGTATTGGCAGGCTGCGGCAACAACACAAACGCAAACAACAATAACGCCGCTGGCAATGGCAGCGGGACCGGGGCTGGTGAAGCCGCAGCCGCACCGGCGGGTAACGGAACCCAAACGGAGCTGACTTACTATTACCCGATTGCTGTCGGAGGACCGCTGACGGCTACCATTGAAGCGATGACTGCAGATTTTATGAAGGAGAACCCCGATATTGTGGTTAAGCCGGTTTACACCGGCAGCTATGCCGATACAGCGGTCAAAACCCAAGCCGGAGTCCAGGCGAAACAGCCGCCCGATGTAGCGGTATTGCAGTCCACGGAGCTGTTCAGCCTGCTGGATATGGATGCGATTATTCCGCTGGACGAGTTCATCGCGCAGGAGGGCGGAGACACTTATTTGTCTGACTTCTATCCGGCTTTTATGGAGAATTCCCGGACAGAGGGCAAAACCTACAGTATTCCGTTCCAGCGCAGCACCATCGTTCTGTATTACAACAAGGATAAGTTCAAGGCTGCCGGATTGGACCCGGAGAAGCCGCCTGCAACCTGGGCAGAGATGCAGGAATATGCGGTCAAGCTGGCAGGTGACGGCAAGTGGGGGCTGGAGATTCCGGTGACCGGCTACGCCTATTGGATGCTTCAGACCTTCGCACTGCAGAACGGCAACAATCTGATGACTCCTGACGGTAAAAAAGTAATGTTCAATACTCCGGAGAACGTCGAGGGTCTCCAGTATTGGGTCGATCTGGCGGCGAAGCACAAGGCCATGCCTGGCGGCGTAACCGATTGGAGCACAGTGCCTTCCGACTTCCTGGAAGGAAAAACCGCGATGATGTACCATACCACCGGCAACCTGACCAACGTCAAGAAAAATGCGGCTTTTGACTTCGGTGTCAGCTTCCTGCCGGCGCAGAAGCAATACGGCAGCCCTACCGGCGGCGGCAACTTCTATATTTTCAAGGATATCGACAAGAAGAAGCAGGAAGCAGCGTGGAAGTTCGTCAAGTTCATGACTGAAACCGAACGTGCGGCGCAGTGGAGTATCGATACCGGCTATGTGGCGGTGAAGAAATCGGCATATGAAACTGAGCGGATGAAGGCATATGCTGCTGAGTTCCCGGCTGCGCTGATTGCCCGTGACCAGCTGGAATATGCATCCGCCGAATTGTCGACCCACAACAACGGCAGAATTGTCAAAATCCTCAGTGACTCCGTACAGGCCGCACTCACCAATGAGCTGACACCGGCGGAAGCCCTGCAGAAAGCGCAGAATGAAGCGGATAAGGCCCTGGCTTCCTTTAATAAGTAAATGAATGCAAGGCTGAGAAGAAACGGGTTCGCCTGGCTGCTGCTGCTGCCCTCACTGTTGTTTCTGCTGCTGTTCACCTTCTATCCGATTGCGCTGACGCTGCGGCTGAGCCTGTTCCAGGCGGATCTGTCCACGCCGGAGCCCGTCTTCACCGGTCTTGACAATTACCGCACGATGTTTCAAGACGAGGTCTTTCGCAAGGTTATGGGTAACAATGTGCTGTTTGCGCTGGGGACGGTTCCACTGGGAATCGCTCTGGCGCTTTTGATGGCGGTCTTCGCCAACAAGGCGCTGTATGGCAGAGGTTTTATGCGTTCAGCGTTCTTTTATCCGACGCTGATCCCCATGATTGCAGCAGCGAATATTTGGCTTTTTATTTATACACCGGAATATGGATTTATGAGCAGGCTGCTGTCCTGGTTCGGTGTGAACGATATCAACTGGCTGGGCACACCGGGGCTGGTGATGTGGGCGATGATCCTGATGATCATCTGGAAGGAAGCGGGGTTCTTTATGATTTTCTATCTCGCCGGTCTGCAAAATATCTCTAAAGAGCTGTATGAAGCCGCACATGTCGATGGGGTGGGCCGGTTCACCGTGTTCCGCAAAATCACTTTCCCGCTGCTGATGCCGACTACATTGTTCGTAAGTATTGTTGCACTCACCAACGCCTACAAGCTTGTCGATCATCTGATGATTATGACCCGGGGCGGCCCCAATAACGCCAGCAATCTGCTGCTCTACTACATTTATGAAACAGCGTTCAGCTACTGGGATCAGGGAATGGCGTCTGCGCTGACGGTGGTGATGATTGCCGTATTGCTGCTGATAGCGGCTGTGCAGTTCTTTGGCCTGGACCGGAGAATTCACTATAACTAAATCTGTATTGCTGCCGGAAGGAGGGCAATTCCATGGAAACCAAATTTACATCCAAACTCGGAAATATACTGATGCTGGCCCTCGCGGCCTTCTGGCTGGTGCCGCTGCTCTGGATGACGGTGACGGCTTTTCGTCCCCGTCATGCGGCGCTGTCAGGTCTGTTCTCGCTGGACTTCACTTTGGGCAACTTCGCCACGGTCTGGTCTGCCGCGCCGTTTGCTACGTATTATCTCAACACGATTCTGATTGTGGTGTGCGTGTTTGCTGTACAGATGCTGACAGCCAGTATGGCTGCTTTTGCTTTTGCCCGTGTAACCTTTGCCGGCAGCAGCATAGTGTTCCTGCTGTTTCTGGTGCAGATTATGATTCCTGCCGATGTGCTGATCTTCCCCAACTACAACGTCCTGAAGCAGCTGTCGCTGCTCGACACCAAGCTGGGCATTATGCTGCCGTTTCTGGCTTCGGCGTTCGGAATCTTTCTGCTGCGCCAGGTCTTTAAGACGATCCCTGCCGAGCTGGAAGAGGCGGCACTGATCGAGGGCTGCAGCCAATGGCAGGTCCTGTGGAAGATTTATTTCCCGCTGGCCCGGCCCACCTATGTGGCCTTCGCGCTCGTCTCGATCAGCTATCAGTGGAATAACTTTCTCTGGCCGCTCATTATCACCAATTCGGTGGAGAACCGGCCGCTTACGGTGGGGCTGTCGATTTTTGCCCAATCGTTCGAGATTGGGGTGCAATGGACGGAGGTCAGCGCGGCTACACTGCTGGTAATCACCCCGCTGCTGCTGATCTTCCTGGTGTTCCAGCGCCAGTTCATTGAGAGCTTCATGCATTCCGGCATTAAATAGAGCTGTTCAAGGAGGAGTTCGGATGACATCATTACAGAACTGCGCGGTATCTACTTATGTCTACATCGGCCGTCCGCTGGCAGAGGCTATTGAATTATTGGCCGCTGAGGGCTGGAAGCACATTGAGATTATGTGCGAAGGCAGGCATGGGGAGCTGCTGGAGTGGACGGCAGCCCAGTTGGCTTCATTGGCCCGCAAAGGCAAGGACCTTGGCATCCGGTGGAGCATCCATGCGC
>RCUU01000876.1_pt1 | contig 15588 bp, 15 predicted proteins | sample 2166211 | NCBI WGS metagenome assembly RCUU01 (sample SAMN09932620, study PRJNA488358) | compost metagenome | feature: garden; material: soil; isolation source: compost soil in phenylacetic acid-enriched culture | place: Germany: Experimental Botanical Garden Goettingen | collected 2016-01-27
GCAAAGAACGCATGCGGCGCTTGATGGCGGTGGTGGAAAGTGGCGGGGTGGATCTGTCGCCGCTGGTGACTCATCGGTACAAGCTTGATGACATCGAAGCGGCGTATGAGTTGTTTGCTCATCAAAGGGATGGGGTCATGAAGGTGGCGATTACCCCGTGAGGATCCATGAGAAAAACAAACTTCATGCAACTGGCTCGTCCAGGTCTTGTTGGTTGAGTTTGAACCCGTCGAGAAAACCGCAAGGCCAGTTGTGCACCTTGCGGCTGTTTCACCGTCTCATCGGGCCGACCTGCCGCTGTGTGGCTAGAACACCTTGATCGGTACGTTGACGATCAGCCTGAGCTCGTCCTCATTGCCTTCCAGTTGATAGTCACTGGCACGGTGCGTGGAATAACTGGTGATCAGATTGATGTTCCTGAAGGTGCCCGATTGCACGGTGTAGCTGGCATTGACGCCCACTTCATAGTGGTTTTCCCCCTGCTGCTTGAGTACCGAATTGTAGATGCCGTTCGGGCCACCGTCGTAATGACTGCCGTCGATGCCCATGCCCTTGATGTACCAGAGCGTAGTCTTCAGGCCCGGTAGCCCGTAAGCGACCAGGTCGTTGCTGTAGAACACCCCGACCGAGTGCTCATTGGGACCGTTGAAGAAAGACATCATGATATTGGGCAGGCTGATGGCATTGGACTCGAAGGGATAATCGAAATATTCGTCACCCTTGATTTTCTGCAGGCCGATCTTCAGCGAGTGGTTGCGCCATTGCGGCGTGATACTCAGGCCATAGGCCTGCTGGTCGATTTTTCCGCCGGTTTCGCGACCACTGGAGCGGGTGTTGTAGGCATCCAGTTGTACGTCGACCGTGACCGGTCCCCAGTTGGTTTTCCTGCCCAGGCCCAGGTATTCGCGATCCCAGATATCGTCGAAGCGAGAGACATAGGCGCTGCTGCGCCAGCCAGCGCTCGACACATAATCGGCGCCGGCGTAAGCGTTGAAGTCACTGGTGACCAGGGGCGATCCATAAGTGGGCGTCAAGTCCTGGCTTCCGGCTCCCGTACGCGGCGAGCCCTTGTCGAAGTAGCCAGACTTGATCGTCAAACCTTCGACGTCATGACTTTCCAGAGTCACACCATTGAACGATGAGGGCAATGTACGGGTGTCGGTGTAGGACATCATCGGTGTCCTGACTTGCTGCCTGCCAACCTTGAGCAGTGTGTTGGCAACTTTGAACTTCAGCGCCGCGATGCCGAGTTTGCTCCAGTCATCGACCACATCGCCGTCCTGGTTCACCAGCAATCGGTTACTGCCGCCTGCCGCGGCTTCGCGGCTGCGTTCCAGCGCCACGGCCGAGAAGGTCGACAGATCCAGGCCAAATTTGACCGGCCCTTGGGTAAAACCGGAAACGAAGTCGAGCCTGATGCCTTGCAGCCAGGCGGTACGGTCACGCAGCTTGCGGACCCCGTCGGGTGTTTGCAGCCTGAAAAAAGTGTCCTTGTGGCCCACTTCGTGTGAGTACCACTGACGGGTATTGAGCGTCAGTGAGCTGTCTTGCAGAAAACCTTGTTCCTGGGCATGAACCTGGGAAGAAGAAACTGCAGCCGCCAGCGAGCCGACGGTGAATAACGCCAAATTACCTGTGCGATACATAGACCTTGCCTGTTGTTGTTTTTAGGGCAGATAAGAAGTAAGTCGCCGAGTCATCGTTATGGAGTTTTTTGCGCGGGCAGGGCGTGGCCCGACGTGCCCCTCAGGCCGCAGGTGGCCTGAGGGTGATCGTTCAGTTATCGGGTGGTCGGGTTAGCGGCTAGGGAGATAGTCCTTCACCAGTTTCAGCCAGCAGTCGGAGCCGATGCGAATCAGCTCGTCATTGAAGTCGTAGTGGGGGTTATGCACGGAGCAGCCATGAAACTCGCCTTCGCCGTTGCCCAGGAAGAAGTAGCAGCCGGGCACTTCGGTGAGCATCCAGGCAAAATCTTCGGTCGCCATGATCTTCGCCGCGTGCGGCAACAGGTGGCCGGGCTCGAACAGCGGCGTCAGGCTCTGGCGAAGCAACTCCGTTTCCGTCGCCGTATTGACCAGCGCTGGCGCCAGTTGCGTGGTTTCAAGTTCGATCTTGACGCCGAACGTGAATTCATGGCCTTGGGCGATTTCTGCCAGGCGCTGGTTGATCTTGCCTTCGGTCTGCGCGGTGTCGGTGCGCACGCTGATCAGCATCGAGGCCGTGTCGGGAATGATGTTGTAGACAGTGCCGGCCTCGACCATGCCGATGCTGATCACGGCGTGTTCATCAACGCACAGATTGCGCGACTTCACGGTCTGGATCGCGCTGATCAGGCTCGCCAGCACCGGTACCGGATCGACCGAACGCTCGGGCATCGCGCCATGGCCGCCGCGACCCTTGATCAACACGCGCACGCATTCCGAAGAGGCCATGGTAGGACCGGCCTGGACCACAGCGGTGCCCAGCGGTATTCCCGGCAAGTTGTGCAAGGCAAAGATCGCGTCACACGGAAAACGTGTGAACAGACCGTCGTCCATCATGGCCTTGGCGCCGCCCAGGCCTTCCTCGTCCGGTTGGAAAATCAGGTTGAGGGTGCCATTGAAGTCGGGCGACCGGGCGATTCGCCAGGCGGCAGCCAGCAGGATGGCGGTATGGCCGTCGTGGCCGCAGGCGTGCATGCGGCCATCGATCCGGCTGGCATGGGCGAAGCGGTTGTTCTCCTGCATCGGCAGGGCATCCATGTCGGCGCGCAGGCCCAGGCGACGCGTGCCGCTGCCTCGGCGCAGTACGCCGACTACGCCATGACCCCCGATACCGCGATGCACTTCGTAGCCCCATTCTTCGAGTTTGCTGGCCACCAGTTCGGCGGTCAGCGGGGTGTGTGCGCCCAGTTCAGGGTTTTGGTGGATGTCCCGACGCAGCTGGATAAAAGCTTCCAGGTCCAGTTCGGCCGGGGTTTGGCTAGGGCTTTGGGTTGGGCTAAATGCATTCATCAGGTCACTCCCGACCAGGGTTTTCGGGGAATACCGCCAGGCACGCCAGGCTGATGGCGCCGCCGGCGAGCAGGTACAGGGCGGGCGCCTGGGGGTTATCCAGGGCCGCCGTGAGCCAGGTGGCGATCAACGGGGAGAAGCCGCCGAACAGGGTGACGCCGAAGCTGTAGCTGACGGCGGTACCCAGCGCCCGGCGATTTTTTGGAAAGGCTTCCATGATCAGGGCGAAGAAGGCACCCGAACCGATACAGCCAGGCAGCACCAGCATGGCGATGACGAACATCGCCACCCACAAATTGGTGCTCAAACCGAGCAGGTAGAAGGCAGGCCACGCCATCAGCACGGGCAGGGTGATGGTCCAAGCCAGCAGTTTCTTGCGCAGGCCGTGGCGATCGGCAAAGCGCCCGGCCAGGGGCGTGATGACCGCCAGGCAGGCACTGGCCACGCAGGCAATGGCCAAGGCGCTGCGCTGCGGGTAACCCAGGGTGACCGTCAGGTAGGCGGGCATATAGAAAATGAACAGGTAGATGCCGATGGTGGCGCTGGCCATCAGGCCGATCGCCAGCAGGGTGTGCCGCAGGTCGATGTGATCGCGCAACCGACCGTCGCGTTTGCTCGGTTCGGCTTCGTGGGTTTCCGGCAGGCAGCGACGGATGTACCAGCCCAGCGGTCCGATCAGCAGCCCGAGCATGAAGGGGATGCGCCAGCCCCAGCTTTCAAGGTCCTCGACACTCAACGCATTGTTGAGCAGCAAACCGAGACCGGCCCCGACCATGGCCGCGTAGCCTTGGCTGGCGGCCTGCCAACTCACATTGCGGCAGCGATTTGCCGTGGCGCTGGACTCCATCAGGTACACCGACGCGGTGCCTATTTCCCCGCCGGCGGAAAAGCCCTGGGTGAGGCGGCCAACCACCAGCAACAAGGTGCCGAACAAGCCTATGTCCTGATAGGACGGTGCGAAGGCGATCAGTGCGGTGCCGCAGGTCATCAGGCTGATCGTCAGGCTCAACGCGGCCTTGCGACCCCGGCGGTCGGCAAAGCGTCCGATCACCACGGCGCCCACCGGGCGCATGAGGAAACCGACGCCAAAGGTGGCCAGGGACATCAGTAGCGAAGCCATGGCCGATTGTGCGGGGAAGAAGTTTTTCGCGATCACCACCGCGAAGAAGCTGTAGATCGTGAAGTCATACATTTCCAGGGCGTTGCCTAGCGCGCAGGCGACAGTGGCTTTCCTGGAACCGATCGCGGTGGGCGTCGCGGCGCAGCGGAGGGGGGGCGCTTGCAGGGTAGTCATCGGTTTTTCCTGTGACAGTTTTGTTGTGGCCCGAATATCCGGCAAACACTGTCACGGCGCACTTGCGCTTTTCTTCGAGGATTAACCGTTGGTTAAGATGCCTGGCCGCTCTTGGCAATCGCGGCGCCAGTTCGGTGCGATATCGGTCGATTATCGATCACTCGCACTGTTTGACAACAGCGACGCCGCCTTGCTGGCACCTCGTGCAGGCCGTGGCTACAGGTTCCAGCCCACTGTGCGGGACGTTAGGGTGACCGGGCCCAACGGATCCGGAGAAACTTAACCGTCAGGCATATCGTTGCGTTTTTCTTAAGTTTCTCGGGGCTGCGCTAGCGCGAAGAATCCGCTGATCCATGCTTTGAGAGCACATCCCTGATCGCGTAATACAGGTCGCGAGCCGTCGTGGTCAGGGCGTTGCGGTCGATACAGACCAGGTAGATGGGGTATTCGGGAATGATTTCTTCGATCTTGACCTGCACCAGGTCTTCATTGAGGCCCTTGGGCAGCGAGTTTTCCATGCCGGCTTCGCTGAGCGTCATGAACGCATCGGCGTGGTGCAACAGATCCAGCGCCAACAATACCGATGAACACTCAGTGATCCGCTGCGGGGGAGGAATCTCGTTGTCTTCGAACATCTGATAGAACTGCGACGAGTGATCGTCGATGGCATCGAGGCTGATCCAGTTGGCGAACTGCAACTGACGCAGCGAGTGGGAGTGGCGCAGCGGGTTGTTCTTTCGGCAGACCACGAGGCCCTGCATGCGGCTCAGCGCCTCCCAATCCAGGTTCAGCCGCTGGGTATGCTGCTGCGAGGTGATGGCAAAATCCAGCGTGCCGTCCCGCAGTCGCTGCAGCATCAGGTTGGGCCGAAGATCCACCAGGCGGATGCGCACACGCGGATTGCGGGTCTGGAATCCGGCAATGCATTCACCCAGGCCCTTGAGCACCGATGTCAGGGACGTGACACCGATGGTGACTTCACCGACCTGCATGTCCCTGATGTTTTCCGCCTCCAGTTGCAGGCGGCGCATGCTTTCGACCGTCAACTGTGCATGGCGAATGATGCGACGGCCTTCGTCGGTGAGCGACATGCCCTTGTGGGATCGCTGCAACAGGGCCAGGCCCAGTTCGCTCTCCAGGTCCTTGATAGATCGGCTGATGGCGGGCTGGGTGACATGCAGGATCTGCGAGGCTTCACTGATGCTGCCGGTCTGGTGGATGGCGACCAGTGCCTTGATTTGATGGAGTTTCACTTAACGACAGGTCCTTGCAGTGCGACGAAGGTGATGCACGTTACAAGTGCCAGGCCGTCGCGTCCATGGTGACATTGTGGGGACTGGCATGAGCCATCCATGGAGCGATTTTTACCCGATCACTGGCGATTTCCCCGTGCATTGCTAGCCTCAGTCCTACAAGACATCCCTCACAAGGAATGGGGTCGTGAATGGACGTATGCTATTGGCAGTCTTGGCCGTAGGGCTCAGTGCAACCGTGTCGGGCGCCGAACTCCAGGTGCAGGTGCGGCTCGATGTGCAACGTGGCTGCCAACTGGTCGGGCAACAACGCAGTGCGGGTGTCGAGCAATTGGGCGTGCTGGACTTCGGCAGCAGCGCGCGCCTGGACGATCCCGCTGGGCCGCTCGGGGCCGCCTTGATGAACGAACGCCTGCCCCGGCTCGAATGCAATCCCGATACCACTTATCAAATACGCGTCGATGGCGGCCTGCACGGGGGCGTCGGCGACGTTCGTTACATGGCCGGTAGCGCCGAACACAGCAAACCCATTCCTTATCGACTCTATCAGGACCCGGCGCGGCGAATTCCGCTGGCAGTGGATGTGCCAGTGAGCGGTCGGGTGCCGGATACCGGCTCGGTGGATCTGCCGTTGTACGCCCGCATCGAACCCTTGGCACAGATACCCAGGGTCAGTCGCTATTCTGATCAGGTGAAGGTGACGCTCACCTGGTAATCGCATGAGCCGTCAACAGCCCAGGCAGAGTCCGGGTTGTGCAGGGAAGGGGGCGTTCGCGATCGAACGACCGTGTTGTCAACCTGAGGGAATCGGGATGGGTGTCATGACCAGGTTCTGGAAGATGTTTGCCGCGGGCGCGCTGGTGTTGTTGACCGGTGCCGTACAGGCGGCCGTCAGCGGGCAGATCCAGGCGCGGCTGACGCTTATCGCCGGTTGCGAAGTGACTAACGGCGGCCATCCCGACAGCCCGTCCAGCGACCTCGGCGCCTTGGATTTCGGCCAGCAAGGCCCGACCTGGAGCAACCCGATCAAGGCCAATATCGCTGACGAAGTCAGCGGCAAATTGAACGTGGCCTGCAACCCTTCGGTCACCGGCTTCACCGTCACCATCGATGGCGGCACCCATGGCGACGGCACCACCCGGCGCCTGAGCAACGGCCGCCAGACCGTCGCTTATCAGTTGTTCGTCGACGCTAGCGGCAACCGTAGCTACAGCATCGGCCAACAGCACAATTTCGCTGTCACCAGCGGGGCGCAGATACCGATTCCGGTATTCGGCTCGGTGGTGGCGAATACCCGCGCGTTACCCGCCGGTGTCTATTCCGACACCCTGACGGTAACGCTCGACTGGTAACCCTGTAGAGGACGGACACCATGCGTACGTTTACATCAAGGATAGGTTTGTCATTGCTTGGCCTGACGCTGGCGTCCGGCGCCCAGGCTGCCACCACGGTCACCGGCCAGATCACCTCCAGCCTGATCCTGATCAGCAGTTGCCAGGTCAACGGGGGCGGCGGTTCCACCAATCTGAACTTCGGTGACCTCAACTTCGGCACCGCCAACAGCCTGTTCACTACGGCCACGGGGCAAGTGCTCGGCGGAGGCGGCGGGGCGCTGTCGATTCTTTGCTCGGCAGGCACCACGCCAACGGTCAAGGTGCGCGCCGGGGCCCACGATGGACAATCGCCGGGCGGGACCCGAGCGTTGTACGACGGTGTCGCCAACTACGTGCCGTACGACCTGTACACCGATGCCGGGCACTCGCAGATCCTGGCGATTGACGGGGTGATCAACCTCGCCGCCAGTACCGGCGTGGAGCAGACCGTGAACCTCTACGGTCAGGCGGTGGGCAAGGCCGGTTTGCCGGCGGGCACTTACACCGACACGATTTCCGTCGAACTGACGTTCTAGCGCCATGGGCAGGCATGGCTGTGCGGCGCTGCTCCTGCTGGGTGCGGGTGTGCTGCCGTTGCCGCTCACTGCGGCGACCAGCCAGAGCTTCCAGGTCAGCGCCACGGTGACGGCCGGCTGCCTGGTGGTCGGCGGGGTCTCCAATTACGGCAGCCTGAATTTCGGCAACCGCTCGGCGCTGGCCACCAACACGGTGCAAGTCGCACTGACCGGGGGCGTCCAATTGCAATGCACGCCGGGCGTGACCCTGAACATGAGCATCGATGGCGGTCAGTACAACAATGGTGGGCGACACATGCAATTGACCACCGGCAGCAACCGGGTGGCGTATCAACTGTTTCGCGACGCGGCCTACAGCCAGGCCCTGGGGATCGGGCAAAGCGTGGCGGTGGCGTATGGCGATGCGAACAACATCAGCCTGCCGATTTACGGCCAGGTGCAATTACCGGGCAATCAACCCGGGGGGACGTACAGCGACGTGCTGCAAGTGCAACTGTCGTGGTGACGGGGTGAACGGATCAGGCCCGATGGGCAAAAAGGAGCAGGCACATGGTTTCATCTTCGCGACGGCGGTGGGTCGTCGGTCATATGCTGTTGGCACTGTTGTGGTTGGGGACAACCCGGGTGCAGGCAGCCAGTTCGGTGCTGATCTGGCCGATCGATCCGGTGCTGGAAGCCGATCAACAGGCCAGTGCCTTGTGGCTGGAAAATCGCGGCAGCGAGACCGCCAATCTGCAGATACGCGTGTTTGCCTGGAGCCAGAGCGGCTTCAGCGACCAATACCAGAACCAGCGTGACGTGATCGGCAGCCCTCCGGTGGCGAAGATCGAACCCGGCCAGAAACAACTGGTGCGCCTGACCCGCACCCGGGAAATCCCGCCGGGCCAGGAACTGGCCTACCGCATCATCATCGATGAAATCCCCTCGGCGAAACCACCTGAAGCGGACGACGGCAAGACCGCGGCGGCGATTCGTTTCCAGATGCGTTATTCGGTGCCGTTGTTCGCCTATGGCGCTGGCCTGTGGAGCAAGGAAGACACCACCCGCCCGCGCGATCCGAAAGGCGTCGGCTTGCCGGATTTGAGTTGGCGCACGGTCGCCGTGGACGGTCGTCCTTATGTCGAGGTGCGCAACCAGGGCGCGGTTCATGCGCGCCTGACCGATGTGGCGCTCAAGCAGGGCAGCCAGACCCGGCCGTTGGTAGACGGATTGCTGGGCTATGTGTTGCCCGGCGCGATCATGCGCTGGCCCGCGCCCGGCCCGATGGCTGGCGACCCGGCATTGCAGGTGCGGGTCAATGGTGCGCCGAAGGTGCAGAGTATTGCGCCGGCACGCTGACCTGCCGTTGATTCTTTTGCAGGCGACTTTTGCCTGCGGTTGAGTGGCGGTTGAGTGGCGGTGGAGTAAAGGAGACACAGTCCAATGACGGACAGGAAGCGCTAATGAGCCAGGGTTGGGCTCGCAGTTTGCGGCGTCCGTTTTGGGCCATGGGCTGTACGTGTTGCCTGGTAGCGAGTTATCACGCAGAGGCCGGTGACCTGCCGCCTCCGCCCAGCGGCATGGAGGCTGTTGCCGATGCGCAGTTGTTTCTGGAACTGGTGGTCAACCAGATGAACACCGGACGAATCGTGGCGGTCGAGCAGCGCCAGGGGCAATTTTTCGTGCCCGCCAGTGCGCTGCAGGAAACCGGCATGAAACTGCCGCAAGATATCAAGGCCGAAGTCGGCCTCGACAGCTTGCCGGGCTTGCACAGCGAGTACGACAGCCAAGCGCAGCGCCTGTTGCTGGAGGTACCGCCCGACTGGCTGCCGGAGCAGTTTGTCGGCCGTCGCCAAGCCTACCCGCGTACCCCGGCACTGAGCAGCTTCGGCGCCTTGCTCAACTATGACCTGTACCTCAACGACACCGATGATGCCGGCACTTACCTGGCCGCCTGGAACGAAGTGCGGCTGTTCGACAGTTGGGGCACGCTGTCCAATACCGGGCAATATCGCCGCACCTTGTCCGGGGATGCGGTTGACACGCTGAACAATGGTTACCTGCGCTATGACACCACCTGGCGCTATTCCGATGATGACCGGATGCTGACTTACGAGGCGGGTGATCTGGTCAGCGGTGCCTTGCCCTGGAGCAGTTCGGTGCGTCTGGGTGGCATTCAACTGTCACGGGACTTCGGCGTACGCCCGGACCTGGTGACCTACCCCTTGCCGCAGTTCGCCGGGGAGGCCGCGGTGCCGTCGTCGGTCGATCTGTTCATCAACGGCTACAAGTCCAGCAGCGCCGATCTGCAACCTGGCCCCTACACACTGACCAACATTCCGTTCATCAACGGTGCCGGCGAAGCCGTGGTGGTCACCACCGACGCCCTGGGACGCCAGGTCTCGACCACGGTGCCGTTCTACGTCACCAGCAGCTTGTTGCAAAAAGGCCTGTCAGATTTTTCGGTGGCGGCCGGCACCTTGCGCCAGGACTACGGCCTGCGGGATTTCAGTTATGGTCCGGGCGTCACGTCCGGCAGTTTGCGTTACGGCCTGAGTGACAGCGTCACCCTGGAAAGCCACGCTGAAGCCTCGGATGCGCTGGCGCTCGGGGGGGCTGGCAGCAATGTGCGGCTGGGCAATTTCGGCGTGCTCAACAGCGCCGTCAGCCAAAGCCGTTTCGACGGGCAAACCGGCCAGCAACTGAGCCTCGGTTATCAATACAGCAGCCAGCGCTACAGCTTTTCCTGGCAGCGCCTGCAACGGCGTGATCACTATGCCGACCTGACCGTGGTCGACAGTCCGTACACCACCCTCAGCAAACGCAGTGAGCAGGCGACCCTGAGCGTCAATCTCGATACCTGGGGTAGCCTGGGCGCCGGGTATTTCGACGTGCGCGCGGCGGACGACTCGCGCACCCGCCTGCTTAACCTGACCTGGAGCAAACCGTTGTGGCGCAGCACCAGCTTTTACCTGTCGGCCAACCGCGAGATCGGCGACAGCAACTGGGCGGTGCAGGCGCAACTGGTGATTCCGTTCGACCTGCGTGGCAGCCTGGCCATCGGCAGTGAACGCGGCAAGGACGGCCAATCACAGCAGCGGGTCAACTACAGCCGTGCCGTGCCGACCGAGGGCGGGGTGGGTTTCAATCTCGGCTACGCCAAGGGTGACGGACCCGATTACCGGCAGGCCGACTTGACTTGGCGTTTGCAGTCGGTGCAATTGCAGGCCGGTGTCTATGGCACCAGCGATGCCCAAACCCGCTGGGCCGATGCCAGCGGTTCGCTGGTGTGGATGGACCGCCAGGTGTTCGCCGCGAACCGCATCGACGACGCGTTTGTGGTGGTCAGCACCGATGGCTACGCGGACATCCCGGTGCGCTACGAAAACCAGCCGGTGGGCCAGACCGATCGCAACGGCCACTTGTTGGTACCCTGGAGCAGCGCCTACTACCGCGGCAAATACGAGATCGATCCGCTCAACCTGCCGGCCAACGTGCGCAGCCCGAACGTCGAGCAACGCATCGCGGTGCGCCGTGGCAGCGGCTATCTGTTGGAGTTTCCGTTGAGCCGTGTCATCGCGGCGAGCATCGTGCTGGTGGACGCGCAGCAGCAGGAGTTGCCCTTGGGCAGCGGTGTGGTGCATGAGCAGAGCGGCACGCAAACCGTGGTCGGCTGGGACGGTCTGGTGTACCTGGAAAACCTGCAGGGGCAGAACGATCTGCGGGTGACGTTGGGCGATGGCAAGACCTGCCACGTGCAGTTTGCCGCCGATCTGGCGCAGGATCAGATCCCGCTGATCGGGCCGTTGGTGTGTCGATGAAGTGGCTGATACCGCTGGTGCTCTGGCTGCCCGCCCCCGCGTGGGCCTTGTGTTCGGTGGTCGGCACTACGCCCGTGGCCTTCGGCTCATTGAGTTCGATTGCCGTGCGCACCACTTCGCAACCCGGTTCCACACTCAACGCCGGCTTGAGTTGCAGCGGCTCGCTGTTGACCCTCCTGAGCAGCGACGATCACTTCTGGGCCACCGTCACCTCGAGCCAGAGCGGTTTGCGCGGTCCCACCGGCGACGTCATCGGCTACACGATCTACGCCAACAACAGCACCAGCTACCCGCTGACCCGCGGCACGGCCTTCGACTTTGCACGCAACGGCATCATTGATGCGCTTGGCCTGCTCGGTGGCACGGTCCCAAGAACCGTGCCCCTGTATTTCGGCACTACCCTTGGCAGCAACGTCGCGGCCGGGATCTACAGCGAAACCCTGAGCATTTTCTGGAACTGGAACTATTGCTCGGGCATCGGCCTTGGCGGGCTTTGCCTGGGACGCGACATCAGTAGCGGCACCGCCACATTGACGATCAACCTGACGGTTGCCAACGACTGCACCATCACCGCCCCGAACATCGCCTTCGGCAGCGCACCGGTGGTCAGTGCTTTCGCCCCGGTCACCGGACAGACCATCAACCTGGCTTGTACCAAAGGCAGCGCTTACACCGTGGGACTGAGCGATGGGCAAAACCCGCTGAGTGTCGGCGGGCGACGACGGATGATCTCGAGCGGTAATTATCTGGCCTATGACATTTTCAAAAGTGCCGGCACGACCCGCTGGGGAAGCGTGGGCAGTGCCCGTCGGGCCAGTTCGGATGCCGAGGTCAACCCGGGGAATGGACTGGGGACGGGAAGCCAGATCTTCAATTACAACGCGAAGATCTATACCGATCAGGCGACTCCGCCAGCGGGGACGTATCTGGACAGTGTGGTGTTGGATGTGGGGTTTTGATGTTGCAGCTTAAAACCGCCCGAACTTGAGTGGGTATTCGATCACAATGTAGAGCCTGTCGATGTCGTCGCCGCCCTGGGCGCTGTTTGCCCGATGTACCACGTGGGACAGCTGCACAGACATGTCCTTGGCCGGCCCTGACTGCAGCACATACCGAAGATCGATATCGCGCTCCCAGTGTCGTCCGCCATCGCCCTGTTGAGGAACATACTCGCCGCTCGATTCGTCGAAAGGGTTATAACCGCCGCCTTGGGGCGCGTGGGTTCCGTCGATACCGCGCCCGTTGACGTAACGCGTCATGAATTTCAAGCCAGGTACGCCGTAGCTGCCCAGGTCGAGGTCATAACGGGCCTGCCACGAACGTTCGCGGGGGCCATTGAAGTCGGCATACTTGATCGAATTGGCAAGGTAGATCGAGTCGCCGCCGACAAAATCGAACGGGGTGTCGCCGTTGATCTTTTGGAAGGCGAGGGTGAAGCCATGGGCGCCAGCGGTGTATTGGGCTGCCAGGCTGTAGGCAGTGTTATCAATGGCTCCGGCCACGGACTCGCCATAGTCCCTGGTGTGATAAAGGTTACCGTCGAGGAATACACCGGACTGCTTCAGGTGCACGTTGCCATAGTATTGGTGCCAGGTGTCACTCAGTTGTGAGGCATAGAGCGCACCGCCTACCGGGCGCTCTTCAAACAGGTTGGCGCCAATGAAATCGATGCCGCCGGTTCGGGTGCTCACACCATATCCGGTGAAATTGCCTTTACTGGTCGATGCGTCCTGGTTCTTGAACGCCGTGAAGTGACCGGCCAGCACGTGCATGTCATCGATTTCCCGGCTATCTACCAGCAGGCCGGTGGCGTACTCGGGTTGCAGGCGTTTGTCCGCCGTGTCGAATACCGGGGTTTGCACCGTCATTTCACCGAACGCCAAGGTGGTGCGCGAGGTGCGCAGCTTGAGGGCGCCGCCGCCACTGGAATAATCGTCTTCGCTGCGTCCCTCCTGATCGACAGGCAGCAACCCCGTCCCGGAATGCCCCTTGCCGCTGTCCAGCTTCACACCCAAAAAACCGTGGGCATCGATGCCAAAACCAACAGTGCCGGAGGTAAAGCCGGATTCGAACGAGGTGATGAACCCCTGGGCCCATTCCCGGGTGTAGTTTTTGCCTGAAGGCGAGGGTGATCGATAGTCATTGTTCAGGTAGAAGTTTCGACTGAGCACTTCAAGTGAAGAGCCTTCTAATAACCCTTCTGACGGTTGTGCAGCTTGCGACGCCAAGGCTGTTGCACTGGGGGCGCAAATGACCAGAAATAGCCCGCAAGTGACTCGCAGTTCATTCACTTTTCTGCGTCCTTGCACGGCAAGCAGGGCTTTTGTTGCAACCGGCATGGATCAACTCACCGGCTGGCGTTGGCGCCACGACCCACTCGTTTTCAGCCGGTGTTGTATTCATCGCTTGCATGTCCATCGTCTCTCGAAAGGTGAGGAGATGGTCGCGCATTTTGGAAAGGGAGAATTGGATAGACGTGCGGTTTTTGGGAAAGAGACGGTATCAGTGGATGCTCCAACAGCGGGGTATTTGCCCTGCAGCGCATCGTGAGGTGCGGTGGAAGTGACTTTGATCTGTGAATCCACAGATCAAAGTGATCTCAAACACCGAGTGGAACTCGAAAGTTGCGCCGCTGCAAACGGCGCAATCGATCTGTTATCGAATCAAAGGAACGCCACTGAGGGTTTGCAAGTCTTCAAAGCTGATATCGGCGACAATCTCCCGAACCTTCAAGCCATCCGAAGTGACGTCCAGAATAGCCAGGTCGGTATAAATGCGCGTCACGCAGCCAATGCCGGTCAGGGGGTAGGTGCATTGCGGCACCAGTTTGCTTTCGCCGGTCTTGGTCAGGTGATCCATCATGACGAACACTTGGCGAGCTCCTGTCGCCAGGTCCATCGCGCCGCCCACCGCCGGGATGGAACCTTCGGCGCCGGTGTGCCAGTTGGCGAGGTCGCCGTTGACCGCGACCTGGAAGGCGCCCAGCACGGCAATATCGATGTGCCCACCGCGCATCATCGAGAACGAATCGGCGTGGTGAAAATAGGCGCCACCGGCCAGCAGCGTCACGTGCTGTTTGCCCGCGTTGATCAGGTCATCGTCTTCCTCACCCGGTGCAGGGCTTGGGCCCATGCCCAGTACACCGTTTTCACTGTGCAGGAACACTTCCTTGTCACCCAGGTAGTTGGCCACCAGCGTGGGTACGCCAATGCCCAGGTTCACGTAGGAACCTTCGAGAATATCGTCGGCCACACGTTGGGCCATTTCGCTACGCGATAGTTTTTTCATGACAGTCATGGCGGGCCTCAGTTGACGTTGGCGTTCGAGTAAGTGGCGCGCGGCACGGCGACCACGCGCTGGACGAAGATCCCCGGGGTGATGATGTGTTCGGGGTCCAGCTCTCCCAACTCGACGATCTGATTGACCTGGGCGATGGTGGTTTTCGCTGCCATGGCCATGATCGGGCCAAAGTTACGCGCGGCTTTGCGGAAGGTGAGATTGCCCCAGCGATCGCCTTTTTCCGCCTTGATCAGTGCAACGTCGGCGTGCAACGGCATTTCCAGCACATAGTTGCGACCGTCGATCACCCGGGTTTCCTTGCCTTCGGCCAGCAACGTGCCGTACCCGGTCGGCGAATAAAACGCACCGATGCCTGAGCCTGCCGCGCGAATACGTTCAGCCAGGTTGCCTTGCGGCACGACCTCAAGCTGCACTTTTCCGGCCAGGTAGAGTTCGTCGAAAACATAGGAATCGGACTGGCGTGGAAATGAGCAAATCACCTTGGCAACGCGCCCGGCCTTGAGCAGTGCAGCCAGGCCGATTTCACCGTTGCCGGCATTGTTGCTGATGATGGTCAACTCGCGAGCGCCCGAAGCGATCACGCCATCTACCAACTGCGACGGCATCCCGGCAGTGCCGAAGCCACCGACCATGATGACCGAACCATCGGCAATGCCGTCCAGTGCGGCAGCGACGGATTCAAATGTTTTATTGATCAAGGCGTACTCCTGTTTTTATTCGGCTGAACAGAATGATCCAAGGGAAAACCGCGTGAATCACGGTTAATGCAATGGAGCATAGGGTGCCAAACAATGGGTCGAGGAGGGTGCCCCGAGACGCGATGTCGTGCGATTAACGAACACAAATCGATTATCGAACACAGCGTTGAATGGTCATTCGAAAGTTGGATCTGCGTGCAGGGTACTGTGGAGAGGGCGCCCAACCAAGGCTGGGCGCCCCTTGACTCAGCCCGTATGGTGACTCTCGGAAAGTCCATAGACGGACGTGTCGATGCCTTCGAAACGCGCTTTCAACTGCAGCGCCAGATACAGCGAATAAT
>RCUU01000877.1_pt1 | contig 15582 bp, 12 predicted proteins | sample 2166211 | NCBI WGS metagenome assembly RCUU01 (sample SAMN09932620, study PRJNA488358) | compost metagenome | feature: garden; material: soil; isolation source: compost soil in phenylacetic acid-enriched culture | place: Germany: Experimental Botanical Garden Goettingen | collected 2016-01-27
AATCGTCAAATGCTCCCTCTTCAAGTAATTTTCCAGTTCCGATAATATCGTAGGTGCAACTTTCAATTGAAACACCCCTTTACAATGCACCCCAATAAATAGAATTAATTACCTTTATATTCTTTATATAAAAGATACCAGTGTTCTATATAGTAAACAAGCTATGATTATGAATTTTTTTCTATATTTAATCATAGTCATCTCATTTCCCAGCCCCCGCAGCCGCCGCCTCCCCATACTCCTGAATAATCAGCTCACCGCCGCTGCTCCGCCACTTCTCGACCTCTTGGCGGAAGCCTTCGGCGGTGATATTGCCCAGGATATAATTGTAGGTCGCATCGGCGATGATGGCAGACAGCTCGGTGTTTTTTTCGTCAAAAGTGGGCGAGCTGAGGCTGACGGTCGGGTCATCGACCAGGAACTGCTCGTTGTCTTCGCTGAGCTGGTCGGCGAGGGCGGTCAGCTGCTCTTTTTGCGCGACTTCCATAATGTTCTTGTTGCCAATATCGGCGATCATCAGGGAGTAGAGCGGGCTCACCTCATTCACACGCAGCTGCGAGGTTTCCTCGGGGAGAATGACTTTGCCGCCCTCCAGCTTGTAGTGCCGTCCTTCGAACCCGTATTTCATCAGGTTGGCGACATCCTTATCCATCGTCCGGTCAAAAAATCTGAGCACTTCCTTTAGCTCCGCTTCCGTGGCAATTGCTTTTTTGGAGAAAAGATACAGCCCGTTGTAGTTGGGAATGGACCACACCTTATAGCCGTCCGGCCCTTTGATCCGGTTAATCAAGGTCAGCTCGGCTGCGGGATTAATCGCCTGGGCCTCAATGGAGAGCCGCTGCACATCGGTCATGCTGCCTATGAACATGCCGGCGCTGCCCCGGATGAACTTATCCCGCTGCACCTCCTTGCTGGTCAAGGCGAAATCCTGGTTGATCATCTTTTCTTCATATAATTGCTTCATAAAGTTCATCGTGTCCATATATTCAGGCGTCTCAAATTCAGGAATGAACTGGCCATTCACCTGCTTCCAGTTATTCGGCGTGCCGAAATAGGAGCTAAGTGTCTTGAACACCCCATAGACCAGATCATTACGGTCAACCAGTCCGAACGTATCCGCTTTGCCGTTGCCGTCTGGATCACTAATTGTGAACTGTTTTATGACGTTATACAGCTCCTCCAGTGTCTGCGGTTTGTTCAAATGGAGACGATCCAGCCAATCCTTGCGGATAATAATCCCTTGTCTGGAGGAGGGGCGCTCGGTGTACAGGCCATAGAACTTCCCGTCCACGGCAGTCTGGTTCAGAATCGCAGGGTCCAGCTGCTTCAGATTCGGAAAATCCTTAAGATAGGGACCAATCTCCCAAAAGGCCCCGGAGCGGATCGCATTTTTGACCAGATTATAATCCGTAACCTTGACAAAAGTGACCTTGCCCAGGGAACCGGTTGCCATTGCCGTGTTCATTTTGTCGGTATATACGCCCTCGGGAACCCAGGTGATCTCCAGCCGGATACCAGTCAGCTTTTCGATCTCGGCAACAATATCCTTGGCAGGAGTCTGCGGAAAATGCAGCGGCGCCAGGATGGAAATCGGTGGAACCTCTCCGCCGGGGCCGCTGCGGGCAGCTTCCTTCCCACTGCAAGCGCTTAACATAATGACTACAAGCAGAACAAGCACACAGCTATATCGGGCAGTCCTGCGGCCCAAGACTTGTCTGAACATCCATGTATCCTCCCGGCTAATAAATTATACATTTCGCTCCTAATAGATGTACAAATTGCAATTCATAGTGATAACTAGAGAAAATGATTATTGCGGCACCAGATGATTATTGTTATTATCCTTCGTGATGCATACACTTAAGACAGGCGATTGCTTCTACCTAATGTAAAGGTGCTGAATCCATTGAAACATTTAAGCTTCCTGAGCAAATTAACCATGTTCGCCTTTGTCATCAGCACATTGCCTGTGCTGTTCATCGGTTCGTTCTCTTATTTCACTTCCTCCAATGAGATTCAAAAAAATGTCAACCACAGCAAAATGGAACTTATTTTACAAATCACATCAAATGTAGAGCATAAGCTGGCTACTGTCAATCAAACCTTGAACCAGGTCGTGAACTCCTCTGTACTTAAAAAAGCATTAAACAATCCGCTAAATGTAACCGATTTCATTTTATATAATGACATACGTACCGAAATCCGCAATATGCAGTCTTTTGATACGAAGCTGGAGGATGTGATCCTGCTGAACCAGCGGCAGAACTGGATGATCAAAAATTCCGGCCTCTACCGCCTGAATGAATATGAGAATTACGAACAGCTCACCAACCTGATTAATCTGCCGGACGAAAGCTCCTGGGTGCTGAACCCTTCTTCCCTGTTCTACAGCGAGGAGAGCATCAATGTCACCGGCTGCCAATACAGCATCAGCCTGATCAAGAAGCTGCCGACCACCAAGCTGCAGAAATACGGGCTGGCGATGGCCAATATTCCCGCCTGCAGTCTGCAGGATTTCATCAATTCCGATGTGCAGCCATTGGACAGTATTATCGTCCTGGACAGCTCCGGCCGGATTTTGCTGCATCCCGACCGTACCCTGATCGGCCAGCCGGCCTCAGCCAGCGGCTTCACGGAGTTCGCGCAGATTTCAGACGCCGCCACCCCATCGGGGCAATTCGAGACCGTGATGAACAAAAAGGATTATTCCATTACCTATATGCGCTCCCAGCAGAGTGGCTGGATCTATCTCTCAGTAACTTCGATCGCAAGTCTGACCAAGGAGTCTGACAAAATCAGAACCTATACCATCTATGTATGCACCCTGATGCTGCTGTTATCGGTACTGCTGGCCTGGCTTGGCTCCCGGAAGATGTACACGCCCATTGAACGGCTGCTCAACCAGATGGGCCAGCGCAGACCGGATATCCGGAAAAGGCATACCAACGAGTTTCAGATCATCGGCGAGCAGGTGCATCATCTGTTCCAGTCCAAATCCCGGCTGGAGAAGGAGGTCGCCCAGCATATTCAGCAGGTGCGCACCTTTGTCCTGATCAGGGCGTTCCAGGGCAATATCAAGAAGCGGGAGCTGCTTGAGGAGCTGGAGCAATCCGGCTACCACACCCAGCTTGAAGAATGGCAAACCATGGCCGTAATTACGGTCAGCATCGACTTCTCCGAGGAGAACAGTTATCAGAAAAAAGACCTCAGCCTGCTGCTGTTCGCCGTGCATAACATGATAGAAGAGCTGGTTCCTTCAAGCAACCGGCTGGCTCCGGTCATCATGGACCATGCTGTTGTTACGCTGATCGGAAGCGCGGACGGCCATGCGGAGTCTTTTCACAAAATGCTCTATTCGCTAACCGAATCGCTGCAGCAGACCATCAACAACTACCTGAAGCTGGAGGCCAGCATCGGGCTGAGCCTGCCCTTTCATGCCTTCGATACAATGTCGATTGCCTACAGGGAAGGTCTCGAAGCGCTGAAACACCGGATTACGCTGGGCAAAGGCATTATCATCCAATACGAAAATATCAACTCCGGCAACCACTATCTTAACCTGAGCTACCCCACCCATAAGGAAAATGATCTGATGGACGCCATTAAGCTGGCGGATGCCGAGAAGGCAAAAGAGGTGCTGCATAAGGTGTTCAGCTGTATTTTTGCGCCGGGTCTGTCGCCGCAGGAATACCAGATTCCGCTGACGCGTCTGCTGAACAATCTCCTCATTATGATGCAGGAGTCGGGGATCAGCCTGAATCAGATCCATCCGGCAAACGGCTCTTTATTTGAGGAGCTGACGGATATCCACATCGTGGCCGAGATTGAAGACTGGTTCTGGACGGTGGTCATCCAGCCAATGATCCGTATCTTCGGCAGCAGGCAGAATGCCCAGTACCATAATATCTCGGAGAAGCTGATCGATATCGTCCAGCATGATTACGACAAGGACCTTACGCTGGAGGAGTGCGCATCCCGGCTTCACTATAATGCCAACTATATCAGCAGCGTGTTCCGCAAGGAGACGCAATACTACTTCAGTGAATACCTTGCCATGTACCGGTTCAAGATGGCCAAGAAATGGCTGGAGGAAACCGACATGCCGATCAAGGATATCGCCGCCCGGCTCCGCTACAACAATTCGCAGAATTTTATCCGCTCGTTCCGCAAGCAGGAAGGGATGACCCCCGGCCAGTACCGCGAGAATGCAGGCGCGAGGCAGCGGGCCGTGCCGGATGATTATTGATGAAGGTGGACGGCAGACGGTAGGCGGCGGACAGTGGACGATTGATAGCAGGCGGCGGACAGCTGATAGACGGCTACCGGCAACGGCAGACCAACGGCGGACAGCAGCTTTGCTGCAGAAACAGATAAAAGCCGTACCTCCTGGATACATCCAGAGGGCTCACGGCTTATTCAGATTCACTATAAGTTCCAATTTGCTTGCTAAATTCTGCGACTTAGCCCATTAGTGCATTTAGTTGGAATTAGTACAGTTAATTCATGAAATTCGGCGCTGCAACAGCATTTAGTGGGAATTAGTACAGTTAAATCGGCGATAAACAGGGTCAGGCGTTACTTAGGGCCAAATTAAGTGGACTTTTTCCAACTAGCGGTGCCTATGGAGATAGAATTGCTCTTTTTAAGTTTCCTTTTTCCACTTAAGTTGCTGCACACTTAGTAAGTTTTCGCAGATTCCTGCTACTGCACTATAGAAAGCGTTCCAGATGCCCAATTCACAAATATCATAATCTCTAGCGCAAGCGATCCATGCCGCATTTACTTCTCAGGAACCCTTAGGTTTGCGCGATTTTCTTCTTCTAATGAACAGGGTGACCGCAACGCCCAAGAGCAGCAGAATAACTCCGCCAACAATCGCAATGTTTCGGATATTCGGTACATACACAACAAGATGCAGTGGCTCGGAATCAGCCATCGTAATATGCCAGGTTAGTGTATTCCCGTCCTGCTCGGCGGCGTTGTTGGGCCCGTATAGATCATAAGGGAGCGTTAATTTGAAATCCAGCGCCAGACTCTGCATCAGCAGCCGGACCAACGGCTTCGGTACGCTCAGCGTTCCAAGACCGTCTATAATCTCATCCGAATAGGCATTCAATTTAGGCTGAACCGCTGCGTCATACCGGGTATACAGCCACTTTTTTTCTGTAGTAACTTCAGTGTCCACGAACTCCAGGCTCCCCGCATTCACCTGCATATCCTTTATCGAGTCATAGGATTTAAGGAATTGGTACTCTGTGGATTTACCGGTTTTCGTTTTGTGCAGTTCGATACCGGCCGCCTGGAGCCTGCTGGTGAGCAGTTCCTCTATTTTGCCGCCGACCAGCGATTCCGCGCGCGAATCCAACTGGAGATTGAAGGCAATATCCATGCCTCCGTCCTTTTTAACCGTGACATGCGCCGTCCCATTGGCACAGCCCGTCATCAGAACAAGCATCAAGACCACAAGTCCCAGGATGCTTAATTGTCTCCACTTCAATGCCCTTCCCCCATTCTCTATTGATATCCCGAGTGTACCATATGCCGCCGCTGTCCGTAATTAAGGGGATAAAACAGATAAGTAGCGAACCTGTTATTATACTGCCGTTAATAAAATTGCCTTCTCTTCTTTATTAAACTAACGTTCACCGTTAGTTCAACGGAATCCGCTACCCCTAACACAATGATGGTACGTGTCGTGGAAAGTTATGGAGCTCTTGATTAGCCCGCTATGTGGTCAGTCAAGTGAAGTATTAGATAGACACCAATTAAAAATAAAAGCGGTAGCCAATGACCAGATAAGAAAGTCCTAGACTACCGCTGTTTATTGGGCTAGCGTTTCCCGTTAGCCATCCATGCAGAGCAAAATCAGTGCTGCACCACAGAGGATGAAAATTTTGGCTTGCCATTTTATATTAGAAGTACGGCTGGGAGAGGAAGGCCGATGAACTATGGTGCGTTAGAGCCCATCCGTTAGTCTGACTCCAACGACCACGGTGCACCACTGAATGTTGCTCGCAACCGGGGCGTGGGGTATGGATGTCCATAAGGACAATATTACAGCATGCATCATGACACCTGATGGAAGGAGATTCAAACATTCTCGACTAAAACTGTTTTCCTGCTTAAGTTAGTGGATTGGATAAAGCTGCACAGATGTACTCATGTGGCCATGGAGAGTACGAGTGTATACTGGAAGCCCATCGTAAACTTAATCGAAGCAGAAGACATTGAGTTTTTAGTTGTCAACGCTCAACATATGAAAGCAGTATTATTGGGTGTCTTCGTCGCTTTTGTACTCCAAAATATCACCTGGCTGACAATCCAAAGTCTTACATATCGCTTCTAATGTCGAAAAACGAACCGCTTTTGCTTTCCCATTTTTCAGAATGGAAAGATTCGCCATAGTAATTCCAACCCTCTCCGAAAGCTCCGTTACGCTCATTTTCCGTTTTGCCAACATCACATCAATATTAATAATAATTGCCATATGCTCCACCTCAAACCGTTAAATCATTTTCTGATTTTATATTAATAGCTTCTTGTAAAAGTCTTTGGAGAACAGCAGCAAAAACGGCAATCACCATAGAGGCGAAAATAATGACCAATCCCATTGGTATGAAACTTGGAGGGTCAACTCTCTTCCCCATGAGATAGTAGAGTGGCATACCTAGCAGGTACAAGGTACTGATTGTGATGGCACAGTATTTTATATTCTTTAAAGCTTTTACCGATAATTCCGAGAACGCTTGATTCTTATCAATATAGCTTAAAAGTTTAAAAGCTTGATACAGAGCAAAGTAAAAAGGAATCGCTGCTGCGTACATATCGATTAAAACGAGAGATTTCATATAAGCCATTTCTGGATACAATTCTCCAGCAAAATTCCCAATCTTAGGCACTAAAAATATGCACAAAGCGAGAATTGGGATTCCAATAAGAATAACAGCCATCTTCAAAAAGAGTGTTGTTCCTCGTTTCATTAAAGTGCACCTCACTTATTTAATGTCGATTTTTTACTTTACCACATAATTTATTGTTTTACAATAAATTAATATCGTTTTTTTGCTGTCTGGGCATAAGAACACTCCCTTTTCAGTAGGAGGTTTTGATTAATTTACCTGTTTACCATAAGGGGAGACTATCAAATTACTGGCTAACCTGATAATACGAAAAAACCGGCACCTCTGCCGGTTTCGTGTGAATAGGGGGATCGAACCCCTGACCCCTCATCGCTGCCAGTGTAGCGATTGATCGTGCCGCTAGAAAGACCCATCCCTGCCGCGATTTCACTAATTTTCATTCCACCGTGCTGGTGAGATAAAAAAGCTATTTCCCGCCGCAATGCGCCAGCCGTTTCTTGACGGATGATCTCCTCGAAGCCTTCGTCTCTGGACATCACCTCATTGTCATCAATCCGCATCTGGTTAGAAGCCTACACTTTCTCGGCTACGAATTTCGCCCACGTATAATGCGCAATCTTAAAGACGTAGCTGTTCAGTAACTCTGTCTTTTTGAGAAGCGCTTGGTATACTTCCAGCGTAATTCTTCCCGCCAGCTCCTCGGCTTCGGCGATCTTTCCCGTTTTGTTCAAAGCAAAACCATATAGTGGCTTGATGTAATCCTTAATGACACGGTCAGCATGTTGTTTATATATGTTCTAAAAGCTCCTTATTACCGGTTGGCACTCAAATATATACTGCAGCGCAAACGGTAGTTTAGGAAAAGCTTTTTGTTTCGGACGCTCCCTTGTAATGACTATGTACCTATAAAGTTACCGGGTGGATTTGAACCACCTAGATGGTGCGACTGTGAGCGCACAAGAAAAATGGCGCCCAATTCGGTCGCCATTTTAAATGAATATCATTTAAACAACTTGCCAAATCCCCGTTGGCTAAATGAACGACAGCCGCCTGCCCATTGCACGGATGTGGTTGACGTCGGCCCACAGGATAAAATAATTGTAGAACGTTTCCCCAATTTGGACAGGGCGGGGGTATTTCACGATAAGGGCAGCCTGCTTATTCATCTCCGCTGGTTGGTCGGCCGACGGAAAAATGAAGCACGCCTCCCGATTTTGTATCATCACATTGATGATCCGGGGAGAAGAGCCATAAGGCATCAATGGATGAAAGGCTTCGGAGTTGCATACATCGGCGATCCGGTCCCCCGCTGAAATCGCGGATATCTGGAAAAAACCGCCGGCTCCTTCATACCTTTCTCCGCTGACCTGGCGCCAGTTTGCGGGATACGGAAAGGATACCCGGTATACGAAGCTTGTGAAGATGTTTTCCGGAACCCTTCTGACGCGAGGAGACCACCGGAGGGCGGTAATCCGGCCGCCGCTGAGAACGTGCACAGGCATGTGGTCCCTGATATCGGCAATCCAGAGCTGGCTTGCGCTTTCTACATCTGTGCATCCCGATAAATACGCGATTTTGTCACCGCCCGGCGACCAGCTGACAGGAGTGGCGAAACAGCCAGAGACCGCCAATGTCCGTTGATTCTGACCGGTACGGCTGTCGGTTTGGATGAGAGAATAATAATTCGGCTCCATATAGGTGGTTGCGCTGTAGGCGATGCTCCGGGAGTCAGGGGACCATGCCGGAAAGTAGTTTTTGGCGAGCGGCCCGCCTTCCAGTGTATAGATGGTGCCGGTAGCCAGCTCCACCGTCGAAATGATGGAGATGCTTGCACCGGGGAACGTATACAGAGCGAACGTTCCGTCCGGGGAAATCCGGACGTCATGGAGCGGTCCGTCCGTATTGTGCGTGATTTGTCTCCGGTCTGTACCATCCGCCCGGATGCGGAAGAGCTGGGTGACGCCGGTGGAATCCGGAGCCGCAAACAGAAGCTCCGTTCCCGAAGGGAACCACTGGACATCGCTGGCACCCGGCTCCGGGATGGCATAGCTGCTATGGGAGAACGTATCATAGACGACAATTCGTGCGTTGTTGACATACACGAGAGACCGGCTGTCCGGGGACCAGTCCAGCAGCGTGTAAGGTTCAATTTGATCGATCCTGGCTACAGCGAGTGTGGCAGTATCCAGCAGGTAGACCACGTTGCCAATGCCGATGAAAGCGATTCTCCTGCTGTCCGGAGACCAATACGGAATGGAAAATTCCGTACCAAGCCCCTTTGTAAGTTGAAAATTAAGACCGTCCTGCGGCCGGTACAGCCAAATGTCGAACGTTCCGCCGCGGTCCGACGTGTAGGCAATCCACCCTTGACTGTGATCATAAGGAACAGCTTGCACGGCTAACATCCTCTCCTGAATCATCTTATACTTCAGATGTATTCAGCAGGGGACGGTTAGGCGACTGTCCCGGACGGGATAAAAAAGATATTGTAAATGTCATTATCCATAATGGATTATCCTGTATACAACCCTTCGGTCCTTCCGTTCGAGGAACCTTTCACCACCAGCGTAGAATTCAATTCAATCAGCCGCTGCCCGCCGGACCGGACATTGCCGTTCATGCGGTCAATCAGCAGATCGGCCAACAGTTCCCCAAGCGCATACAGCGGCTGTTCCACCGAGCTGATTTGGGGCTCAACATACTGCGTAAGACGGATATTATCCACACCCACCACTGCCATGGCATTGGGAATGGGCAGGCCCAGCTCCCGGCAGGCTTTGTAGACACCAAGCGCCATCTCATCATTGGCGGTAAAAATTGCCGTGAAGCCGCTATTTGCCGCACGAAGACATTTGAAGGCTTCATAGCCTCCTTCCTCGCAGAAATCTCCGCTTCCGTTCAACTGCGGCAGGTAAGGCAGCCCAGCCTCTGCTAGGCCTTCGCGGTATCCCTCCAGCCGTTCCACACTGTCGGGCGCATCCGGATAGCCGCTGAGATAAGCAATCTCACGATGTCCCATCTCCACTAGATGGCGGACCACTGTCCGCCCAATTTTCCGGTTGTCCGTGAAGGCGCAGGGAATGTCTGCATGCTCTACTCTCCGGCCAATCACCCCGAGGCTGTAGTCCGCATCGGCAAGCGCTGTAATCTCACTATCCGTCAGCTGCGGCGCGACAAGAATCATACCATCCACCGTACGGGTCTGCAGCAGAGCGAGATATTCAAGCTCCTTGTCCTTCTGATTCTGCGCATCGCAGATCAGAATTTTGTACCCGAGCCTGTTGGCGGAATGCTCGATCCCCTTAATAATCTCCGTATTATAGGACACGCGGATATCCGTTACAACAATTCCCAGCGTCATCGTCTTGCGTGAACGCAGCTGCTTGCCCATGGCATTCGGAGTGTAGTTCAGCTCCCGGATGGCCTGCAGCACCTTTTGGCGCGTTTTTTCCGTAACCTGCGGGCTGTCGTTTAATACCCGGGAGACCGTAGCGGAAGACACCTGCGCTTTCTGTGCCACATCAATGATTTTACTGTCCCTCATAGACTCACGCTCTCATTAGTTAATAACGCCATTATAATGGGTTAATGCTGCCGTCTCCAACCACAATCTCAATGCTCCCCTTCTGATGACCAACGGTACCGCCTAATCTATTAATTCTCTCAGCATTCCTTGCGGATTGTTCAAAAAAGCTTTCGTCAGCAAATAATGCTCGGTAGATTCATAAGGTGTTTTCGTCAATCCCTCTTCACCCAGCACATAAATGTCGGCTCCCGGATAGGCAAGCAGAATCGGTGAATGGGTAGCGATAATAAACTGGGAATTTTGTTTGACCAGCTGATCCATTCTTGCAATCAGGGCAAACTGCCTGGAGGGAGATAAAGCCGCTTCGGGTTCATCCAGAATATATAGCCCGTCCCCCCAAAAGCGGTGCAGCAACAGCGACATAAAGCTCTCCCCGTGAGACTGCGCATGCAGCGATTTCCCCCCATAGCTCTGGGCTGCCGCCAGCTGATCCACTTCGGTAGCGACATTATAAAAGCTCTCCGCTCTCAGAAAAAACCCGTCCTTCGGACGCCTTGCTCCCTTAACCAACGTCATATATTCATAGAGTTCCGAGTGGGACGCCTGTGTAGAAAAGTTGAAGTTTCGCGAACCGCCTTCCGGATTGAAGCCGAAATTTGCGGCAATCGCCTCCAGTAAGGTGGACTTGCCGGTTCCGTTTTCCCCCACGAAAAAAGTAACCTTGCCCTCAAAATCAATCTGGTGAATATTGCGGATGACGGGCAGGCTGAACGGGTAATGGCGGGGCTCAGGGATACTGCTTTGTTTGATTCTCGCTTGTCTTACATATAGATCCGAGATCATCTGTTCCACTCCCTTCATCAAACATCCCCTTATACCAAAAAACTATTTCTTCAAATGATAAGGCACCGTGGTAATAATCACATTCCGCCGGTACAGCAGATGTGCGCGGAGCAGCAGGCTGGATTGGTTATGCAGGATATTGTGCCAGCCCTTCTTCGGAATGAACTGCGGCACGATCACGGTCACCTGATATTTTGATTCGCTCGCCTTGCGCTGGACCGTGTCGATGAACTTGGTCAGCGGGTGAATAATGCTGCGGTAAGGCGAATACAGCGTCACCAGCCGGATTTCAGGATGGAAATTCTTCCATTTTTCTTCGAATATCGCATCTTCCTCCCGTTCAAACGGGACATGCACAGCAATGATCTGCTCTGCACCCAGGGATTGGGCATACCGCAGCGAGTTTTCTACCACATGAGTGATCCCGGCGACCGGCAGGATGATGATATTCCCCTCAATCGCCAGCGGCGGCTCCTCACAGGTCGAGATCCGGAGCTGGTCCGCCACTGCCTCATAATGCTTGTGAATCCGGTAGAACAGCAGGATAATCAGCGGTAAAAAGACCAGCACCGGCCATACCTGCGTAAATTTGGTCAGGAAGAACATCATTGTAACGATGAAGCTGATCAGCGCGCCTGTTGTGTTGATAATCAACTTGGTGACCCAGCCCGGCGGCTTTTGTCTGATCCATTTGACCATCATGCCGCTCTGGGAGAGGGTGAACGGAATGAACACACCCACCGCATAGAGTGGAATTAAATGCTCAGTCCGGCCCTCAAAAGCGATAATCAGGAGGATCGACAGCAGCCCCAGAATAATAATGCCGTTGGAATAACCCAGCCGGTCCCCCCGAACCGTGAACATGCGCGGAATGAACTTATCCTTCGCCAGGTTCACCGCCAGCAGCGGAAATGCAGAATAGCCGGTATTGGCCGCCAGGACCAGAATCAGAGCGGTCGTTCCCTGTACAAAATAGTACATGAAATTCCGGCCAAAAACCTGTTCGGCAATAATCGAAACCACCGTGGCATCCTCACGCGGAGTAATCCCGTAGTAATACGCCAGAAACACAATCCCCGTAAATAACACAGCCAGCAAAGTGCCCATTGCCGCCAGTGTTTTGGCCGCATTATTTGGTGCAGGTTCTTTGAAGTTGGGGATCGCATTGGATATGGCCTCCACTCCTGTCAGTGCCGAGCTGCCTGAGGAAAAAGCCTTCAGCAGCAAAAACAGGCTGATACCCGCTATCGGCGTGCCGATAGGTGTATGCAAATCAGCGGGGACGCTGCCGGTCAGAATCCGGATCACGCCCAGACCAATCAGGATAAACAAAGCGAGCACAAACAGATATACCGGATAAGCCAAGAACGATGCCGACTCCGTCACACCCCGAAGATTCAAGGTAGTAATCAGCAAAACAAAAAGTATGGCAATCAGCACATTATACGGATGCAGACTGGGAAAAGCGGATGTAATCGCGTCCGTCCCGGCCGAGACGCTTACAGCTACTGTTAATATGTAGTCCACCAGCAGTGAACCGCCGGCCATAAGCCCCGGGTACTTTCCAAGGTTCTCTTTGGACACCACATAAGCTCCGCCGCCATGGGGATACGCAAAAATAATCTGCCGGTAAGATAAAATAAGTGCCAGCAGCAAAACAAGAACTCCTGCCGCAATCGGGATGGAGTACCAGAACGCCGCAGCACTGAGAGTGACCAGCACCAGCAGGATTTGCTCAGGACCGTAAGCAACTGAGGATAAAGCATCCGAAGAGAGGATTGCCAGCGCTTTGGTTTTGTTCAGTTTCTGCTCGCCCAGCTGTTCTGATTTCAGCGGCCGCCCAATTAAAAATCTTTTTACCGAAGACATCATCAGCCTCACCCGTCACTTTTTTAAAGTTATATTACCCTTTGAAGTAATTAATAATCTCAGTTCATTATTATACACTTGTAAGGCAAATACTGCCTAAGCTTCTATTAGCTCATATTCCCCCAAAAAACGGCGTCTAAAGCAGCTGATTCACTTCCCGTGCTTGCTTCTATTCTGCAGCGTGATTCTGCATTTCAACCTGCTTATACGCAAGAAAAAAGCAGCCGGACTAGACGGCTGCTTTTTTCTTTGTTCCGGCTGCAGCCTCTGCTGCAGACTGGTGGCCTGGAATCACACTCCGCCGGACAAAGAACCCGGCAATGAGCCCGAATACGGTAATGGCTGCAGCCAGGATAAAGGCGTTATGCACCCCTGCTGCCAGACTGCTTGCTGCAAGCTCTTGCCCTGCGGCGCCAGTATGAGTCCGAGTGTACTCCTTCTGTCCCGAGGTCATCACACTGACAATCAAGGCCGTGCCAACTGCACTGGCGAGCTGCTGCAGTGTGTTCATAATGGCCGTTCCATGCGGATGCAGCTCCCGGGGCAGCTGATTCAAGCCATTCGTCTGGGCCGGCATCAGGGTAAGCCCAATCCCAATGGTCATGCAGCAATGCAGCAGCACAATCCGGTAGACTGGAGTATCCATGCTGATGCCTGTGAACATCCACATCGCGGCAGCCAGGATAATCACACCGGGAATGACAAGAACCCGCGGTCCTACCCTATCAAAGCTGCGCCCGATAATCGGGGACAAGACCGCATTGATCAGACCCGCAGGCAGCATCAGCAGACCGGCATACAGGGCAGACAACGCCAGCGAGCCCTGCATAAAGATCGGCAGAAGATACGAAGTGGAGAAGATTGTAAGGAAGCCGATAACAATAAATATTGTCCCTGCCGTAAACATCGGATACTTGAAGGCACGCAGATTCATGACCGGCTGCTTCATGGTCAGCTGCCGCCAGATGAAGAATACGAGTGCGGCCATTCCGGCCCCGAGCGTCGCAACAACAACAGGGCTGCCCCAGCCTCCTTCACCTTCACCAACACTGCTCAGTCCATATACGATTCCCCCAAAAGCAATTGTCGACAGGAGGAGTGACAGCACATCAATCTTCGGTTTGGTGATCTGTCCGACGTTCTCAATATGGAGCAGGCCGACCACCAGATCAATAATCAGGAACGGAAGGAGTCCCCAGAACATCCATTGCCAGCTCAGCTTATCTACAATTAGTCCGGATACAGTGGGCCCAAGCGCGGGAGCAACCATCATGACAAGTCCCACCATACCCATGGCAGCCCCTCTTTTGGCGGGCGGAATAATGGTTAATACGGTGTTGAAAATAACCGGCATCAGGATCGCGGTCCCCGCCGCCTGGACCAGACGGCCTACCAGCAGAATCTCAAAACCAGGTGCAAAGCCTGCCGCCAATGTTCCTGCAGTGAACAGCGAAATCGCTGTCGCGAACAGCTGGCGGGTCGTAAACCACTGCAGCAGCAGTGCCGAGACCGGCATAATAATACTGACTACCAGGATATAGCCTGTCGTAATCCACTGGGCGGTAGATGCTGTCAGCTCCCATTTCTCCATCAGCACCGGCAGTGCCACATTCATCATCGTCTCACTGAGCAGACCGATGAAGCCTCCCAGCAGCAGCGATACGAGCACGGGAATAACTTTGTACTTGACCTTAATTTGTGTTGCTTCATTCATGAACGAACGGGCTCCTCTCAATTCCTAATCCATATCTCTTTAATTTAATATGTTCACTTATTATATGTTCACTTATCAAATAGAGTCAAGAAATTTTCAATGATACTCAAGGCATCAGCAGCCTTAATTGTTTGATGAATCCTTCCAGCTCCGGCCCCAGCTTCGAAAAAAACTTCTTGTCCGCCTCCAGCACAATTTGGTTCGCCCGTTCCATTACATGCAGCCCCGCCCCGGTAAGCCGGATCAGCTTCGCCCGGGTATCCTGGGGATGCGGCACACGGTTGACATACCCTTTTTTCTCCAGCGTCCGCAGCACCTCCGAGGCCATCATCGGGTCTATGAACGATTCGTGGGCAATCTGAATTTGTGTAGCTCCAGGGGAACTGCCACGTTCGTTAATTGAATGGCATGAGCGCAGCAAAGCAAACTGAACATGCGTCAGATCCACCTCCTGAAGCTCCTGCTTCATCAGCTTTTGCCAATTATTGGTCACCCTCCACATAATATAGCCTAATTCCTCATTATATATATCCATTTCAAGTCCCCTTATCCGGTCTGCTGATCTAAGCATTAATTATAAACAGCATGCAAAGCTTCGTCAAAAATAGAGAGGGGAAGAAGGTTAACTAATTTGCTCGTGCACCCTGTTCTCCGCAGGTTAAATGGAAAAAGGTTACCTAATTCAGCTCATTTCGCTCCTGACGAAGTAATATGACCCCATTAAGTTTCCTTTTTCCACTTCAATCTCACAATTGTTGATTTTAGGGAGA
>RCUU01000879.1_pt1 | contig 15569 bp, 7 predicted proteins | sample 2166211 | NCBI WGS metagenome assembly RCUU01 (sample SAMN09932620, study PRJNA488358) | compost metagenome | feature: garden; material: soil; isolation source: compost soil in phenylacetic acid-enriched culture | place: Germany: Experimental Botanical Garden Goettingen | collected 2016-01-27
TCCTTGAGGTTCTTGCCGATTTCCCACATCAGCAACTTGACCACGGCGCCCCGTTGTTCGCGCATGCGCCCCAGGAACGCCTCGACGTGCTGGATGCGCTCGGCCACGCGCATCGTCGGCCAGGCCCCCTGGCCCCGGTCGTAGGCGCGCACGGCGGCGTCCAGGGCGGTGAGGGCGGTTTCGGCGTCCAGCAAGGGCGTGCTGCCGAGGATAACTTGTACATCGCCGTGCTCGCCACTGAGGTAGACCGGGCTGCGCACTGGCGCCAACGGCCCCTGCCAGTGGCGCAGGGTGCCATCGACCAGGTAATCGCGCTGCTCGACGGGCTCGCCAAGGCGATACGGTTCTGGAATGTCGGCAAGGGTTGGGTAAAGCCGAGCAAGAATGTTTTCCACAGCGCGTCCCTCGAATTGTTGTAGGTGAAACGTTTCAGCCAGCATAACCCCATCTTCAGGAAAAACACCACAGCGACTCGATGTTGGCGACCGGCTGCCGATCCAGCGACGTGGTGATAGGCCAGTTCACAAGGCGCACATGACAAAAACACCTCAGCCCCCGTTGCACCGTTTGCGCGCCCGTGGCCGCGCGCCTGCTGCCCCCAGCGTATTTCCCCGGCGCACTGCCGGGCTTGAAGCAGAGACCTACTGGGGAAGCGTCTCGATCGTTGCCGATATCGATCATCTGCTCCTGGCCGCCGGTTACATTTCAGCGAGGTGAGTTCAGTGGCTTGGAAACCTTATGATGAGAGCAACGAGCCAGGGGATGCAGCACTGCCCAGGCTTTGGCAATGCCGGCTCGTAAGCGGGTTGTATTCGCCCTGCTGGAAAATCAGAGCGAATACGCATCAAAGGTTGCTTGAGGGCTTCCCCTGATGGGCTGCAATGGCTCATGTGGGAGCTGCTGGTGCGGCATTCCGATTGCCAGCGATGATATCGATACGCTGCCACTGCAAGAGCCTGTCGCCTGTATCGCCGGCAAACACTCACGCCTTGAACTGCTCCTTGCAATACTCGATAAACAACTGCGCCGGCTTGGTCAGTTGCGCCCGCTTCAGCCAGGCGGCGACCAGGGCCGAACCGGTTACGTCTTCGGCCAGTTCCACGCACACCACTTGCTTGCCATCGTAGGTGCACGTGGAATGGGGCCGGGTCACCAGTACTGAAAAACCGAAGCCCTGGCCGACCATGCCGCGCACCATCTCGATGGAAGGCGAGCTGAACACGATGTTCGGTGTCAGGCCCAGCTCTTCGAAGATACTCACGAAATAGGTGCGGCTCGGCTGCACGTCGAGCAGGATCATCGGCTCCAGCGCCAGGTCGCGCAGGGATACCTGGGCCTGCTGGGCAAAACGGTGCCCCTCCGGCAGCAGGGCATAAGGGCGTTGCGGCGCCATCAAAGGTTCGGTCTCGATGGTTGCGTCCAGGTCGTGTTCATAGAAGATCGCAAGGTCGAAGCGCCCGCCGGTGAGGCCCTGCACCAGTTCTTGCTGCTCGCCGTCCTGCAAGCGAATCTCAACGCCAGGGTAGCGTTCGCGAAACCCCGCGATCAGGCGCGGCAGGTAGAGCGGGGCGACGGTCTCGAAGCAGCCGATGTCGATCTGCCCGCTGACCACGTCATTGTCGGCCAGGGCGTTCTGCTCGAACTCCTTGGACATGCGCAGCAATTCCCGGGCCTTGCGGTAGAAGCGCGCGCCGCTGGGGGTGAGGGACACCCCCTGGGCATGGTGGCGGATGAACAGTTGCACGCCGAAACTCTCTTCCAGCCCCTTGATCGCCGTGGAAATGGACGGCTGGGCGATGTACAGCTTGCGCGAGGCTTCGGCGACGCTGCCGCATTCCACGGTGGTGACGAAGTACTTCAATTGGCGCAGGGTGTAGGAAGCCACGGCAAACCTCGAAGGTGTTCCATTCAAGCGCCTACCTTACCGCGTCGGGGACGCCAGTGGGGCGGTGCCTGCTTCAGATTTTGCGTGGCAGTGAGCATATTTTCCATGGGCTCACGGGTGCATCAGAAGCGGTAGTTGACCCCCAGGGTCAGGGTCCGCCCCGGCGCTGGCTGGCGGCCCCAGGGGCTGGTGTCGATGCCGCGGAAGTAATACTGGCGGTCGAACAGGTTGCTGACACCGGCCGATGCGGTCAGCACACTGTCGTCGACAAGCTTGAACTCGCGCGCAAGCGAGGTGTTCCAGAGCCAGTACGCCGGCAGTTCGCCCACCGACGCACTGGCATTCTCGTCACTGCTATTGGCGGCGTCGGTATAGGCCTCGCTCACGTAGAGGCCATCGATGCCGTAGGTCCAGTGCTCGGCGAAGCGGTAGCGACCATCGAGAATCAACTGGTGCCTGGAGGCGAAGGGCACGTCGTTGTCCTTGAACTGGCCGCTGCGCTGCTTGGCATCGAGATAAGCGTAACCGGCATGCAGGTCGAGGTTGGCGATGGCCAAAGGCGTCCAGAACACTTCGGTCTCGATGCCCTGATGGCGGGTGCTGCCCAGGTTGACGAAGCGGTCAATGGTGGCGTTGTATTCGATCTGGTCGTCGAAGTCGATACGGTACAAACCGGCGTCCACGCGCAGGCCATCCCAGGGGGTGTAGCGCACGCCGGTCTCGTAGTTCCAGGCGATTTCCGCGCCCACCGAGCCTTCCTTGACGATTTGCGTGACCTGCGGCGGTCGCAACGAACGCTGGGCGTTGGCATAGACAAACCAGGCATCGGTGGCCTGGAAGCCAATGGTCAGGCCCGGCAGCCATTCCTCGGAGCGGTTGTCGTTCTTGAAGCCGGTGACGCCGTCGCGGTAGTCCATCGTGGCGTTTTCGTAACGCACACCGGGGGTAATGACCAGGCGGCCATCCATGAGGCTGACGGCGTTGCTCAGGTAAGCGGCGGTGGCTTCGTCGTCGAAGGTCCAGTCGCGGAACACGCTGGTGTTGCCGGTGGCCAGGCTCTGACGGTCGACGCGGTAGTCGATGTCTTCCTTGATGTAGCGTGCACCCAGCAGCCAGGTCTGGCCGACCTGGTCGCCGTCGATGCTCATGCTCAGGCGCGGCTCGCTGCCCCAGACCTTGAAGTCGCGCGGGCCATCCTGTTTGGTGACGGCGGTGCCATCGGGGGTAAAGGGCAGGCCGACCACGAAGTTGCGGTAGCTGTCGTGGGCAAAGTTGGTCCAGCTCAATTCCACTTCGTCGAACGGGCCGAAGGCGCCCAGGCGTTGGGTATAGGTGCCCCAGACGCGGTTGGTGTCGCCCTCGAAGCGGTCCAGGGGGCGGGTCGACTGACGCGGGTCGTCCTTGTAGTCCTGCACGCTGAGGGCGCCGGCCAGGTCCATGTCGGCCTTGTAGCGCTGCACGCCGAAGCTCAGGTCGCGGTCATCGTCGATGTTCCACTGGCCGCGCAGGCGATAGTTCTGGATGTCGGTACTCGAATGCTCGCGGCCGTACTCGCCGGAAATCGTGTTGAGGTCCAGCTGCAAGCCGAAGTTGTCGGTCAGGTAGCCGCCGGTGCCCAGGTAGGTATCGAACAGCTGGCGGCCGGCGGGGGCGAAGGTGGTGCGTTCCTGCAGCGTGGTCTGCCATTGGCTCGGGATCGGCGGGCTGATGAAGTTGATCACGCCGCCGACGTTGTTCGGCCCGTACTGCACGGCGGCGCCGCCACGCACCACATCGATGCGGTCCAGGGTCGCCAGGGTCACCGGGAACAGCGACAAACCGGTCTGCCCATAGGGCGCCAGTGCCAGCGGCACGCCGTCGGCCAGGGCCTGGATTCGCCCGCTGCGGCTTTCATACAAACCACGCACGGAGATCTGCGGCAGGGCGCCGGTGCCGGTTTCGTCGAAGATCTTTATCCCGGGTACGCGCTGCAAGGCATCGTCGATGCCTCGTACGCTCGGTGTCTTGAGCTCGGCCGAATCCACCACGCTACGGCTGCCGGCGTAGGTGCGTACCTCTTCGTCGCTGGCACTGCCCAGCACATCGCCCTTGATGACCATGGGGGCGATGAAGGCGGCTTCGGCCGGTGCTGGTGCGGGCGCAGCCGGTTGTGACGCCGCCGGGATCACGATAAAGGTATGGTCGTCACGCGCCTGGGGCTGCAGGCCGCTGTGGTCGAGCAGACGGTTCAGCGCTTCCTGAGGCGTGTAGCTGCCCTTGAGGGCTGGTGCGGTTTTGCCCTCGGTGACGTCGCTGGCGAAGATGATCTGCACCGACGACTGCCGGGCCAGGGCATTGAGGGCTCTATCCAGGCGACTGCTGGGCAGGTCGAGCTCGATTTTCGGCTGGGCATGGGCCGACAGGGCCAATAACAGGCTGCTGGCGACGACGCTCAGGTGCAACCGCGCAGGGCGCCGGGAATGCTGGGTCACGAAGGGTTTCTCCTGGAAGATGGGGTGTTTCCTGAAGTAGCCGTCGTGAGCCAGGCAAAACCCTACCTCATCCTGCAATTATTTTTTCAAAGGCTTGCGCCGCACGTGCACGGTGCCGTCGGCGTCGGTCGACAGGCTCAGGGGCAAGATGCTCGGCAACAAGGCGAGCAGGCCATCGGCATCGGTGCTGTCGAAAACCCCGGAGATCGACAATTTCGCCAGGCTCGGGTCATCCAGGCGGATGGGCGGCGCGTGGTAGCGCTGGATCACGTCGAGCGCCTCGGCCAGTGACGTCTGCTCGAAGACCAGGCGGTTGTCCTTCCAGGCAATCGCCGCCTCGACATCCACGGCCACCGGCGGCAGGGCGTGGCCCCGACGGGCGTCGACCTGTTGGCCCGGGGCCAGCTCGACGTGGCGTTGGCCGTCGGCCGCACCGTGCACGCTGACCCGGCCGCGCACCAGGGTGACGCGCACGTTGTCCTTGAAGCTGTTGACGCTGAACAAGGTGCCCAGCACTTTCACCTCGGTCGCGTCGGCGCTGACCAGGAATGGCCGTATCCAGGCGCGCGACACATCGAACAATGCCTGGCCGGCTTGCAGTTCGACACGCCTGGACAGCAGGTGCCAGCTGACGGTGACGCGGGTATTGCTGTCCAGGGTCAGATGACTACCGTCGCTCAGGGCAACACGGCGTGTTTCGCCCACGACGCTGCTGTAGCGCTCCTGCCGATAGGCCGGGTCGGTCCAGCCCAGGCCTGCCACCACCCCTGCCAGCAGCAGGGCGGCGCCGAGGGCCTTGAGTTTGCGCCGGGGCTTGGGCTCGGGCAGGGGGAAGCGCTCGCGCAAGGCCTCGCGGTGACGGGCCAGGGCGTCGTCTTCGCGGGCGAATGGCGGGTCCTGGCGAGGTGTCTGGCTCATTGCACGCACTCTGCTTCCACTGGCCGTTCAAGATGCGCCCGGCAGGCGGCCATCCCCAGGCGCAGGTGCTTTTCCACGGTCTTGAGCGACACGCCCATGCGCGTCGCGACATCGGCCTGGGGCACCCCGTGGATCTTGTGCATGACAAACACCATCTGGCAACGCGCAGGCAGTTGGGTTATTGCCTCGCACAGACGTTCGAGCTCGCGCCCGGCCTCGTAATGGCGTGCGGGCTGGGGGGCGGCGCAGGCCACGTCCGGCAGTTCGGGCAGGGCCACCACCCAGCCCTGGCGCCGATGTTCCCGGCGATAGAGGCTCAGCGCCTGGTCATGGGAAATCTTGCGCAGCAACGCCAGGGGCGTGCGGATACCGTCCTTGTCCGGCTTTTCGAGCAATTGCACGCAGACATCGTGCACGACTTCGCGGGCAAAGCCGCGGTCGCCGAAACGATGACGAATCTGGTCGACCAATTCGTCGTAGTGACGCACGAGGGTCTGCAACAGCGATGGCTTGGCGGGATCGGACTGCATGTCGGGCCTGGGGGGATAAAAACTGCGGCGCCGAATATAAATGAGAATGCGTGTTATTAATAGCATTTTGCGCGGCTTTGCGCACTGTTCATGGCTCTGCTTCACTGTTGACGATGCCGACAATACCCAAACGCAGGTGACCATCGGTCGAGGGAATGGAGGCGAGGCTGAACGCAGGTGGCAAGCTGCTTTTCTTATCTTTAAGGGGCCGGCGAAATAGCGTGCCGGCGCGGCCCGAGGCTGTTTTCGCGTGTGGCGTTTTTCAGTAGAGTTGTGCCCCGAATTTACAGACGCTCAACGTCTTGCCCATAAAGCCGTCGGGAAACTCAATGACAACAGATCAAAAGCCTGCCAAGCCTGCCAAGGCATCACCTGCGGCACATCCGGACCTGCGTTTCACGGTGGTGGGCATCGGTGCCTCGGCCGGTGGCTTGCAAGCGCTGAAAGTATTCTTCGAACAAATGCCCGCCGATTGCGGCATGGCGTTTGTGGTCATCATGCACCTCAGCGCCCAGCACAAGAGCGCACTGGACCAGATTCTCCAGGCCGTGACACCGCTGCCGGTCATCCAGGTCAATGAAAAGGTACGTATCGAGCGCAACCATGTGTACCTGATTTCCCCAGGCAGCGACCTGAACATGTTCGACGGCGAACTGCGTATGGTCGAGCCCAGCCGTACCCTGGGGCCGCACGTGGCGATCGATCAGTTTTTCCGCACCCTGGCCAAGGCCCATGAGACCCATGCCATCGGTGTATTGCTGTCCGGCGCCGGCTCCGATGGCTCCGTGGGCATCGCCAGCATCAAGGAGGCGGGCGGGGTGACCCTGGCCCAGTTGCCCGAAGACGCCGAGTACGATTCGATGCCCCGTCATGCCATCGAAACCGGCCTGGTCGACATCGTCTTGCCGGTGGTGCAGATGCCCGCCAAGCTCATGGCCCTGACCAACAATATTGCGCAATTGCAAGCGATGCAGCCAGCCGGCGCCGAAGCGCCGGTGCTGGCACCCGAGGGCCTGGACGAGCGTCGTGCCCTCAATGAAATCCTCGGTTTGTTGCGCTCACGCACCGGGCACGACTTCCACCAGTACAAGGGCGCAACCGTGCGCCGCCGCATCGAGCGCCGCCTGCAGGTCAACACCATCGCCAACCTCGACCGTTACCTGGCTTACCTGCGGGCCACCCCCGAGGAAACCAAGCTGCTGCTCAAGGACATGCTGATCGGCGTGACCAACTTCTTCCGCGACCGTGAAGCGTTCGAGACCCTGGCCCAGGAAGTGCTCCCGGTATTTTTCGACAAGGAGCGGCTTAACCAGAACGAGCGGGAGCTGCGGGTGTGGTCCGCGGCCTGCGCGACCGGTGAGGAAGTCTACTCCCTGGCAATGCTGCTGCTCGAACGCATCGAGCTTGAACAGCTTCAGGTCGACCTGCAGTTGTTTGCCACCGATATCGATGAGCATGCCCTGAATATCGGGCGCCGGGGCATTTACCCTGCCGGTATCGTCACCGATGTCAGCGACGAGCGCATCAAGCAGCACTTCAATCCCGGCGACGGTGTGTTCCAGGTGCGCAAGGAGGTGCGCGAACATGTGCTGTTCGCCAAGCACAACCTGCTCACCGACCCGCCGTTTTCCAAGCTCGACCTGATCTGCTGCCGCAATCTGTTGATCTACCTCGACCGCGACGCGCAAGCGGCGCTGCTGCAGACCTTCCATTTTGCCCTCAAGCCCGATGGCTACCTGTTCCTGGGCAATTCGGAATCGGCCGATGTCTGCACCTCGTTGTTCACCGCGGTCGACAAGAAGAACCGTATTTACCGGCGCAGGAATGTCGCCCGCGCCCTGCGTTCACCCCTGCAGCTGCACGACACGGTCATGCCCGCGCAGGTGTCGCCGCTGCCGTCGCCCGTGAGCCAGAAAAAACTTTCCTATGGCGAGATCCATCAGCGCGTGCTCGAACAGTATGCGCCGCCGAGCGTCATCCTCGATCCGGACGGCAACATCGTCCACAGCTCCGATCGTGCGGGCAAGTTCTTGCGCCATGTGGCCGGCGAACCTACCCATGACATCCTCACGCTGATCCAGCCTGACTTGCGCCTTGAGCTGCGCACGGCGATCTTCCAGGCCAACCATTCGGGCAAGAGTGTCGAGGCCCGGCGGGTGCGCCTGTCCCGCGACGGGCGGACCTTCTACATCAATATGATCGTGCGGCCTTTTCACGAGACCGCGGCCAATGTCGATTACCTGCTGGTGCTGTTCGATGAAGTCGAAGCGGTGATGGCCACCGAGGAGGGCACCGACGGCCAGGTCAAGGACAGCGTGCTGACCCAGCTTGAAGCCGAATTGCAACGCACCAAGGAGCAACTGCAGTTCACCGTGGAGCATTACGACACCTCCACCGAAGAGCTCAAGGCCTCCAATGAAGAATTGCAAGCGATCAACGAAGAACTGCGTTCGGCCACCGAAGAGCTGGAAACCAGCAAGGAGGAGCTGCAATCGATCAATGAGGAGCTGATAACGGTCAATGCCGAGCTCAAGGCCAAGATCGACGAAACCGGCAAGATCAACGACGACTTGCAGAACCTGATCGTGTCCACCGACATTGCCACGGTGTTCGTCGACCGCAACATGCGCATCAAGTGGTTCACACCCCAGGCGACGCACGTGTTCAACATCATCGCCAACGATACCGGTCGCTCCTTGCTGGACATCACCCACCGCCTCGAATACCCGGAGCTGGCCACCGACGCGCGGCGGGTGTTCGAATCCCTGCGCCAGATCGAGCGGGAAGTCTTCAGCCTGGACAAGCATTGGTACCTGGTCCGGCTGTTGCCCTACCGCACCGCCGATGACCGCATCGAAGGCGCGGTGCTGACCTTCATCGATATATCCGGGCGCAAGCAGGCCGAAGAGCAACTGCGTGCCGGCGAGGCGCACATGGCCTTGATTGCCCAGAGCACTCGCGATTACGCCATTGTCACCACCGATACCCAGGGCGTGATCACCACGTGGAGCCGCGGCGCCGAACTGATTTTCGGCCACAGTGAAAACGACGCGATCGGCCAGCCCCTGGCGTTCATCTACACCGACGCCGACCGCCAGGCCGACCAGTTGTCCGGGCAGTTGGACCTGGCGAAAAGGCGTGGCTACGCCATCGACCAGCGCTGGCATATGCGCAAGGGCGGCAAGCTGATTTTCTGCAGCGGTGTGTTCAACCCCTTGAGCGACCCGCAACTGCGAGGCTTCGCCTACATCGCCCGCGACACCACCCGCGACCAGGAGCGCTTCGAGAAGCAGCGCGCGCGCCTCAAGCATACCCAGGCCAGCAACCAGCTCAAGGATGAGTTCTTCGCGGTGATGTCCCACGAACTCAAGCACCCGTTGAACCTGATCCAGCTCAACGCCGAACTGCTGTCGCGAATTCCCGAGACGCGCAGCTCCGACCCCGCCGAACGTGCCACCCAGGCGATCCTGCGGGCGGTGCGCAGCCAGGCGCAGATCATCGACGACTTGCTGGACATCTCGCGCATCACCACCGGCAAGCTCAAGCTCGATAAACTTCGCGTCGATTTCAAACGCTTGCTGCTGGAGATCATCCAGGTGGTCAAGCCCATGGCCGTTGCCGCCGGGGTCAGCATTGAAGTCAAAAGCATCCCCGACACCGACGTATGGCTGATGGCCGATTCCATCCGCCTGGAGCAAGTCGTCTGGAACCTGCTCAACAATGCCCTGAAATTCACTCCCCAGGGCAAGGGTGTGCAGGTGCACATGGAGGCCGAAGACGCGTTCATTCGCCTGGACATCATCGACGAAGGGCAGGGCATCGACCCGGCCTCCATTGCCCGGATTTTCGACATGTTCGGCCAGGCGGCCATGCACCATGCGACCCGTTCACGCCACGGCCTGGGTATCGGCCTGGCCTTGGTCAAGCAATTGGTCGAAGCCCATCAAGGCAAGATCGAGGCCGCATCGGACGGCCCCGGCAAGGGCGCGCGGTTCAGCGTCTGGCTGCCCCACAGTGCGAATGCCGGGGCCAATGAACTCCCCGAGCGCCCGGCCGAGGAAGGCTTGCTCGATTCGGTAAAAGTGCTGCTGGTCGACGACTCGAGCGATGTACTGGAAATGATGCAGTTACTACTGAAGGCAGAAGACGCGATTGTGAGCAGCGCGGCGGTCAGCTCGGACGGCCTGGCCCTGGCCCGCAGCGAAGTGTTCGACCTCATGCTGCTGGACATCGGCATGCCGGACATGGACGGCCACGAACTGATGCGCCAGATCCGCAAGGACAGCCTCAACCAGAAGACCCCGGCCATCGCCCTGACCGGGTATGGTCGCGAAGAAGACGTGGCCCGCGCCGCCCAATCGGGCTTCGACCGCCACCTGAGCAAGCCCATCAGCCTGGAGGCGCTGATCGATACGGCGTTGAAGCTGATACAGGCGAAGAAGGCCTGAGTTCGCTGCAGGAGCGGGCTTGCCCGCGATGGTCGCGCCGCGGTGCGTCTGATAAACCGCGGCGCCTGGATCGCGGGCAAGCCCGCTCCTACAACGCTCATCGTGTTCACGTGTTACTTGTGCGCACTTTGCAGCTTCTTGGCCATTTCCAAGTGGTGCTTCAGGGTTGGCAAGGTTTGCGTGGCGAATGCCTTGATCTGCGGCTTGTCCGCCGACTCGCTGGCTTCGGTAAAGAGCTTGACCGCGTTTTCGTGGGCGTTGACCTGGTTGTTGGCGTAGGCGGGGTCGAAGGAGCCTTCGCGCAGGTCGAGGATCATCTTCTTGGCCTTGTCGGTCAATTCGGCATCGTCGGGCACCTTGATGTCGAGCTTGCTGGCCAGGGCCTTGAGTTCCTTGTTGGCCTTGCCATGGTCGGCGACCATTTTCTCGGCGAACGCCTTGACGTCGGCCGAGGTGCTTTTCTCCAGCGCCAGCTTGCCGGCTTCGATTTCGGCGATGCCGCCCTGGGCGGCGTTCTCGACGAAATCATCGGAATCCATCGCCAGGGCCTGGCCGGTGATGCCCAGCAGCAATGCCATGAGTAAATGCCCACAGGTACGGTTGTGCATGATCGTTCTCCAGGTTCAAGCGACCGGGTCGCCGTTATCCGGTGGAGAGCGCGGAACCGCAAAAGGTTTGATCCAGCGTGGGCACCGGACGACGAGCGGCAGCCCGGGGCCGCTCGCCTAGAACTTGGAGAAGTTGATGGCATCGGCAATGATCGAGCCGCCGATACCGGTCAGCGACAACAGCAATGCCCGCACCAGGGGTTCTTCGGAATAGCGCGAGAACGCACCGGTATTGAGCGCCGCGATGCGCGTGCGGATCAGCTCGAATTTGTTGTGGATCGGGTCGCTTGCCGGGGTGCGTAACAGGTAGTCATCGATCCGCTGCAAGGCTGCGCGGCGGGCCTTCTCTGCCGCGCGGCGCAGCGACACCGCCGAGCTGAGCAGGATCACGGCGGTGAGCAGGAAGGAAATGACGATACTGGGCGGTGTTGGCCAGTTATCGAAGTAACTGCTGCGCGATGCGATCATGATCAACAGGACCACGGTCGGCGCATAGATCAGCCGATTGACCGCGGCCGTGCGCTTGGCGATCAGGACCATGTCCATCCAGTCGTCGATGCACGGGTGGATGGACTTGCCGAAGATCAGTTCGTGCTCGCGCTGCAAAGGCAGCGGCCAGATGCCGTGGTAGCGGCTCAATTGCTGGATGAAGCGGGTGAGCAGGCGATTGGCATCCACCACCCAGAACACCAGCAACTGGAACAGCAGGAAGGGAATCAACCAGCTCCAGCGCCAGATCGGCGAGATGCCCCGCACCGGTATGCCCTCCATCGGCCACACCACCAGCAGCACGCTGGTGACCACGACAAAAAACCAGGTGGCCAGGATGGCCCGCAGCAGCCGGGCCGAGAAGGTGCCGCATTCGCAATGCTCGCGCCAGAAGCGCGAGATCGAAATGATCGGGCGGTCGTCCTTGTCGTCGGGCGGTATGACCGCCAGGGTGCGCTGGCTGATCTGGGCGATATCGCTGGACGACAGCGGGAAAATCACCTTGAACAACCAATGCCCCGCATGGTTCAGCCATTTGCGGTAGGTCAATTTCTTGCGCCGTTGGTTGAACAGCGGGAAATTTCGACACAGCCGTATCCGGTAGATGGGGCGCACGCGGCTCAGGTAGTAGGTGGCAATGATCTCGCTGCGGCTGATGCGCAGGTTGCGCCAGCCCCAGAACAACGCCGAAATGGAGATCAACCCCGCCAGCAGGCGCAGCGCCACCGTTGGCCAGGCGCTGATGCCCTGGAACAGGAACATCGGTTCACCCAGCCCGTCGTCGGTCAGGCTGCTGCGAATCTGATAGGCCCAGAGCAGCGCCAGAATGAAAAACACCAACGGCACCACGATGTACCACGCAGAGGAGTCGAACAGGCCGCTGTTGCCGGCCGAGACATGCCTTGCGGCCGAAGGGCTTTGCGGGGTACGGCGAATGAGCTCCGTGCAAATGACGCCCAACAGCACCAGGACGAAGGTGATCCACATGAATTCCACCCGCCAATACAGGGTGCCGAGCAGGACGGTTAGGCACGCTCCTGCATACAGGGCCAGTGGCATGTTGAACACCCAGGTGGGCATTCTGTAGGTATTCTCTGGCTGCGCCGGACCCGGCGGCGCATCGGCAAGGGAAGGCGCAGGTTCAGACGCAGGCACAGGCGCGGCATTGCCCGGGGCCCTGTTGGTCCACCACCAGCCGAGAAACAGGGCGATCAGCAACAAAATCACGGCCAGGGGACCGGCCCGGAAAAACGCCAGCTTGTCCTTGAAGTCATCACGCATGGCCGGTGACGCTTCCGGGTAGGGCGAGTCGGAACGGTCCTGCAGGCAGCGCAGGGCCATGATGTCCTGCGGTCGCACGCGGCTGATGCGGCTTGCACGCGCCGCGTAGGGGGCGGCGCAATCTTCCGGCCGCGAGTTCGTCAATCGGCTGGCCAAGGGGATAAAACCCTTGATGCCCACTTCATATATCCCGGGGGACAGCAGCCCCGACTTGGTGTAGTCGAATTTCGCCCGCTTGGCATCGAATGGCTGCGGCGCCTGTGCGGCCAGCACGGCTATGAACACGGCGCTTTGCAAACTGTCGCGAAACGGCGGCACGTCCTGTTGCAGGGCCCGGGTCAGGGTCAGGCCATAGGGCGCGGCCAGCACCAGGTTGCGCGTGGTTTCGGCCTGGCCGCGCTGCAGCATGCGCGCATCGAGGTCGGTGGAAAAAAACACCTTGTTGGGCATGCGCGCCTTGAGCGCTTGCAAGGCCAGCAATTTGTCGTACGTGTCGAGCCCCAGGACGCCGATGGCGCCGATGCCGCTCTCACCGTTACGGCGGTAGACTTCGTCCTCATGCACGATATGGTCGGCCAGGCGGCGCAGGTAATCGAGCTGGGCATTGCCGTCGGATTTCTCCAGCGGGCTGGTGTCGAAGTCGACGCTGTCTTTTTTTCCGTCCTTGGCGCCAGCCTTGTCGGCACTGGCCGCCTCCTCCGGCAGGCGACCATCCAGGCCGCGCAGGTAGCTGAAGCGCAGCACCCACTCATCGATGCCGGTCTTGCGTTCATCGCGCATGTTGGCACTTTCCAGCACCTGGGCCTTGAAGCTTTCGATCAATGCGCGGCTGTAGAAACTGTCCCATTCGGAAATCAGTGCAACGCGGTTATTGCGCCGTGGCCCGCCGGGCCGGCAGTCCCTGCCGATGCGCATGGTCTGTTCCGGGGCACACTGCATGCCGGCGACCGGGTCGACGAAGCGCAACTTGAGTTCTTCGAGCAGCAGGGTGGTCATGATGCGGTCGTCGCTGATGGTCCGCAGCAGCTTGAGTGTCTGTTTGGGCTTGGTTTTTTCCTGGGGGTCTTCGATACCGCGCATCAGCATGGCCCGTTCGGCGGTGGCCAAGGGCGAGTAGATCTCTATATTGGGCACCTCTGCCTTCTGGTATTCCTCGCGGTACATCTCGCGCAGCAGCTGCGAGTTGGCCGGCCCGATGACTTTCAACAGCCTGCCGTCGGCAGGCAGGGCGCATGGGGTTTGATGTCCCTCAAGCTGTTTGACCTTGCAGGACAAGGTCTGGCGCAGCTGCTCAAGGGCTTTCAACGGCGCGTTGTCCAGGGCTTCCTGCTTGACCCAGAACAATAGGGTACGGGCCGTCGGTTGCGGATTCTCTTCGAGGTCGGTCGGCGGGTCGAAGGGGTTGGCAACGAAGGTTTCGTAGGGGATTTCCACGCGCCCCTCGGCGCTCGGGTCGTCCAGCAGGTTGGTTGCCAGGGCCAGGCAGCCGATATGTTGCTCGTCCGCGGGCACCATCCGCGCAGTCTTGAAGCCGGCGAGCAGGGCGTAGCGCGTGCGCCGGCGCAACTCGACTTCGTCGGCATAGGGGCCGCCCTCGACCAGCGCGACCATGATGTTGGTGGGGTTGGCGGCGGGCTTTTTCCGCAGGGCGACATCCTGCGCCCCAGGTTCAGGGCGATAGGCCGCGTTCTGCAGGTGCGCCTGTTCGAAGATGTCCTGTTCGACCGGAATCAGCGGTTTGCCAATGAGCTTGGGTGTGCATTCGGAGCCCAACATGGGGCTCTTGGTGTCCTTGAGCCGTTTGCGGTAGCGCTCCAGGGCATCGAAAGGATCCTGCCACAGGCGAGCCTCGATCGGCAGCTGGGTCTGGAACTGCGCCCCGAAGGGCCGTTGCTCGAGGAAAGGCTCGCGAGTCAGGGCGAAGGTGGAGACGATCAGGCTGAGGACGATAGCGCTGCCGGGCAGCCAGAAGCCGAGGTTGCTCCCTGAGTCATTGCCGTTCATTTGTCTGGCCCTCCAGTGTCGAACCGACCACCAGGAACAAGGTAAAGAACCCAATCGAGGAGCGCGCTTCGTACTAAAGGGCCTTGGCCATCGCTATTACCCGCCAGGCGAAGTGGGTGGTGGCGGGTCCGGTTCCGTTCGCTCTACATCTGCCAGGGAGCCGGAGCTCCTCTAATTGTAGTGCAAATGGGCCGTTGTCCAATTGGCGCCAAGGCAATGCCGCGCTACCCGAGGGCGTGGGCGCCGGGACTGGAGGTTGTTGAACGCTGCCCAAAGGCGTTGAATGAAAAACGTTTGTTCGCCCGTTAGAAATAAAGGGGAAGGTCATCAGCAAGTTTACATTCGGTGTTATAGGGCGCGGAGTTAAGTTAGTGGGCGTCGGGAAGGCAAATAAGTGTTAATTGAGATATGGAAAATGGAAAGAGCACGGAAGAGCGTCGGCGCAATAAAAGTGTCACGCAGAGATGATAATGGGAGTGCACTGGCAGAGGTATTATTGGATCCATAATTATCGACATCAGGTGAAACGCCAAACAGGCATCAGTGTGTCGGTCTATTCCGGGTATCTCCCAGGTTTCACGGGGTTTGGCGGTGATGGCATTGTGTTCCGTTCGTCGGTCGCGGGGCACGAATTCTGAACTCTTTGCACCCGGGCTGTTCCTATTTCCCATGCTGGCTCAGGCTGGCTCTTATACGTTCGATAATATTAACGATGATCCGGCCATGCGGGTTCCGGAACCGATGCAGGCGCCTGCGCCCATGCCGTGAAGTTCCTCTCGGCGTTAATTGAGTTGTTCGTATCTATATATCGCTCCAGTTTTACACTGGTAGGGTGGTTAATCAGCGCGCACTCGGTGTGCATGGCAATACAACAATTAATTGAGGTCGCCATGGAATTTTCAATCATTCCCACGTTGTTGGCAGATAAGCAGTTC
>RCUU01000880.1_pt1 | contig 15561 bp, 9 predicted proteins | sample 2166211 | NCBI WGS metagenome assembly RCUU01 (sample SAMN09932620, study PRJNA488358) | compost metagenome | feature: garden; material: soil; isolation source: compost soil in phenylacetic acid-enriched culture | place: Germany: Experimental Botanical Garden Goettingen | collected 2016-01-27
TCATGTTAGGCAGGGCAGTGAAGTATTGCCAAATTTCACGGTCTAATCCCGCTTTCGCAATTTCCTCTTGCAGAATGTAGTCAGAGTCGCGAACGATGGTAAGCTTCTCTTCTGTCACTTCACCTAAGACACGGATAGCCAGTCCTGGACCAGGGAAAGGTTGGCGCCAAACGATAGCACGTGGCATTCCCAGCTCTTCACCTAGTTTACGAACCTCATCCTTGAACAAGGTATTTAGTGGCTCGATCAAGCTGAATTTCATATCTTCAGGCAGACCACCTACATTGTGGTGTGATTTAATCGTCTGTGCTGTAGCTGTTCCGCTCTCAACGATATCCGTATACAGTGTACCTTGTGCAAGGAATGAGAAATCTCCGAGCTTAGCAGACTCTTCGTCGAAGCAGTAGATAAACTCGTTACCGATGATTTTACGTTTTTGCTCAGGATCTTCAACACCTGCAAGCTTGCTCAAGAAGCGTTCGCGGGCATCGATTTTCACGACATGAATATCGAATTTACCTACGAAGGTTTCCATAACGCTTTCTGCTTCACCTTTACGCAGAAGGCCGTGGTCAATAAACATACAAGTTAATTGGTCACCGATGGCACGGTGAATCAGCATTGCTACCACGGAAGAATCTACGCCACCGCTAAGTGCGCAGAGTACTTTTTTATCTCCGACTTGGTTACGGATATCTTGAATGGCTTCATCGATAAATGATTCCATTGTCCATTTGCCGTCGCAACCGCAAACTTCGTACAAGAAGTTCGAGATCATCTCATTACCATGTACAGAGTGACGCACTTCTGGATGGAATTGAACGGCGAACAATTTGCGTTCGTCATTGCTCATTGCCGCGATTGGAGCACTTTCAGTTCCTGCATCCAGCTTGAATCCTGTTGGAAGTTCAACCACATGGTCACCATGACTCATCCAAACCGTTTGGCGGCTCTCTAGTCCAGCCACTAGTGCAGTACCTTGTTCAAAGTCAATATCGGCTTTGCCGTATTCACGTTTCGCAGAGCGTTCTACTTTACCATCAAGCTGATGAGCCATCAGCTGCATACCATAACAAATACCGAAGATCGGTACTCCTAAATCATAAATTGCCGGGTCTACATGTGGAGCATCCTCAGCATATACACTGCTAGGACCGCCGGAGAAAACAATCCCCTTAGGTGCAAGTGCTTTGATCTTGTCTACTGGCGTATTGTACGGCAAAAGTTCGCTGTATACTCCCAGGTCCCGAATTCTGCGCGCGATAAGTTGGTTGTATTGTCCTCCAAAATCGAGAACGACGATAATTTCATTTGGCTTATTCATTACGAGCCTCCCTTGATTATTGGATTCATTATACTCATGGTTAATTCTCATCGTCAAGGAAAGGAGAACACACTTCTCATAATTGGAGAGCGCTGAACTTTATGAAGCACAATCCTTTCCATGGAAGGAATTGTATAGCAGCAACAGCCATTTTCGCCGATTAAGTTAACCGGAAGGTGATGATCAGACATTCACGTATAAACGCGGCCGCATCAGAACCTGCAAGTCCGCTATCAAAGGTCTCTGCGGGATCAGGCGTGACGAAGGCTGGAGTCACGGGCGCGTACGCCAGGGTCTCCCACTGGCGTACGAACTGCCGGACGGCTTCGCTTAGTCCGGCATCGTAAATCTGCAGGGAGTCCACATACTCCCTGCAAGTGACACCGGGCGGCGGCGGTCCATACCGCTCCGCCAGCCCGTGCCAAGCTAGAGAGGCAGCGCGAAGCTGCCTCTCGCGGCTCATGCTGCTGGCGCTGCGCGCTGCCAGCAGCAGAGCCAGGCTACGCCGCCAGCGCCAAGCGGCGGCGGGAAGCAGCGCCGCCGCAGCGAGCGGCGCTAGAGGGACCCCGCCCGCCAGCGGCAGGACGGGCAGGCCCGCGCTTCGCGCAGCTTGCGGCGCGAGCGAGGCTGCCGCAGGTAGTGCCGGCGCAGCGAAGCCGGCGGAAAGCGCGGGGCCAGGGGTTGGGTCGAACGGGACCCAACCGGCGTCGGCGAAATAGACCTCCACCCAAGCATGGGCATCGCCCTGGGTGACCAAATACTTCGCCGGCATGGTGTCGTCCTGCAAGGTCCCTGGCCCATAGCCTTGGACATAACGAGCAGGAATCTCTGCACTGCGCAGCAGTACGGTCATTGCTGTTGCAAAATGTACACAGTAGCCCTGTTTTGTCTCAAATAAAAAGTGATCTGTAAAATCAGATCCGGATGGTGGAACCGTTGTGTTCAACGTATAGGAATACCCATTCTGTAAGTAATCCTTAATGGACGTTACGGCGTCATAGCGGTTACCAGAAGCAGCTGTAAGCTTCTCCGCCAGCTCTCTTACTCGTACAGGTAACAAATCTGGCAATTGCAAATACTTGCCCTTAATTTCCTGAGGATCATCACTGCTTATCCCACGAAGCAGCACCGGATCACTTTCAGGAAGTAAAGACTTCACTGTATATTCTGTAATTCGTGCAGAACCTATCGAATCAGGCAGACGTAAACTCTCCCTGTCCATGTTAGCCATAACATATCCCAGTTTACTTCCGTTCGATAGACCTATCGATTCAACATCAGTTATTATTCCCGCATTGAATAAAGGAATTCCCCCAGAAGAAGGAGTGACAAATTGTATCTGCTGTTGAAGCACTCGTTTCCCCTTATCGCCGCTTAGCGCCGAAGGAGGATTCTTTGGAAAGCCAGACAGATTAAACGGCGCAAACTCTTCGCCGCCCCTGATCCATCGGCGACCATCATAATAAGCAATGCTCTCGCCTCGCCAGTAAGTACGCTCGCTAGTAATAGCAGTAAAGACAGGTTCAGTACTGCGGGATAACGGGGCGCCGAGTTCGCCGTCATTCGAACTATACCCTGTTGTTCCTGAAGAAACAGATGCTTCCTCTTCTGACAAATGTCCTGAAGCCCAAGTCTGTAAATTCTGAAATGCCGATTGCAGCGCAAGCTCGCTGGCAGGTCTTGCCCCCAATACCTGCCCACCGAACCATGCCGTTGCCATCACGACAATGGCTGCCGCTAAAGTCAGCGCACCCCAACGCGCATAAGGCAATGCGTTAACACCTTCACGCTCTCGAAGACGCAGCAGGCCACTCATCGCCTGCATCCAAAAGATAAGCCCCATCGAGATCACAATATCCATCGTGGTATTAACATCAAAGCCTATATCCAAGACCAACAAGTAAAGGATGGTAACTGCTGTAAATAGCACTGTACTCCCACGGAAGAGAGCAAGCTGCTGTACGGAGGATACCAATAGCCCCCACCCTACAATTAATATTAAAAGCCTGCTAATCTCACTTAGCTGAGAGACATGTCCAGAGAGAAGCAGCATGATATCATTCGGAATTTCCTCTGCGTAAATCCCGATCCACCCTAAACCTTCCCCTCCACTGCATAAGTAAAGCCATGCTGAAGCAATGATTAGAAACTGGATACTTAGCAGCAGCCATCCTGGAATCTGAAAAATCCCCCAGAGGAGCAATACTGCCGCCAATCCCATTAGAACTTGTAGCATCTTGGAGGTGTCTTCTAATAAAGCAGACCTATATAAAGGGAGTAACCATTCAATAAATAGCCCCATAATGGTCAAAGAGAACAGCAAACGGTAGTACAGAGGCACTTTTCTCTGCTTACCGGCATGACTGTTCTCCGTTTGCCCCGAATTGAACTGAAAGCCATTCATAGACAGTTCTGTATCACCCGGTGTTCCTTTACCGTAACGTTGGTTTGCCGGACGATTCATGGTACTCTACCTCCCTGACTCTGAATGCTGGCAATGCATCATCCAGACAAAACATTCGTGCTCCGAGACGAGCCAAACTGTCTCCGACAGTTCCCCTTACAGGGTGTTGAGTCTTCAGAACCTTAGTCTCTCCATGCACCGGTGCCGATTGATCCCAAGCATAATAAAGTTCAACCTTCACACCCTGCACCAGGAACTTGGCAATGACCTTGGCAGATTCCTCTTCTAATCTTCCCGTAATGATGGTTACTGTCATCCCCGGAATCCACCCCCGGGAAGCATCCTCTAATAATCCCGACAGGTTTCTGGTACCATCCGGGGAAATTTCAGTCAGAATGTCCAGCACCCTCCCTGGGATTTTACCCAGCCCTTCATGTCTAGCCATTCCCTCAGGCCAACCGCCGCTGAACAACTGAACATAAGCACCTGAACGCTCAGCGGAAAGCAGCAGCCCCATTGCTGTCGACACCGCTTTCTCAAATGCTGGAGGTGAATCGTCTCGGCTTCCACGAGGTTTAAGCGCATCTGTAGGAACCTCGTAGCTGAGCGGGTCATTGGCCAACACGATACAGGTCATTTTTGCCTTTCCCCGCTCTGGAACTTTGCTCTGCAGCGCTCCCGTTCGTGCACTATTCTTCCAATGAATTCGGCTAAGTGGATCTCCTGGCTCATAATGCCTTGATTCCAAAGCCTCATCACTGAAGCTTCTTCCCCGTCTAGAATACAGGGTGTCTCCCATCATTAAACCGCTATCTGGCACAGTTCCACCAAAGTATAATGGGGCTGGCAGTACTTTAAAACTCTGTCCACCATCCGGTTCAGATCTACCCGTGAACCAACCCGGGAAATCGCCCCAAGTTACTCTACAGCCCAGCAAATGATGATTACCGCGAGATATATTTTCCATGGTGTATGTGTATGAAAAAGAACGTTTAAATCCAGGAAATAGCAGCTTATGATGATGGCTGTCCCCCCAGTAATCAGCAATACTCATCCAAGGGAGAGGTAAGCGAGAAGAGAAGCTTAGCTGTACCTTCACATGAAGTGTACTGCCAGCCATCAGCCTTGCTGGGGTAATCGTACGAACTATCTTCATATTCCGCGGACCAGAAAGCTGAAGCATAAGTCCACCAAGCATAATAACTCCAACAACAATCAGGAGAAACAGCAAAGATGGGCCCCCTCGCCAAACATATAAAATACCTATCATTCCAGCCACAGTTAGCATCCTTAACCATTCAGTCAGAGCACTTCTGCTACGCGGATAAGAGAAGCTTTTAACACTTCCGGCATCTTTCTTCTGTTGATCAATTAGTGATGAAGAGGACAATGGGACACCCATCCTTTGGTCATAGACTTGTTCCCAGCTCAGGAACTTATTACTATCTATTCTTCCCATGAAAAAGGGTGCCCAGACATTTGTCTTTTCTTTTCACTAGACAGCCTCAGCTCTTCTTTCAGAATGTTTTTACTCGGCGTTCCACTTCGTTAACGCTTATATTAAGCGGAGGATGACCTGAGGTTTCCAGCAGTTCTCGTAGCGATACCCAGATCGATCCACCAATCATTTCTACCCTCGCGCCGATTGTCTGTTGAACATTATCAGGAAGGTTTAGAATCAATTGCTTGTTTGCTACATCGGCAATGATCTCTTTTCCATTCCAAGCTATTTCTCCACTTCGACTATTCACATCCCAGCTAACTCGTCCTCCAAGCCGTTCAATTACAGCACGAAGCGGAACCATATACTGTCCATTTCGCACGGAATATTCCCCGGGATTCAGCTTTGTCTCCAGCTTTCCAACTTCCAGAACCAGTGGCTTTCCAGGTCCAAATAATTCCGCATTGGGTGTGATATTTGAAGCGATCCAAGCTTCTGAGGGTTTGGGTCTTCCCAAATTAGCGGCTTTTGAAGAGACTCTAAATTGTACAGGTTCCACCGTTTCATCCAATAGGCCAAAGTCATAGCCAGCCGCCTTATAGCGTGCAATAATATCCGGCAGCGCTTTGACGCTCTCTTGGTGACCGCCCCCATCATGTAGCAGAAGAATAACTTGGGAAGACTTCATGTCCATGGTGGATTCCTTCAAAATTTCTGAGGCCGGCACGCCCTTCCGTTTAGAATCGCCGCTATCCACCGTCCAATCCATCACCGTATAACCTGCTTGCTTTAATAAATTGAAGTAGGTACTATCAAAATGACCATAGGTTCCGCCTGGGGCGCGGATAAGCTGCGGACGAACCCCAGTAATCCCTTGCACAATTTTTTCAGTCTGTTTGATTTGACTCCAAAATTCCGTGAATCCACTATATAAATCATGGTAATTATGATTATAGGTATGATTGCCAATGGCATGACCTTGTTCCCATATAGAGTCGATGAGTTCAGGATGGCTTTTCGCCTGGTTCCCAAGGACAAAAAAGGTTGCCTTCACCCCTTCCTGATGTAAAATTTCAAGTACGTTGAAGGTGTTTTCACTAGGTCCGTCGTCAAATGTAATATAGACAGTTTTTTTAGATTGTTTTACAGCAGAAATCGCAGAATTTGTTGTCGAAACGTTGGATATTTTTTCTGCCCCGCTTGCTTGAGGGACTTGATTTACAGTAAGGACTGCGCTTGAAGAGGAGTGAACTTCCGGAGATGCAGAAGCAAGTGGTTCTACGGCAGATGTCAAATCTTGCGTCGAGGCCGCAGTAAGCTTATTCTTAACAGATACAGACGCCGCGCTAGCGGGCTGCAAGGATCGAAGCTCCCATGCATTTAAATTTTCACCTATGCTCCATCCGACCATTACGATAAACATTACAACCATAACGAGCAATCCGCTTATCAACTTTCGGCGGCTGTGTGCGTTTTTGTTACCCTTCATCTTCTCTACCTCCAGCATTCTATTGGCTTAAAAGCCATTTGGTAGATTGTATGAAGACAAGCTGTAAAATAGAATAAGGCAACCGCCTCTTGGAGAGTGACAATCTTATGGAAATGCTGAGCTTTATACAAGAATTATTCACCAAATATGGATATAGCGTATTATTCTTTGGGTTACTTCTCGAATTCATTGCTTTACCCTTTCCCGGAGAGACCACTATGGCGTTTGCCGGTTTCCTTTCCTATACCGGAAGGCTAGATTTCTTTACGCTAATTGTAGTTGCCCTTGCAGGCACCACAGCCGGAATGACCCTCACCTATTTTGTTGGATTAAAAGCCGGTATGCCCTTTATCCAGCGATACGGAAAATGGTTTCTAGTCTCCCCTACTAAACTGGAGAAAACACAGAAATGGTTTGAGAGATACGGCAGCATTCTTATTTTTATTGGATATTTCATTCCAGGGGTACGTCACTTTACTGGCTATTTCGCTGGTATTATCGCGCTCCCCTTCCGTAAATTCGCCCTATACGCTTATAGTGGAGCGGTATTCTGGGTAGTGCTGTTTCTTAGCATCGGAAAGGTGTTTGGTCCACAGTGGATGGGCATTTTCCATTTGTTCGAGTCATATGCGCTTTGGATTATTTCTGGTGGTGCAGCTATAGCAGCTCTTGTGATCATTTACCGCTACCGCAAAAGCATCCACGCCCGTCTCTTCCCTCGCAAGGCTGCCACTCAGATTCAGGCGCAGATTAAGAAACCTTCCAAGGGGCGGTGAATCACCGCTCTTTTTAAGCTCGCTGAGTCTCCCTCTTCTTGCTGCGTACCAACGTATACCCTGCCAGCACTATAGCAATGCCAGAAAAACCTGCTCCCCCTGCAAAACCCAGCACACGAGGCTCCATCCATTCTAATAACCAGCCCGCGAGCAGCATAGATAATCCAAGCAGCGTATTTCCTACTGCTGACAGCAGTCCAAAAATAACAGGTTGCATAGTAGACGGCGTCTCTCGCATAACCAGAGTATCCAGACAGGCATTCCCCGTCCCCCCGGCAAAAGATAACAGAATATATAGCAGAAAAGCGATCGCAAAATGTTGGCTAACGCTGATGCTCATCAGCAGTAATCCTTCAATCATGAGCCCACCAATTGCAACAATCAGCAGCCCTTTTGTTACATATCGTCCAGCAAAAAAACTGAGACTAAGCCCGATTCCGAGCGCTGCATAAAAAGCCCCTACACCCACATCACCTGCTTGAAACTCCTGTACTGCATACACACTAATCAGCACATTATCCAGACCATTCAGCATCGGAACAAGCAGCTCATACCCGAAAATAACCTGTAATGTTATACTGCCGCCAAGTACAATCCAAAGCGCACGCATTTGACTCGTCTTCTGCTGGCGGTTCGCTTTCGTTTTAAATGCATCAGCAGAAACTAGCTCTCTCTTATCTTCATTCACTCTATTCGCAGGTTGCGGAAGGTCGATCCCGTAAATTAAGACCGCAGCAATCAGAAAGGATACTGCATTCATCACGAATGCTGCCTCTGGGCCGAACCACATCGAAACGATTCCCCCGCTTAATGCACCCAATATAAGTACACAACCACTCATAAGCTGCTCCAGTCCGTTAACGATCAGCAGAGAGTCTTTATTCACCAATAGAGGAATTGAAGATTTACGAACAGGACTGTAGATCGCTTCCCCTGCTGCCAGCAAAAAACTCGCCATATATAATAGCCATAGCTTATCTTCCCCGTCCACCCACAAAAAGGCTAGCGCAACTGGAATCCTTAGCATATCCGTAGCGATCATGATGGATTTGCGAGGCCATCTGCTGCCAAGCACACCTCCAAGCGGAGCCAGAAACAAATATGGAAGCAGTCGCATACCTAACGAAATCCCCACCGCCATTCCTGATCCTGTTAATTGCAGGACCAACGCCAACACGGCAACACTAGTAAAACGATCACCGATTCCATTGATTAGTCCGGCTGTGAATAGACGCGAATATCCTTTTTGAGCTTTAAAAATCGCAGTAGGTGATTGGTTAACCATTATTCAGAGCCTCACTTTATCTAATTAAATAAATATCTAATTAGATATTAATCGAATCTTTGCTTTGTGACAATGCTTTATTTCCAAGGATTTGCTAAGATGTAGTACATCATTACATAACAAATTATCCGAAAAGGAGGGCTTTACCTTTTGAAAATTGATCGATTGCTCTCTATCGTCATTCTGCTAATGAACCGGCGTCTAATACAGGCGAAGGAACTCGCCGATATGTTCGAAGTGTCCGTACGCACCATTTACCGTGATATCGAAAGTATTAATGGCGCTGGAATTCCTATCGTCACTTACCAAGGCGCAGGTGGCGGCATTGGCCTAATGGACGGCTACCGGTTAGACCGCAATGTATTGACTGACGGCGAGTTGGCTGATATTTTCACGGCTCTGCAAAGCGTCTCGTCCTACGGAGGAACTGAGCACACCCTGCTCATGGAGAAGATCAGTAGCGTAATCCCACCTTCACATTCTGCTGCTTTCCGTAGTAAAACGACTCAGCTTATCATCGATTTATCACCTTGGGGGCTTCAGTCTGTCCTAGAAGCGAAAATTGCAATTCTGAAAGAAGCACTGGAAGAAAACAAGACTGTAGTCTTCGATTATGTGAATGCCGAGGGTCAAACCAGCCAGCGTTCTGTCGAGCCCTATACTTTAGTCTTAAAAGGACAAGCCTGGTACTTGTATGGTTATTGCCTGCAACGCCAGGATTTCAGATTATTCAAACTTCTTCGTATGAAGGGACTCGTTAAAGAGAATCGGGAATTCATAAGAGAAGATATGGATATGCGTGAGCTACCCTGGAGCACTGATTATCAGAGAGTGACTTCAGCCGCAGTGGTGTCGCCAATTCTTCTGCATTTCACAGCTGAAGGCAAATATCTTGCAGAAGATCGCTTTGACTCCACTGAGCTTCAACCGGACGGACATGGTGGATATATCGTGACCATCCATTATCCTGAGGACGGATGGCTCTATACCTTCTTGCTCAGCTTTGGACCGTCTTTAGAAGTGCTAGAGCCGGAACATATTCGTCATAAGCTCGGGGAGTTGGCGCTTGGGGTTGCCAAGAAATATACAACCTAACTTTAAACCTGACGGTATGTCGTCAGATTCATAGTTCTATAATGAACTTAAAGCGAGTGATATTAAGCCTCGCATACCTTTAAAAGGAGTGCTGTATATGGAACAAGAACATGTAGGACAAGTGCAAGGTGAGCCGAAATTCTGTCAAAGCTGTGGGATGCCTATGCCTACGGAGGATTTACTTGGAACGAACAAGGATGGGCAAAAAAACGAAGAATATTGTGTATACTGCTACGAAAATGGAGCATTCAAACAGCCTGACACTACGCTGCAAGAAATGGCTGACATTTGCACAGGCTACTTGGTTCAAGAAGGTATGGACGAGGCTGTTGCCCGTAAATTACTCGCCGAACAGCTGCCTCACCTGAAACGGTGGAGAGGCGTAACGAGCTCGCCTTCAATGAACTAATAACCCGGCACAAAAAGGAGCATCCGACGGACCCTTCGCGGTTCGTGGACACTCCTTTTTTCTTTTTTTAGATCCAGCATCTAAGACTTTTATTAAACTCAGGTCAAGCTGTATGAACCTTCAAGTAGGGTCTGCTGTAGCGGTTTAACAGATTGTTCTGAATCAGATACAGCATTTCCCTCCTGAGCGTTGGCAATCGACATCATCAGCTTGATCCGATTCGCTTGGTTAACTACGCTTACTCCAGCATCATAATCAATGGCTACGATATTCGCGCCTGGATATAGTTCCTTAAGGCCCTTAATCATCCCACGTCCGGTAATATGGTTAGGCAAGCAGGCGAACGGCTGAATACAAGCAATATTTTTCACTCCATTATCCATCAGATCCATCATTTCTGCGGTCAGGAACCATCCCTCACCCATCTGATTTCCTACGGACACCAGTCGACTGGCCTTCTCAGCAAGACCATAAATATTCTCCCGTCCTTTAGCCAGTCCCGCTTCCTCAAGTGTAAGCTTAATCGGTTTACGGTAAATCTCCAGATAGGAGATCAACATCGGATTAATATATCCCAGTCGTTTACTTTTGCCAAATTGTTCGGCTTTATAGATCGGATTATAGATACAGTAAAAGATAAAATCCAAGAAGTCCGGCATTACCGCTTCTCCGCCCTCTGCCTCAATCATCTCGATGATGCGGTTGTTAGCATCCGGGTGAAATTTAATCAGTATCTCTCCAACGATTCCCACTCTTGGTTTAGTAACACCTGTAACGGGCAGCTTGTAGAAATCTGCTACAATCTCGCGAATTAGACGTTTGTATTCCCGGAACGAGAAGGTGCCTAAGCTAACCTTACAGCGCTCCATCCCTTTACGGAATAAACGTTCCGCACTCCCTGGAACAACCTCATACGGTCTATAGTGATTTAGCAACCGCATCATCAGATCACCATAACAAGCCGCAGCGATCAGCCGATTTGCCAGTTTAAGACTGATACGGAAGCCTGGCTGGTTCTCCATTCCAGAAGCATTCAACGAAATCACAGGAATTTGTTCGAGGTCTGAATCCTTTAGGGCTTTGCGGAGCAAAGAAATATAATTCGTCGCCCGGCAGCCTCCGCCCGTCTGCGACATCATTACCGCGGTACGATTCGGATCATAGTCTCCGCTCTTCAGTGCTGATAAAATCTGCCCTATCGTTACGATTGCGGGATAACACGCATCATTGTTAACATATCTAAGACCTTCTTCCGTCTCTTCAGGCCCAGTGTGCTCAAGGATCTTGAGTCGGTATCCCGCATCGCGGAAGACCTGCTCAAACAATTCAAAATGGATGGGCGACATCTGCGGCGCAAGGATCGTGTATGTTTCTTTCATTTCCTTCGTGAATGCTACATTTGCCTGTACTTTAGGTGGCTTCTGTGGCAGCACCTTCCCTTTTTCACGTTCACGCATCGCTGCCAGCAGTGAACGGAGCCGAATGCGCGCTGCGCCAAGATTGCTAATCTCATCGATTTTGATCAGCGTATATACTTTGTTATGCCTTTCCATAATGTCTTGTACGGCATCACATGTAATCGCATCAATTCCACAACCGAAAGAAGTCAATTGAACAAGCTCCAGATCGGTTCGAACTGCGGCAAGGCGGGCTGCGCGGTACATTCGGGCATGATAGGTCCACTGATTAACAACCGCCACATCACCTTCACTTCGGTCCAGATGGCAGACAGAATCTTCTGTCAGCACAGCGAGCCCCATCCCGGTAATCATATCTGCTATGCCATGATTAATTTCCGGATCGGCATGATAAGGGTGACCACAGAGAAGTATTCCCTTGTTCCCAGTAGTCGCAAGATAGGCAAGCGTCTCTTCACCTTTGGTGCGCACATCACTTTTGGCATGATCAGCCTCCGCAAGTCCTGCCTGCACAGCAATCGCAATCTCTTCTTTCGGAATCCCGGTAAATGTCTTCACGAGTCCTTTGGTTAACGCAGATCTATCGTCGAAGGTCAGAAACGGGCTGACCAGCGTGATCCCATTCTCTCTAAGCCCATCCATATTGTTGCGAATGACTTCAGGATAAGATGCGACCACCGGACAATTGAAATGATTATCCGCTGCTTCATCTTCCTTCTTCTCATACACCACCGCAGGATAAAAAATAAAATCAACGCCTTTACCAATTAAGCTCTGCACATGTCCATGCGCCATCTTCGCAGGATAACAGATCGATTCTGAAGGAATCGTATCCATCCCACTTTCGAAGAGCTTCTTACTTGATTTAGGAGAGAGGATGACTCGATAGCCCAGTTTGGTGAAAAAAGTGTGCCAGAACGGGTAATTCTCGAACATATTCATCGTACGTGGAATGCCGACGGTGCCCCGAGCTGCGTTGGCCTCCGGTAATGCCTCATAGTCGAAAAAACGCTCATATTTATACTGCATCAAATTTGGCAGTGTATTCTTCTCTTTCCTGCCTCCCGCACCACGCTCGCAACGATTGCCTGTAACGTAAAAACTCTTATCCGGGAACCGGCTGATCGTTAACGCACAGTTATTTCCACAGCGGCCACAGCGACCAGAAGATACCTCATACTTAAAGTTGGCTATTTCCTCCGGTCCAAGCAGTGTACTTTTCCCATCAGCCCCCGCTTGCTCACGAGCAATCAGTGCACACCCGTACGCTCCCATAACTCCGGCAATATCCGGTCTAACTACGGTTCTCCCGGTTAGACGCTCAAAGGCACGCAATACGGCTTCGTTATAGAAAGTGCCACCCTGAACAATAATATTTCGCCCTAGATCCTCGGGGTTGCGGATTTTAATTACTTTTTGCAGTGCATTCTTAATCACAGAATAAGCAAGACCTGCCGAAAGATCTGCCAGTGAAGCGCCTTCCTTCTGAACCTGCTTCACTTTAGAATTCATGAATACTGTACAGCGGGAACCCAAATTAACCGGTTTGGTCGCTTCCAGAGCTGACTTAGCGAACTCCTCGATACCTAGCCCCAGCGCAGAAGCAAAGCTCTCCAGAAAAGAGCCGCAGCCTGCCGAACAGGCTTCATTGAGCATCAGACTGTCGATCGCACCGCCGCGGATCTTGATGCATTTCATGTCCTGTCCGCCGATATCCAGTATAAAGTCTACCTCTGGCATGAACTTAGAAGCGGCCTTGTAATGAGCAACAGTCTCCACTTCACCGCCGTCCGTCCATAATGCGGCTTTGATTAACCCTTCTCCGTAACCTGTCACATAAGAACCTGCAATATAACAGCCTTCAGGCAGAATCCGATACATTTCCTTCAGTGCCTCACTGACAGAATACAAGGGATTGCCCTTGTTGCTTCCATAAAAGGTATGTAGAATTTCGTCAGCTGAGCCGGTCAATACGAGTTTGGTCGTTGTTGAGCCAGCATCGATCCCAAGATAACAAGGGCCACGATACACGGCCAAGTCTGATCTGGCTGCAGAGGCTATACCGTGACGATGACGGAACGCAGCAAGCTCATCAAGGCTCTCAAACAGCGGCGGTAATTCAGCATCCGCCGCCCGATCGGCTGAAAAATCTACGGCTGCTATTCGCGCGATCCAACCTGAAAGAGGCAAAATCGCCGGATTCACTTCGGTTAGAGCAGATCCAATCGCTACGAAATACTGTGACCGCTCGGGGAAAAGAATATCCGACTGCGCAAGATCTAGCGTCTCTGCAAAACGCTGACGCAAGGCAGGCAGGAAGGTTAGCGGGCCGCCAAGGAAAGCTACCCGTCCACGAATCGGACGTCCACAAGCGAGGCCACTGATCGTCTGGTTGACGATACTTTGAAAGATTGAAGCCGCCACATCCTCCCGGCGAGCTCCTTCGTTTAGTAGCGGCTGCACATCGCTTTTGGCGAATACACCGCAGCGTGAAGCTATGGGATAGATTCGCTCATGCTTCTCTGCCAATGCGTTTAAGCCCGCCGGGTCAGTCTGCAGCAGCGATGCCATCTGATCGATGAATGCTCCTGTTCCGCCCGCGCAAGCCGTATTCATACGCTGCTCAATGCCGCCTCGGAGATAGATGATCTTGGCATCCTCACCCCCCAGTTCAATCGCCGTATCGCATTCTGGAATCAGCTCGCCAATCGCCTTCGTACAGGCGATTACCTCCTGAACGAACGGTATGCCTCCCAGTTTGGATAAAGATAAGCCTGAGGAACCGCTTACAGTAAGGGCTGCTCCTCTCTCTGGAAATCTGACTTGTACGTCAGAGAGTAGAGAGAGCGCTGCTTTTTTTATATCGCTATAATGTCTTACATAGTCCTGATAAACAATAGTGTTACGCTCTATGACAACCAATTTAGCAGTCGTTGATCCGATATCAAGGCCAATACGCAGCATGATCACTACACCACCTCGTCTTGCTCCAAATTTGAAGCAATTATGAGGAAACTATATCATGACAACACCTTATGAAAGCTGTTAAAAATGTAACAGACTTTCACAAAAAGTTATTAACAAACTTTATGATTTGGAAATCCCTGCTATGGTGGATGCTACATGACCTTTCACTCGTACTTTCCGCCATTCTTCAACTAAGATCCCCTGCTCATCAATCAGAAAAGTAGAACGTACAATGCCCATGAATTCTCTGCCATAGAGCTTTTTAAGCTGCCATACACCGAACATGTCACTAACCTTATGATCTTCATCTGACAACAGTGGAAATGGCAGACTATTCTTCTCCGTAAATCTGATATGTGAAGCCAAGGGATCTGGACTGATGCCTAGAACAACCGCACCAAGCGTAGAAATCTGATCATGGGCGTCACGGAACTCGCAGGCTTCCTGCGTACAGGCTGATGTCATATTTTTAGGATAAAAATATAAAATGACCTTTCGGCCCAGGTAATCACTTAAACTAACCTCTTGCCCAGTAGAGGACGGAAGAGTGAAATTCGGTACTTGTTGTCCAATCGCTACTTCGTTCAAGTTATATCCACTCCTTCTTGATATTGGAGGATTGGTCATGAATTGCGCGTATCCCCAAAAGAAATTATAATGTAGAGAATGTGAATGCGAAAGGAAGAACGAGAAATGCCACCTAGAAAGAAAAGGCACGCAAAGACTGGTAAGTCAAAAAAGAAACCGCTGCTTTGGACACTGGCCATTATACTCCTACTTATTATCGGTGGAGCCATTTACTACTTTACCTCCATCTACACTGAGCTTGGCAGCATGTCGAACACCGAGGATTCACCATTTAAGAATGCTGAAACTGTTGATGTCGACACGCCAGAACCTCCAAAATGGGAAGGTACAGAGCCTGTTAATATACTGCTAATGGGCGTAGATGC
>RCUU01000881.1_pt1 | contig 15533 bp, 12 predicted proteins | sample 2166211 | NCBI WGS metagenome assembly RCUU01 (sample SAMN09932620, study PRJNA488358) | compost metagenome | feature: garden; material: soil; isolation source: compost soil in phenylacetic acid-enriched culture | place: Germany: Experimental Botanical Garden Goettingen | collected 2016-01-27
ACTGCTGACATGATGATTCCTCCTTAAAGTTTTGCACAATTCATTTATAAATGTTTGCGAATCCAACGGCTATTAACGAAGAAGAACAGCCGCATCAGCGGACTTCTTCTCATTAATTGTCTGGACACATCACGAATTTCCTGCTGCTGGCTTACCTTGGGATCAGATAAATACAATGCCAGCAATCCTTCAATAATCATCCGATGAAAAGAAGGCGCAGGAAGCTTCTTAATGTCCCGTCGCGCTCCCTCAACAATAAGAGCGATCCGGCTCAGCATCATTTCCTTATTATCATAATAACTGCAAAAATTGAGATCCCCGCCTACTTCATCCTCCGCTTGATCAATTAAATAGTCAAGCATAATATGCAAACCGCATATATGAGGAAAATACGCTGCATGAATCTTTTTAGCGCTTGCGTTGTCCAGATTGGCATTACTTGCTGCCAAAAACAGCATAAACACGCCTAAGGTCGATCCAGTCGCCGCAGCGAACTCATTCCACTGAAACTGCGGGGTACGCTCCTTATGCTGCTCCCACCAGCTCAGAAGAGCAGATTCGCGATATTCCGGAGCTATATGCTTGTAGACTTGCAGATCGGTATAGAGTGTCACTAAATCCAATATTAAAGGCTTGGCAGCTCCATACCCCGGAAGCTTGGCGATATTGTCGCGACAGGCCTGAACGAGGCGATGCAAATACCCTCCGTCATCCTGCTCCTCACGCAATGCATAATAATTCTGCATCACGGCTTCCGGCTCAACCGCATCCAGCATGCTCTGATGCAGAAGTCTGAAGTCCCTCTCATCCATCGAGGTGCTTCTGTCACACAGATTATCCAAGTAATCGCTTATCGTCTGAAAAGCCACAATCAAAGGGACCAGCACCTCTCGCATCGGCAGATTTGCTGCTGCATACACTGCGCCTCCCTGGCAATGAAACTCTTTTGTGGCTATGCTGGCAAGTGCTTGTCTTCTTAGTTCAGGGTCAGGTATGTTACCTGCCTCCTGTCTCCACCCATCCAGCTCCTTGCGAACATCCGGTAAAATGAACTTATAAACCCGGCTCATCAGCCTGATGGGCTCTTTCGGAAACTGGTTTCGGCTTTGCTCAAGTTCAATCAATGGCCTGCCTCCACTACGTTGTTAAAAACTAATTATTAAAAATCATTCTATATTATAATATGTTCCAACTTTTTGTACAAATAAACAAAATCACAGGCTGGATATGATATACTAGCAAGCATATGCCAGACGCTGTAAGCAGTAGAATTTTATCCGGTTGGCAGCTCTATTTTATTGAAACGGAGATATGTACTTGATATGGATAAAACAATAAGCCGTTCTGAGATAGCGTGGCTGCGGGCCCTAGTGTTTACAATATACGGGACTAGTGTCCTTGTATACTCCTACTTCCCGCTTTTTTATGCTGAGCTTGGGTTCTCCAACAGCCAAATTGGTCTATTGTATGCACTTGGACCCATGATCTCTCTCGTTGCAAATCTGTTCTGGAGCGTTGCGAGCGATAAATATAGAACCATCAAAAAAATCATGCTGATCCTGCTAATTGGACAAATTATAATGACTTTCATTTTATCCGTATCAACAACCTTTTCCGTCATTATAGTTATTATAACTATTTTTTACTTTTTCTATTATCCCGTATTTCCACTATCAGATACAATCGGCATCAACGCTGCTAAAAACCACGGCAAAAGCTTTATTTCCATTCGTGTATTCGGATCAATCGGCTTTGCAGCATCCGCCATTGCAATCGGTTACGTGCTGTCTGCCATTGGCTCGGAACAAATCATGAAGGTATCCATCGCCATCGCAGCCGTATGCTTCATCTTGACGATATTTATTAAGGATCAAAATACTCCTGTTGCAAAAATGAATCTATCGGGAATCGTGCCCGTACTGCGACAAAAAGAGCTGCTATGGTTTTTCGCCTGCGTCTTTTTTCTCGCGCTTGGAACACGTATGAATGATGCCTTTCTCACCATTTCACTGAATGAGCTTGGAGCGAGTGAGGATTTGATTGGCTGGGCTATGCTGGCTTCAGCCGGCTCTGAAATTCCCGTCTTTCTATATCTGAGCTTCAAAGGAGAGAAATATAAGGAGCTGCCATTACTTGTACTGGCCAGTCTTATTTTTGCGGTAAGATTCTTCTTGATGAGTACCACAACCTCCCCTGAAGGCATCGTCATGGTTCAATTGATGCACGGCATTACGTTTGGGATATTCTACGTCACTGCGATTCGTATGCTGACCCGCCTCATTCCCGATCAGTTCCGCGCTACCGGAATGGCGTTGTTTACCATCGTATGGTCCAGCCTGTCAGGGCTGATCAGCGGAACATTTGGCGGTATTGTGTTCGAGCATTTAGGAAGAGACCAATTCTATCTCATCGCGATGGTTACTTCCATTATCGCATGTCTCGGATTTGCCAGCCGTTACCTGTATCGCGGACCAAAAGCCCCTCCTGCAGCTGCAGAAACCTACATAGCCCCAGAATCAGCCGATTCCGCTAGGAATCGTGATGAAGCGCTGTGAGGCGCACTTTCGGGGTGCGGATTTGAACATACTTGGGGAGTTTGTGCAAACTTTTTGAGTTTGTCCTTCTTTATGGGTATAAATTCTTTGATACGGCTCAATGGCTGGCTACACTTAAGAGTACAAAATGGCGTTATTTCGCAAATTTACCCTTGTGATTTGAAAATAACGGAAATTTGTTCTCCTATTTCAAGAAATGTTGGGGCAAGAGAGCTAATTGGGGTTGTTTTCTTCAAGATAGCGCCTAAAAAGGGTCTTATTTTTCATGAATTCAATAAATTCATTAAAATAAGACCTTTTAAGGGCTTTATTGTTCGTATGACAGCATATGGTGGAACTTCGTCATGCAGCGCTACATAGGTAATGCTTCATAGGTAGTTCTACATAGGTAGTGCTACATAGGTAGTTCTACACAGGTAGTTCTACATAGGTAATGCTACATAGCTAATAACACAGGTAAATACTACCTAATCAATGCTACACAGGCGATATAGCGGCACGCGATGCAAAAATCCCTCTCCCTGAAGCACGCCTCGAATCCATTTTATCTTAAAATCTATTTTACCTTAAAGCCCGTTTTACCAAAGCGTGCATTTCACCTAAGTGTCCCTTTTACCTAAAAGCTCGGCAACCAAGCTAAGCTACTGAGCGCAGTAATCCTTATTACTTGAGTACCCCGTAAGCCTTTAATATTTTGAGACGGTCTACCGTCATCCACCCTCTCCATTCCTGCTCACTCGCCAGGCTGATGGCCGGAAAAGTAATTGCCCAGCCTCCATCACCCTGCTGACCTGAAATAAGCCAGTCCAAGTGCCGACTCACCTCTTCTTCATTAACTAGTCGCGAAGCATAACTGTCAGGAGCAGGTGCATAATCCAGCACTTTATGAACATAACCTTCTGCTGCTTCATCTTTCTCAATTCCTTGTGGTCCGGATAACCAACTGTCAAGCAAGGCGCGGTATTGTTCTGCTCTGGCTATGTTTTCAACGTCTACCTTATCCACCTGCTCTAAAAAGGAAATCCACTGCATAGCATCATGGAAATCCTCTGGCGCTTTAGCCTGTAATCTATTCCACAGAAATGAAATATGACTCCGGAACCACGGCTCCTCCACGAAATCTGTACGTGTCTTTTGCGCCAACAGCATTCCTACTATACTTCCTGTTGGATTTATAGATGGAACATCATCGTTCTCTGTTGTCCACCATGGAGCATGCGGATATGCATTTACATGAGTAGTCGCTCTAGGCAGCCCGCCACCCTCCAACGTAATTGATTCCAGGTACTTTATTACACCGTTAAATACATCAGAGTCATAGGCATTCACTTCACCTAATATGGAAAGCCCCATCTCTGTCGAAACAGGCTGACTATCCGGACAGCGCATATCTGGCTCAAGGGCATTGCCGAACCCACCATCCCTGTTTTGATAAGCCCGCAAAGCATCCAGTACATTATTTTTTGAACCATTCTCAAAAAGATAACTGAATCTCATCCGGTCAATAAGTCTTGCACTGCTGTATATAAACTCTCTGGCCCGTTCAAGTACATTTTCTGCAATATTGGTGTTCATCATATTTCCCCCTACCCTTAACTATTAAAAATGCTTTGAGCACGCCTAATTCAACACTTGTGACCGTTATAGCCAAGGATAGAGTGATACTGAGGATCATATATTTTGCGAATGGCAGCCAATACCTCCTCTTTACGAGCAACTGCCTCCTCCTCATTCATATCCAGCACAATATCCTCTACATCGTACGGGCCTATTCTCCAGTGACCAACCAATGCACCGCGAAACTCCCCGTCTACAAGCAAGTATTGGAGCACTTCCAGACCCTTGTAGCGATTCTGAAGCCCGTCTAGCTCAGCGCGCACGAGAAAGTCCGATTTATCCAGCATCCAGATATACCGTGGTACTTCATAATCATGCGTGATCATATTATTGAAATGTACGTCATCGCTTCGCATGTAGCCAGTGCCAAGTCCAGCGATTTCAACGCTCTGCAATTTGCCCTGCTCTATCAGCACGCCCACAGCTTGACGTATCGTTTTAAGCGACCAACCGCTCCAGCTTTTAATATTACTTTCATTTGCAAAAACGATGGACTCCATAAACTGCATCAGCACACGTCTAACAGCATTCTCATAGCTTTCCGAATCAACAGGCACTTCAAACCACTCTTCAGCAAAGATTAACCAGCCTGTATCCCAATCCGTATCGGTCTGCTGCTCATACAACAGGAAGGAGGTCTGCAGCTCCTGAAGCGCCTTGCCAATCTCTCCCGCAGGGTACGGGAGCTCCTCCTTTAGCTGCTCCTTAGTCAATCCACCTGACTCCTTGATCGCCAGCATAATATCCTCATGCACCTGCTTAAATACTTTAGGACGTTTGCAAAATGCAGTGGCATACAGCTTCAAGTCCTCCTCAAGCACATATGCAACCCGCCCACCCTGAAACCGTCCCTTGATCAGGATCTGACGCTCCCTGAGCGCTGAGGATAACGAGGTATCATCGCTATCCGTTCGATGCACCAGCTTAGGTGGATCACCGGGTCGTGTAAAATGGACCGGAGCTACCGGCTGCAGTTTCCGGAACAATGCGATATATGACTCCTCATTCTGCACATCCAGCAATGCTTCTGTTAGCCCTTGTCTGCGCAAGCGCTCGGATATCACCATTTGTTTATTCCATTCCATTACAGTCTCCCACCTCTGCTCTTCATCAATGCTAAGTGACTATCGTTTTATTCTCATTATTCATATCTGTCCGCAAGCCGGGAGGCCTTGAGCCTCAGCTCCTGTCTTAGCCTCAAGGGCTCAACAACCTCTGCATCAAGTCCTATTTGAAAGAAAAAGTTGACAGCCCAATGCCACTCTGAGCCCGGACATTCAAAATCAAGCACCCATTCCTCCTCGCTCACTTGCTTCACCAGTTGGCCGATATGTGTATCCTGCTCAGCCATCAATGCTCCACGATAGGTAAGCTTAGCTATGATTCGAGCTGATGAAACGTTCATTTCGTCGCTGCTTTTATCAACTGGCTCGTATTCGCCTTGTGTATCGGGAGCATCCGTTTCCTCAATTTCGACGAAACGATCCACCCGAAACGTTCTTTTTTCTCCATGGAGTATCGAATACGCCTCACAATACCAAAAGCCATGTGCAGCATATACTCGTAACGGCTTCATTTCAATATATCTGCGATGATTTTGTGAGCGATATAATGCCCGCACCCATTTGTTTGTGGTCATATATTCTATGATGTCATTGAGAAGGGGAGTTTTATAAGCGCGATCCGGCACCTCCAATTCAACCTGCTGAAGAATAGGTGATATTTGCTGTAGTGTCTGTTCCGGCAGTACACTCCTGATCTTATCGGTAACCGTCCACCTTGCCTGCTGAAATGGGCTGTCACTGTATTTTGCCATGGCATCTAACGCAATCAGCAGAACCAGGGCTTCACCCGTATCCAGCTTGAGAGGCGGAAGACGATAGTCCTCCATAAGACGATAGCCGCCTCCAGGACCAGATAAAGCCGCAATCGGCACTCCGATTTCAGACAATGCCTGTATATCACGCAATACGGTACGCTTGGACACTTCCAGCTTGTCTGCAAGAGATTGAGCTGTCTCCGATCGCTGCTGCAAAGCCATCACAATCGCCATCATCCTGTCCATTCTGTTCATCCGCTTGCTCCTCTACAATAGCATTGTATTAGTGACAACTGTCTGTCACCGATTTTATGTATGTCTTTTTTCCGCATCATTTCACTGAAATCCTTCATTGACTTATTATGAACTCTAAAAAAACAAATCATCTGGGAAAAAGAAAGAAATGCGCAAAAAAACACAGCCCTATTCAGAGCTGTGTCTTTCATATCGTGCTTGGAACCAAACTTTATAAGTAGATCCGCTTAACGGATAATGATCTTATAATTTGATTACGTTAGCAGCTTGAGGACCACGGTTGCCGTCAGTGATTTCGAACTCAACAGCTTGGCCTTCTTCTAGAGTTTTGAATCCGTCGCCTTGAATTGCGGAGAAGTGTACGAATACGTCTTCGCCACCTTCAACTTGGATGAAGCCATAGCCTTTTTCTGCGTTAAACCATTTAACTGTACCTTTCAAATGAACAACCTCCTAAAAATAATCGTCATCATTGACGAATACCCATATTATACTCTATGACTTGCGACAATGCAACGTGTCATTTTCTCAAATAAAATCATTCGTTTAAAACTAAATTAATAAACGCTTCCATAGCTTCGTTTTATTTGCTTTCCTTTATATGCTGAGTTATGATTTTACATAAAAATGTATTCTATTAGAAGTAAGATCGGAGAAATGCGCCTATGATTAAAAAACATCAAATATACAAACATGACAAATGGAATATGATGACCGTAGAAGTACAAGGAAAGTATATCGTTTTACGGGAAATTTCCGATCAATGGGGAGAAGAATGCCGCACTTTCCTGAGTCGTCCTGCTTTGATGGATTGGGTTAAAAATCGTTTCCCTAAAGAAGAGTTTGTCGGTAAGGAAGATGAGTGGAATGAAATTATGCAATCATTTAAGCAGGTCTGAAATGATCATCTTAATGGAAATGGAGTCACTCTCTAATGGATAACTCTAACCTTTTTATTTTCATTATCAGTTCATTTGCGCTGGGAGTCGTCATTATTTTAAGTAGGGACCGATTACCTGACAAAATGAAGCGCGGTCTCGCCCTTACCGCAACAATTATGGTGACGCTGGCGTTCTGCCTTATGATTTACAGTTTCTTCATCATGTAAAGCATATCAAGTTTTCGAGCAATAGACACACAGCTGTATTATGCCGCCGGAGTTAAATAATTGCAGGAACGACGGGTATACTAGGACAACGCCTTAGAAATTGGAGGTTTTCCGATGTATAAACGCCTGCTCCCCCTCCTGCTATCCGGCAGCTTGCTGATGACCGCAATACCCGGTGCTGCGACGGGAGAACCAACGTCAGCTACAACTTTTTCAAAGCCAAGGAGGATACCGATGAGCACATTGCCTAAGCGTTCCGAAGTGAAGGAAGATAACACATGGAGACTGGAGGATATGTTTCCCGATCAGCAAAAATGGGATCAAACCTATAAGGATCTGAAACAATTGGTTAGCAAGGTGTCCCAATATGAAGGCAAGCTGGATACCGCGGAAAACGTGAAGGCTGTATTTACGCTGGAGGATGAGATCTCCTACAATGTAGAACGGCTATATGTATACGCCCATTTGAACCATGATCAAGATACGACTAACCCTACATATCAGGCACTATCTCAAAAAGCTAAAAAATTGAACGTTGAGGTCAGCGAGGCGCTTTCTTTTATTACTCCGGAAATATTGTCCCTTCCCGAAAAGGAACTGGATGCTCTGATTGAGAGCCCTGAATTATCCGATTACAAATTTACACTGCAAGAAATCAAACGCGAGAAAGCGCATGTTCTTACTAAAGCAGAGGAAGCGCTTCTGGCACAGGTAGGCAACCTTTCTCAGGCTCCGCAGCATATTTTCGGAATGATCAACAATGCGGATCTCAAGTTCCCAAAAATCAAAGACGAGCACGGAAATGAAGTAGAGCTGACTCATGGCAGCTACATTCAATTCCTTGAAAATCCTGACCGTGACGTTCGCCGCCGTGCTTTTAAGGCTGTATATGAAACCTATGGCAAGCAAAAAAATACGATCGCTGCAACGTTAAGTGCTAATGTGAACAAAAACATGTTCTATTCCCGAGTCCGCAAATATCCTTCTGTACTTGAAATGTCACTGTATGGCGACAATATTTCCAAGGATGTATACACCAATCTGATCGATACGATTCATGAGAGCTTGCCATTGCTTCATCGTTATATGAAGCTGCGTAAAAAGCTGCTTGGCGTTGACGAGCTCCATATGTACGACTTGTTCGCTCCGCTTGTGGACGAATACAAATGGGACATTTCATATGATCAGGCGAAAGAAATGATTCTTGAGGGTCTCAAGCCGCTTGGTGACAACTACCTTAAAGTTCTGAGCGACGGCTTCAGCAATCGCTGGATCGACGTTTACGAAAATGAAGGCAAACGCACCGGTGCGTACAGCTGGGGCGCTTACGGCACGCATCCTTTCGTTCTGCTTAATCATAAAGACAATCTGAATAGTATGTTCACGCTTGCTCATGAAATGGGGCATGCGCTACATTCCTACTTCTCGGATGAAACGCTGAAGTATCGGGATGCCCAGTATACTATTTTCCTGGCTGAGGTTGCATCTACGACAAATGAAGCGCTTCTGATGGATTACTTGCTGAAGCATTCTACCGATCCGAAGCAAAAGCTCTATTTGCTGACATACTACGCAGATCAATTCCGTACTACAGTGTTCCGTCAAACCATGTTTGCCGAGTTTGAGAAATTGATTCATGAGCGTGCTGAAGAGGGCGAATCATTAACACCTCAGGAGCTTAGCTCCATCTATTATGATTTGAATGTTAAGTATCACGGTAAAGGGATGGTTGTAGATCAGGATATCGAAATGGAATGGGCCCGCATCCCTCATTTCTATACCAGCTTCTACGTCTACAAATATGCTACAGGCTTCTCTGCTGCAACAAGCTTCTCCAAGCAAATCCTGGAAGAGGGTCAACCTGCCGTAGATCGCTATCTCGGCTTCCTGAAGAGCGGCGGCAGCGATTACTCCATTAACATCTTGCGCAAAGCCGGAGTTGATATGTCTACTCCTCAGCCTGTACGCGAAGCTATGAGCGTATTTGAGAACGTTATTGAGCAAATGGAAGAGCTGACTAAATAAGTTATTTCTTCAGGCAATAATGAAATCCCTTGCCCCTGATGGGCGAGGGATTTTATACTGTGATTATAAAGGAGGTGTTGCCTCATGAGGATACAATGGTCCTTGATCCTAGCTCTTATTTTTGCATTGATTACTGCTGTGTTTGCAGTCATTAATGTCGATCCTGTTCAAGTGAATCTGCTGTTTGGCTCCGTCAGCCTTCCGCTCATTCTGCTGATCCTTGGCTGTACGCTGCTTGGCGGTATCATCGTTGGTTCTTTTGGCATTTATCGCGGCTATCGTCTTCAGAAGGAAGTGAAAAGTCTGAAAGCCAAGCTAGTACATATCCAAGAAGCTACGGGATACGTATTCCCTGAGAGTCAGGCTGCTGAACAGCCGTCTGCAGAAGCTGCTGATACAGCAGACGCTGCTGCTTCCAGCAATGATTAAACTAGACTGATTAAAGCTATAAGGAGGCTTAATCGTGAACATTCAACCGAATGAATCTTACATTCTGGATCTACTCAAAAAACTGCTCGATACGCCTAGTCCAAGCGGATTTACCCGTGATGTTATGAAAATTGTATTGGCTGAGGCGGAATCGCTCAGTATTCCCTTCTCTCAAAACGAGAAAGGCGGCGCACTGCTAACGCTCAAAGGCAAAGACCCGTCAAGGAAAATTGCGATAAGTGCACATGTCGATACACTTGGAGCTATGGTGAGGGCGATCAATTCAAACGGTACGTTAGCGATTACTTCTGTTGGCGGCTTCATGATGAACAGCATCGAGAACGAATACTGCATCATACACACCCGCAGTGGTAAAACCTATACGGGTACGATCCTCAGCTCCCACCCTTCCGTTCACGTCTACAGCGATGCCAGAGATTACAAACGTGAAGAGAAGAACATGGAAATCAGAATCGATGAGCTTGTTGATAGCAAGGAAGATGTGCTGAAGCTTGGCATCTCGGTTGGAGACTACATTTCCTTTGACGCCCGCGCTGTTGTTACGCCAAGCGGTTACGTCAAATCTCGCCATCTGGATGACAAAGCCAGTGTGGCGGCGTTGTTCGGATTATTGGAATCCAGTCGCCGTGAGGGGTGGACCCCGCGGCATGACCTTGTATTTCTGATCTCCAACTATGAGGAGGTCGGCCATGGCGCTTCATGGATTCCTGATGGTGTTCATGAAATGATTGCCGTCGATATGGGAGCTATGGGAGATAATTTGAGCTGTAAGGAAACGGACGTCTCTATCTGCGCTAAAGATTCTTCCGGACCTTATGATTACGATATGACCGGGCGCTTGATTGATCTCGCGAAGGAGCTGAGCATCCCTCATGCCGTTGACATTTACCCGTTTTATGGTTCAGATGCGTCAGCAGCGCTTCGCGGCGGACACAACATACGTGCGGCTCTGATCGGTCCTGGCGTACACGCATCACACGCTATGGAAAGAACCCATAAACAAGCCGTCTTCAACACAACCAAGCTGCTCGCAGCATATGTTTCAGGTGAATAAACCGGAAGCAAAAAACTGCACCCATTAAATCTGGGGGGCAGTTTTTTTGCTTGATGTAAAGCTGCAGCTGCAGCTTTACATGACCTGTTACACCCGCTGTTATAAATGATATAGCATTTTTCATCATAAAACTGGTATGGTCAGATCAAGACTATGATTAGAACAGGTGAGACTTATGCTATTACATATTGGACTCGACATTGGCTCGACAACAGCCAAAATTATCGTCATGCATCAGTCGGAGATCTTACATAAAAATTACATTCGCCACTATTCAGATATTCAGCAGGCCATCCTTTTTCTGTGGAATGAGGTCATGAGCCTGTTTTATGATTCTGAAGCAACGCTTTGCATTAGCGGCTCCTCTGCCCTTGCGCTGTCAGAGATTACACAAATCGATTTTCTGCAAGAGGTCGTCGCATGCACGAAGGCCATCAAGCTTCGAATCCCGGAATGCGATACTGCGATTGAGCTTGGCGGAGAGGATGCCAAAATCATTTATTTTACAGGCGGGATCGAGCAGCGGATGAACAATGCCTGTGCGGGAGGTACAGGTGCATTTATTGATCAGATGGCTGCACTTCTGGATACAGACCCCGCGGGCCTTAATGAGCTGGCAGAACGTCACACAAACATATATCCTATCGCATCCAGATGCGGTGTGTTCGCCAAAACCGACGTTCAGCCGCTGCTTAACGAAGGCGCTCCCCGCGAGGATATAGCAGCATCCATCTTCCAGAGCATCGTAACGCAGACGATAAGCGGTCTTGCTTGCGGTCGGCCGATTCGCGGAAAGGTCGCCTTTCTGGGTGGACCGCTGTCATTCCTACCCGTTTTACGGGAGCGGTTTGCAATTACGCTCGGGCTCGCTGATGACGATATCCTTTTTCCTGAGGATAGTCCGTTTTTTGTTGCGCTTGGATGCTGTCTGCACGGAGTCGGTAAGTCCCCCCTGCCGTTAGCCCAATGGCAGCAGCGGCTGCTGGCTGCCGATTTGTCATCGCATAAGGCCTCAAGCTCTGAGCTTCCGCCGCTTTTTGCCAATGAGCACGAGCTTTCCTCCTTCCGTCAGCGTCATCATAAAGCTCTGGCTCCACGGGTTCCTCTGTCCGAATACATGGGGCCATGCTTTTTAGGCATCGATGCCGGATCGACAACAACGAAGCTCGTGTTGACCGGAGTAGACCATCAAATACTTTACTCCTTCTATCGCAGCAACAAGGGAGATCCGCTTGGAACGGTCAGAGAAGCCCTGGCTGAAATCTATGGCGCTCTGCACGAAGGCTGCTTCATCGCTAACTCTTATGTCACCGGATATGGCGAGGGACTTGTGAAAGCCGCATTCCGTATCGATGGCGGGGAAGTAGAGACGATGGCCCACTATCGGGCAGCATCCTTTTTTCTTCCTGACGTAGATTACATTCTCGATATCGGCGGTCAGGACATGAAGGCTATTAAAATCAAAGGCGGGCATATCGACTCCCTTATGCTGAATGAAGCATGCTCTGCTGGCTGCGGTTCATTTCTCGAGAGCTTTGCCGGAGCATTAGGCCTCAGTATTTCCGAATTTTCCGAGCAAGCCCTAAGCTCTGTAAAGCCTGTTGATCTTGGCTCACGTTGTACCGTGTTTATGAATTCCAAAGTCAAGCAGGTGCAAAAGGAAGGGGCCTCCCTCCCAGATCTTTCTGCCGGATTATCTTATTCCGTCATTAAGAACGCACTTCACAAAGTAATTAAGCTCAGGGACCCGGCAGAAATGGGAGAACGCATCATCGTTCAAGGAGGCACCTTTCTTAACGATGCAGTGCTGCGCGCTTTTGAGAATCTAACCGGTAGAGAGGTCATTCGTCCTGATATTGCGGGAATTATGGGGGCATACGGTTGTGCTCTCATCGCAAGAGAGCGTTATACCGGAAACGAACCAAGCACATTATTACCGCAGCATGAGCTGGAATCCTTTACGTATGAGGTGTCTCAAGCGAGATGCTCTCTTTGCAGCAACACATGCGCAATGACTATCAGCCGTTTTCCGGACAAAAGCTTTCATGTTACAGGCAACCGCTGCGAACGGGGAGCATCCCAAAGAAAGATTAAAAATGAGCTGCCCAATCTAGTTGCCTACAAGTATGAGCGTATGTTCCGATACGAATCCCTAAGCCCGGAGCAAGCAACCAGAGGCACGGTTGGAATTCCGCGCGTGCTCAACATGTTTGAGAACTATCCGTTTTGGCACACTTTTTTCACTCAGCTCGGCTACAGGGTTCTTCTATCTCCTAAATCATCCAAAAAGCTGTATGAGAAAGGAATTAGCAGCATTCCGTCTGAGGCGGTCTGTTATCCTGCAAAGCTTGCGCACGGTCATATAGAGAGTCTGATTGACAGCAAGGTCGACTTTATATTTTATCCTGCGGTTGTGTATGAAAAAATGGAAGATCAGGCCCAGGACAATCATTTCAATTGCCCGGTTGTCGCCTCGTATCCCGAAGTGATCCGCAACAATATGGGCACGCTTCAGGAGGCGGGTGTTCCGCTCATAAGCCCGTTTCTAAATCTGGATCAGGAATCCAATCTGCGAAGAGAGCTGCAGGACACCTTCTCCCATATTGATAAAGAGGAGATTGCAGCAGCCTTCCAGACAGCATGGTCTGAAGCCGGTCGAGCCAAGGCAGACATATCTGCCAAGGGGGAAGAAACTCTGGCGGATCTTGAACGTACGGGCAGTCAGGGCATAGTACTCTGCGGCCACCCGTATCATGCTGATCCTGAAATCAATCACGGGATAGCTGAGCTAATCACCGGCATGGGCTTAGCCGTACTGACCGAAGACGCTATCTGCCATCTTGGCTCCGTCAAGCATCCGCTGCCTGTCGTCAATCAATGGACGTATCATGGACGCATGTACCGCGCTGCCTATTTGGTGAGTGAACGTGAAAATTTGGAGCTGGTCCAGCTCACGTCTTTTGGCTGCGGCATTGATGCAATCACTGCGGACACCATTCAGGAAATACTAGAACGGCATCATAAGACGTTTACTCTTATTAAGGTGGATGAAATCAGCAATCTCGGTGCCGCACGAATCCGGCTTCGTTCGCTGCTTGCGGCTATGAAAGAGCGCGAAGCCAAGAGGCTGATTTATCCCGGACACGGAGATCATGCAGCTCTCACAACACAGGCACCGATGTTTACCAAAAAAATGAGAGACACCTATACGATCCTTGCTCCTCAGCTTTCACCGATCCATTTTGAGCTGTTTGAAACGGTGTTTCGCAGTTCGGGCTATCGTCTGAAGGTGCTGCAGGAGGCTGACAAGAGGGCCACCGATGAAGGGCTGAGGCTCGTTAACAACGACGCTTGTTATCCCGCCATTGTGACGATCGGGCAAATCGTGGCAGCACTAAAAAGCGGTGATTACGATCTCAATCGTACTGCCGTTATTTTGACGCAAACCGGAGGCGGCTGTCGTGCCACCAACTATATTGCTCTGCTCCGCAAGGCACTGAAGGAGTCAAAAATGGAGCAGGTGCCTGTAATCTCACTCAACGTATCGGGCCTCGAAAATCAGCCGGGCTTCAAGCTCAACCTGAAAATGATCAACCGCCTGATCGCCGCGGCCTGTTACGGAGATTTACTGATGCGTCTCCTGTATCGATGCAGACCATATGAGCTGAAACCAGGCTCCACGGAACTATTGTTTCGAAAATGGATGATCCTGTGCAAGCACTCGCTTCAGCATTTTTCATTCATGCAATATAAAGAGAACATTAGAGATATGGTGAATGATTTTGAATCCTTGCCGCTGAGTGAAGACTCTAAACCAAAGGTGGGTGTAGTTGGCGAAATTCTCATCAAGTTTCACCCTGATGCCAACAATAAAATTGTCGAGGTCATTGAAGCAGAGGGCGGTGAAGCGGTCGTTCCCGATTTTCTGGACTTCATGTTCTACTGTCTGTACAATCCGATCTACCGGGCAGACCAATGGGGTAAAAATAAAATGCTGCGCTATGTGAATCCGATGATTATTCAATACCTTGAAAGATATCGTGCCCCGGTCAAAAAAGCTCTGGGCAAAAGCAGACTTCTTTCTCCTCCGGAGGACATCTATACTCTTGCCGAAAAAGCAAGCCGGCTCGTTTCCATCGGCAATCAGATGGGTGAGGGCTGGTTCCTTACCGCGGAGATGATGGAGCTGCTTGATCACGGTGTGCACAATATCGCCTGCATTCAGCCATTCGCCTGTCTTCCAAACCACATTACCGGACGCGGCATGGTCAAAGGGCTAAAGGAAATGTATCCTCAGGCGAACATCGTTGCCATTGACTACGATGCCGGAGCCAGTGAGGTAAATCAAATTAACCGCATCAAGCTGATGATGTCCATTGCGAACGGCGTGCTTTGCTGAAAAAGCTCCGGACTGGCTAAAGGATCGATGTAACTGTAGAGGTGCAGTTTGTGTTTTTATCGGGTAGCCTACTGGGAAAATAACTATGAAGGTGCTGCTTTCTACCATAAATCCAACCACATGAAGTAAAAACCGCAGCATGAAGCACAGACAGCAACTTGAAATGGCTGCAACATGAAGTAAAGACTGTACCGTGAAGAGGATGCAACATGAAATAACTGCAACTTGAGTTGAAAACTGCAGCATGAAGT
>RCUU01000882.1_pt1 | contig 15519 bp, 19 predicted proteins | sample 2166211 | NCBI WGS metagenome assembly RCUU01 (sample SAMN09932620, study PRJNA488358) | compost metagenome | feature: garden; material: soil; isolation source: compost soil in phenylacetic acid-enriched culture | place: Germany: Experimental Botanical Garden Goettingen | collected 2016-01-27
GCATTTCCTTGGGCATGGCTTTGGTAGCGGGCAGGAAGCGGGTGCCGTAACCGGCTGCCGGGAACAAGCATTTTTTGATCATATACGTCCTTACAAAAGGCTAGGCCTGTGGAATTCGGCGCAGTCTAATCAGGCGGCAGTCACCTTACAATGCCCTACCTGTGGCCGATCGATGGGAAGATAGAGATAACCCAGTGTAGATAGTTCCGGGGGATCGTAAATATTGCTGTCATCCATGACCGTTGGATGACAGGAAATCGGGGTTGCCTGTACTGGCCCTATCGCCGGCAAGCCAGCTCCCACAGGGACTGCACAGTTTTCAAAAGCTATGCAGAGACCTGTGGGAGCTGGCTTGCCGGCGATAGGGCCAGTACAGGCAATCAGCTACCGGTCCCCTGCCCGATCAACACCCCATCGACCTTCTGCCCATACAGGTTCACCCCGTCATTGGCATGGAACTTCACCCGCGTCTTTTCGATGGAGCCTTCCACCAGCCGCGGATCCTGCGGCCGTTCATGGCGGTTGACCCAGGCCGCCACATCCCAGGCCTGCTGGTCACTCAGGCTGCCCGGCTTGCCCAGCGGCATGTTGTACTTGATGAACGACGCCGCGGTGTTGATGCGGTGCATGCCGGCGCCCCAGTTGTAGGAGTCCTTGCCCCACAGCGGCGGCATCACATACTCGCCCGCCACCTTCTGCCCCTCGCCGTTGTCGCCGTGGCAGATCGCACACTGCTCGCGATAAACCTGCTGGCCGCGCTTGAAGTCGTAACCGCCCTTGGGCTGCGGCACCTCCGGGTAACCACGCCCGGCAATCTCCACGCCAGTCGGCGCCTTGGTCGACAGCCAATACGAGTACACCGACAGCGCCGTCATCTGCGGGCTGTCTGCCGCAGGCGGCTTGCCGTTCATGCTGAACTGGAAGCAGCCCTGGATACGCTCGGCGTAGGTGTTGACCTTGTCGTTTTTCTTGCGGTACGCGGGGTACATCGGGTATGCCCCCCACATCGGCGCGGAATGCGCCAGCCGCCCCTGGTCAAGGTGGCAGTTGCTGCAGTTCATGCCATTGCCCACGGCCTCAGGCATCAACCTGCGGGTGTCGACGAACAAGGCATGCCCCTCGCGCACCATCTTGCCAAAAGCATTGTCAGGCAACTCGCTTTCCGCTGGCGGCACGAACTGCGGCGCGGCCTGCACGCCAGGCACTTTCAACTGCGACTGGTCTTCCATGGCGATCTGGGCGGCCTGGGCGCTGCCCATGGCCAGCAGCAGGGCTGGAATCATCGGTTTCATGGCTTGACCTCCTGGCTGGCGGGGCGGGCGAAGAACTCGGCAACGGCCTTGATCTCGTCATCGGTCATGGCCTTGGCCACGCCGACCATCAGCTGGTTGGGGTCATTGCTGCGGGTGCCGTCACGCCAGGCGTTGAGCTGCGCCACCAGGTAACTGGCGGGCTGGCCGGCCAAGGGTGGGAAGTGTTCGCCAACCCCGCCACCGCCCGGGCCATGGCATTGCACGCAACCAGGAATCTGCCGGCTCCAGTCACCGTACAGGGCCATGCGGGTGGTGGGGTCATCGGCGATCTGCTGGCGACGCAGGTCGCCTGCGGGGTCTGCCGGCAGGCTGGCCAGATAGGTGCTGACCGCTTTGATCTCATCCTCGCTCAGGGCCTTGGCAAGCGGCTCCATCACCGGCTGCTTGCGGCTGCCGTTGCGCCAATCATGCAATTGCTTGCTGAGGTAAGCGGCCGGCAGCCCGGCCAGGCGCGGGAAGCCGGCAGCGGCAATGCCCTTGCCGTCCGGGCCATGGCAACCCAGGCAAGCCATGGCGGCGGGGTTGGCCCCGCCCTGGGTGAAGACTTTCTGGCCATCGGCGGCATGCGCCGCGGGCCAGGCCAGGATCAGCAGGCTGCCGATCACGACGCGACTCAACGGTGTCATCACGAATCTCCTTTTCTATTGTTATATGCTTAGGCCTAAAACATATAAGCAAAAGGAGCGTGATCAGTTGCCCTGGATCAACTTCCGGAGATGCATTGGGTGGCTGCGGTGCGCACATCGCCCAGGCGCAGCGGGAAGTTGTTCAACCGCTCGTGCAGCTTGATGCTGCTGCCGCTGCCACGCTTGTCGATATCCACCAGCGCCGCCGGGCCCGCGCCCGAGCTGATCTTCTGCGGCACGATCAGCCGCAGGCCATCACCACGCTGCTCTTCCACCAGCGGGTCGCGGCTATCGGCCAGCTTCTGCTTGACGCAATCGGCATACGCGCGCGGGGACTTGCCGGAGATCACATCCAGCGTTTCACGCGACTGTTCCAGTTCCGTAACACTCACACAGCCACCCAGCGTCACCGCCAACGCCGCCACCATCCACTTCATTTGCAGCACCTCTGCCTTCAAGAATCCGATTCGACCACAGCCAGGCCGTTTTGCTCCCTGCTTTGGCAGATTTATCTACGCCTGGCGGAACAGCGCGGCAGTGTAACCCGACATCGTGGTATCTTTCGCCTTTGCAGAACCAATCCTTGCGGAGCATCACATGAAATTCGTACACCAGCGCGAGCACCTGAACGAGGACGACATCGTCGTCATCGAGTGCTCCCAGCGCTGCAATATCCGCCTGATGAACGACGCCAACTTCCGCAGCTTCAAGAACGGCGGCCGTCACACCTACCACGGTGGCCATTTCGACAAGTTCCCGGCGAAGATCACCGTGCCCAGCACCGGTTTTTGGAACATCACCATCGATACCGTGACAACCCGCCCGATCTCGGTCACCCGCAAGCCAACCTTGACCCACAAGATCAAGATCATCCGTCGTTCATCGTCGAAACTCAGATAAGGCCACCATGACCCAGACCACCAAGTACGTCATCAAGTACACGCTCGACGGCCAGCGCCGCTGGGACTTCGCACTGATGCCCGACGCCTCCCTCGAACAAGCCCTGGAAGCCCTGCGCAAGATTCACGGCGAAGACGCCGAGAAGATCAGCGACATCCGGGTCAGCAAAGCCTTGTAAACACCCGCCCCGCCGTACCGCTCACCCGCGCAAGGAGAATCGCATGAGCCACTGGCCCGACCGCCGCATCCTCGACCTGCTGGGCATCGAGTTGCCCATTCTCCAGGCCCCCATGGCCGGTGCGACGGGCTCGGGCATGGCCATCGCCGTGGGCCTGGCGGGCGGTTTGGGCGCCCTGCCCTGCGCCATGCTCACGGGCGACCAGGTGCGCGCCGAGATCGCCGCCTTCCGCGCCGGCTGCCCGGGCCGCCCGTTGAACCTGAACTTCTTCTGCCACCAGCCGCCAGCGCCCGATGCCGAGCGCGATGCACGCTGGAAGCAGGCGCTCGAGCCCTATTACAGCGAAGTGGGCGCAGACTTCGCGGCGCCCACGCCGGTGTCCAACCGCGCGCCTTTCGACGAACAGAGCTGCCAGCTGGTCGAGCAACTGCGCCCGGAGGTGGTGAGCTTCCACTTCGGCCTGCCCCAGGCCGACCTGCTGCAACGGGTAAAGGCCAGCGGTGCCAAGGTGCTGTCCAGCGCCACCACCGTAGAGGAAGCCGTGTGGCTGGAGCACCACGGCTGTGATGCGATCATTGCCATGGGCTATGAAGCGGGCGGCCATCGCGGCATGTTCCTCAGCGACGATATCACCAGCCAGATCGGCACCTTCGCCCTGGTGCCACAGGTGGCCGATGCGGTCAGCGTACCGGTGATTGCCGCCGGCGGCATTGCTGACCACCGCGGCCTGTTGGCGGCACTGGCCTTGGGTGCTTCGGCAGTGCAGATCGGAACGGCGTACCTGTTCTGCCCCGAGGCCAAGGTCTCGCCGGCGCATCGCCAGGCCCTGGACAGCGCGCCCGCCAGCGACACGGCGCTGACCAACCTGTTCACCGGCCGACCGGCGCGTGGCATCAACAACCGCATCATGCGCGAGCTGGGGCCGATGAGCGAACTGGCGCCGCGCTTCCCGCTGGCCGGGGGGGCGTTGATGCCTTTGCGGGCGATTACGGATCCGCAGGGCAATAGCGATTTCAGCAACCTGTGGTCGGGGCAGGCGTTGCGGCTGGGCAGGCATATGCCGGCGGGCGAGTTGACCCGGGAGATTGCCGAAAAGGCGCTGGCCGTGATCGGCCGCCAGGCGTCTGCATAAGCAGGTCTGGCCTCTTCGCGGGTGAACCCGCTCCCACAATTCGAATATTGGGGCGCCCCTGTGGGAGCGGGTTTACCCGCGAAAGGGCCTGGCCTGCTTACGCATGACCTTGCCCCTTCCCGGCCCATGGCCTATCGCTATATAGTTCAGACTATAACGATAACCCCCCAAGGAACTGTCTTCATGCGTATCCGCCCGTCCCACCTGGCTGCCACCGCCCTGGCCAGCCTGCTCGCCTTCAACACTGCCTGGGCCGATGAAGTCCAGGTCGCGGTCGCAGCGAACTTCACAGCCCCCATCCAGGCCATTGCCAAGGACTTCGAAAAAGACACCGGCCACAAGCTGGTCGCCGCCTATGGCGCCACCGGCCAGTTCTACACACAAATCAAGAACGGGGCGCCGTTCGAGGTATTCCTGGCTGCCGACGACAGCACCCCGGCCAAGCTCGAGCAGGAAAAGGCCATTGTCCCGGGCTCGCGCTTCACCTACGCCATCGGCACCCTGGCCCTGTGGTCGGCCACGCCCGGCTATGTCGACGCCAACGGCGAAGTACTGAAAAAGAACCAGTTCAAGCACCTGTCCATCGCCAACCCGAAAACCGCACCTTACGGCCTGGCCGCCACCCAGGTGCTGGACAAGCTGAAGCTGACCGAAGCCACCAAGCCCAAGCTGGTCGAAGGGCAGAACATCACCCAGGCGTTCCAGTTCGTCTCCACCGGCAACGCCGAGCTGGGCTTTGTCGCCCTGTCGCAAATCTACAAGGACGGCAAGGTCGAAAGCGGTTCGGCCTGGATCGTTCCCTCGTCCCTGCACGAGCCCATCCGCCAGGACGCGGTAATCCTCGAAAAAGGCAAGGACAACCCCGCCGCCAAGGCCCTGGTCGACTACCTGAAAGGCCCGAAAGCCGCAGCAGTGATCAAATCCTACGGTTATGAAATCTGATGCCACTGGACGCCAGTGACCTGGGTGCCATCTGGCTGACCGTGAAACTGGCCAGCCTGACCACCCTGATCCTGCTGATCGTCGGCACGCCCATCGCCTGGTGGCTGGCGCGCACGCGCTCGTGGCTGCGCGGGCCGGTGGGCGCGGTAGTGGCCTTGCCGCTGGTGCTGCCACCCACGGTGATCGGCTTCTACCTGCTGATCGCCCTCGGCCCGCATGGCTGGCTGGGCCAGGCGACCCAGGCGCTGGGTCTGGGCAGCGTGGTGTTCAGCTTCACCGGCCTGGTGATCGGCTCGGTGATCTACTCCATGCCGTTCGTGGTCCAGCCGCTGCAGAATGCCTTCGGCGCCATTGGCCAGCGCCCGCTGGAAGTGGCCGCAACGCTGCGCGCCAGCCCCTGGGACACCTTCGTCCACGTGGTGCTGCCGTTGGCCCGCCCGGGCTTCATCACCGCCAGCATCCTCGGTTTCGCCCACACCGTGGGCGAGTTCGGCGTAGTGTTGATGATTGGCGGCAACATCCCCGACAAGACACGCGTGGTCTCGGTGCAGATCTTCGACCATGTCGAGGCCATGGCCTATTCGCAAGCACACTGGCTGGCAGGTGCCATGCTGGTGTTCTCGTTCCTGGTGCTGCTCCTGCTGTACGCTGGACGCCGCGGCAAGGCTGGCTGGAGCTGATATGAGCGCATCGATTGTGGCGCGCCTGAAACTGGCGCGCGACGACTTCACCCTGGACGTCGACCTGCACCTGCCCGGGCGCGGCATCAGCGCGCTGTTCGGCCACTCCGGTTCTGGCAAGACCAGCTGCCTGCGTTGCCTGGCCGGGCTGGAACGGGCCGCCAGCGCCTACATCGAAGTCAACGGCGAAGTCTGGGAAGACAGCGCCCGCGGCTACTTCCAGGCACCGCACCTGCGCCCGGTGGGCTACGTGTTCCAGGAGGCCAGCCTGTTCCCGCACCTGTCAGTACGCGGCAACCTGGAGTTCGGCTGGCGCCGGGTGGCCGCTGCCGAGCGCAAGGTCAGCCTCGACCAGGCCTGCCAGCTGCTGGGTATCGGCCACTTGCTGGCACGCCGGCCGGCGACCTTGTCCGGTGGCGAGGCACAGCGGGTGGGCATTGCCCGCGCCCTGCTCAGCAGCCCGCGCCTGCTGTTGATGGACGAGCCGCTGGCTGCCCTCGACGGGCCGCGCAAGCGCGAGATCCTGCCCTACCTGGAACGCCTGCACGACGAACTGGACATCCCGCTGGTGTATGTCAGCCATGCCCAGGAGGAAGTGGCGCGGCTGGCCGACCACCTGGTGTTGCTGGAGCAAGGCCAGGCAGTGGCCAGCGGCCCGATCGGCGAAACCCTGGCCCGTCTCGACCTGTCGCTGGCCGAGGGCGAGGATGCCGGTGTGGTGTTCGAGGGCCTGGTGGTGGGGCACGACCCGCACTACGACCTGCTCGACCTGCGCCTGCCCGGCAACGCTGGGCCGCTGTTGCGTATCGCCCACCCAGCCCAGGTGATGGGCAGCACCCTGCGGGTCAAGGTGCAGGCCCGTGACGTCAGCCTGGCCCTGGCAGCCGACAGTACTTCGAGCATCCTCAACCGCCTGCCGGTGCGCGTGCGTGAAAGCCGCCCGGCTGCCAACCCGGCCCATGTGCTGGTCAGCCTGGATGCCGGCGGCAACGCCTTGCTCGCGCGCATCACCCGCTTCTCGGCAGACCAGCTCGGCCTGCACCCGGGCCAGGTGCTGTTTGCCCAGATCAAGTCGGTGGCGTTGCTGGGCTGAGCATCGGCCCCGTGGCTAGTGTCCATTGATCAGTGACCTGATCGAGGCCTGCCAGCCATGCTTGACTGCCCCCCTGCCGCGCACCCTGCACTACGTCGACGACAGCCAGCCGGGCCTGACCACCCTGCGCAACCGCCATGTGGAGGTGAAGGGCAGCAGCGTTCGCTTCCAGTTCCGCGGCAAGCGCGGCGTCGAGCACAACGTCAGCCTCAACGACCGGCGTCTGGCCAACTTGCCGAAAACCCGTGTACGCAAAGGCCTGGACCGAGAAGAAGTAGCCTTGCTGTTATTTCTTCAGGCACTCGAGGAACAGGATGACCATTAACCCGGTCTATTCAGACCATGATGCGAAGAAATTTCCCATTGGCCGCCAAGCCCCCTATTCTTGCCACCGAGCACCTTGGCCGACAAACCGCTGGCGGTTTGCTTCGGCACCTGCGACTGAAGACACGCAACAGAATTTGTCTGTCGGGGAATTACTATCCGCCGAAAGCGTCTTTAATGAGAAGGAAGAGGGACAAGCTCCCGCCGCCGCGGCAACTAGCCCAGCGGACTTTTACATCACCAAGGAGAACTACATGCTGATACTCACCCGTAAGGTTGGCGAAAGCATCGTCATCAACGATGACATCAAAGTCACCATTCTGGGCGTCAAAGGGATGCAGGTGAGGATCGGTATCGATGCACCGAAAGATGTCCAGGTCCATCGCGAAGAGATCTTCAAGCGTATCCAGGCCGGCAGCCCGGCCCCGGAAAAGCACGACGACTCGCACTGAGCGACCTGCCTCAAGCCGCACGGACGCGCTTGATCGCCCCGCGCCTCAGGTGCCCAGCAGTTCGCGCACCTTGGCGATCATACAGTCCATGTCGAACGGTTTGTCGAACACCGCGGCGAACAGTTCCGGGCATCCCTGGTTGGCCTGCGCGCCACTCATGAGGATGACCGGCAACTCGCTCAAGGCCGGGTCTTCACGCATCGAGCGCACCAGCTCTTCACCGTTAAGCAGTGGCATCATGTAGTCGGTGATAACGAGCTGAACGCGCTTTTCCTTCAGTGCCTCCAGCGCCTTGCAGCCGTTGCTCGCCTTTTCCACCAGAAAACCTTCGTCCTCCAGGGCAAAACCGAGGATATCGGCAATCAGGTACTCGTCATCGACGATCAGGATGGTGTTCATCGCCCGCCCCGTCACCCGCTCCCCTGCGGCACCGGCGTTCCCGAGAGCACACCGCAGGCGCCTTCGAACGCCTTGCGCAGGGTAATGCCTTGCGGCCCGATCAGCAGCTCGTGCAAAGCAGGGTCATGGTGGCTGTCACGCACCTTGAGGATCGACAGCATGCGCCGCAGCTGCGAATCCAGCTCGACGAAGCGCATCAGCATCAGGTTGTCGACGATACTCGACAGGTCCGGGGCCGGGGCGCTGATTTCCGCGCCGAAGATGTCGCGCATTTCCCAGGTCAGCATCACGCTGACATCGCGCGCGCGCAGCTCGCCGGCCAGGGCGCGGAAAAACGCATTGAGCCGCGCCGGGTCGATGGCCAGGCGGCTGAACGCCCCCAGGCTGTCGATCAGCACGCGCTTGCTGCCTTGCGCTTCGACCCGCTCGAGCAGGCGCGCGCCGACCTGGTCCAGCAGGCCCTCGGTGGTCGGCTGCCAGCACAGCTGCAGGCTGCCGCCCTGCTCCATCGCGGCAAAATCGTAACCCAGCGACGCGGCCTTGATACGCAGGCGCTCCGGCGTTTCGTAGAAGCCGAAATGCAGCCCCGGCGCCTGCGGGCTGCTGGCGCCGAGAAAGGCCAGGCCCAATGACGTCTTGCCAATACCCGAGGGCCCGATCAGCAAGCTGACCGAGCCGGTGGCCAGGCCGCCACCGAGCATGTCATCCAGGGTCGCCACCCCGCTGCTGACGCGCTCCAAGGTGGCGCTGCCCGCCTGGCTGGGGTGGCTGAACAGCGATTCCAGGCGCGGGTATACATGCATGCCGGCTTCATCGATGAGGCATTCATGGCGCCCCGACAACGCCGCACTGCCCCGTGTCTTGCGCAGCTGGATATGGCGCACGGCGCGGCTGCCGAACAGTTGCTCGCCCAGTTCGATCACGCCGTCGACCATGGTGTGCTCCGGGCTGCCTTCTTCCAGCCGGGCGCTGGTCAGCAGCAGCACGGTGCAACCGGCAAAGGCCGCATGGCCCTGTAGTTCGGAGACGAACTTCTTGGTGTCCAGCGCGGTTTCCGCACGCACCCGGGCATTGAGCACGCCATCGACGATCAGCAGGCTGGCCTGCTGGCGGGCGATTTCCTGGCGCAGCAGCCGTACCACGGCGTCCAGGCCTTCCTGCTCCAGGGTGTCGAAGGCACTGACGAACTGGATCGGGTCGCCGACCAGAGCCGGATCGAAGAACTCCAGGGTCGCCAGGTACTGGAACAGCCGCTCGTGCGACTCGCTCAGCAAGGTGGCCACCAGCACCCTGCCACCGCCGCGCACATGCCCGCAGGCCAGCTGGTTGGCGAGGATGGTCTTGCCCGCCCCCGGCGGGCCCTGAATGATGTAGGACGCGCCAGCCACCAGGCCACCCTGGAGCAACGCATCGAGCCCATCGATCCCCGTCACCAGCCGCCTGAGTGCCTGTGCCATGGTGTTCTACCTGTCGAGTTGGCTGTCCGTCTGCTGATAGATTGGCAAGTAAAGCTGCATGCAAGTTCCCCGGCCGGGCTCACTGTCGACGCAAATGGCACCACCGCTCTGCCTGGCAAAACCATACACCTGGCTAAGGCCCAGGCCGGTACCCTTGCCGAAGGGCTTGGTAGTGAAAAACGGTTCGAAGATCCGCGGCAGTACCGCTGGCGCGATGCCCTCGCCGCTGTCTTCCACTTCAAAACGCACAAACCCGCCGTGCAGGCCTTCCACCTCGCCGGCCAGTTCGACCACATCGACGGTCAAGCCGATCCGGCCCTGCCCCGTGATGGCATCGCGGGCATTGAACAACAGATTGAGCAGCACCATCTGCAATTGCCCGGCATCCACCTCGATCAGGGGCAGGTCCGGTTGCAGCACAACCTCCAGGTCAATCGAACCAGGCAGCGCATGCTCCAGTAGACCACGGGTGGCGGCAATAAGGTTCGCCGGGGCGACGCAAGCCACATCAAGCTTGCGGTGGCGGGCAAAGCTGAGCAACTGCTGGGTCAGTTCGGTGCCCCGCTGCCCGGCATCCAGAATGTGCTGGAGCATGCGCTGGGCGCGTGCCGGGTCCTGTGTGGCCAGCGCCAGGCGCGCCGAGCTGATGATGATGGTCAGCATGTTGTTGAAGTCATGCGCCAGGCCGCCGGTCAACTGGCCGAGGGCCTCCAGCTTCTGTGCCTGGAACAGCTGGGCGCGCACCGCGTCCAGTTGCAGCGCCGACTCGCGACGGTCGGTGATGTCCCGGGTCACCTTGGCCAGGCCGACGACCTGGCCCTGGTCATCGCGAATCACATCCAGTGCGGCCAGCGCCCAGAACTGCGTGCCATCCTTGCGTACGCGCCAGCCTTCATCCTGCGCCACGCCCTGCTCCAGCGCTTGGCGCAGCAAGCGCTCCGGGCGGCCTTCGGTGCAATCCTGCGGGGTGAAGAACAACGAGAAATGCTGGCCGATCACTTCATCGGCACGGTACCCCTTGATGCGTTGCGCGCCTGCGTTCCACGACACCACATGGCCGGACGGGTCGAGCATGTAGATGGCGTAATCCACCACCGACTGAACCAGCTGTTCATAGCGGTGGGCAGGCATGACAGGGTGGTCGAGGCAGTCAGCTGAATCCATGCGAGCTCCACCGGTACGGCAGGAGGGAAGATAGGGCGAGGTTCAACGCTCGGGCTCAACCAGCACCGGGCTGATGCGCCGTGGCATCGCCACTTTCAGCAGCCACAAGCCGACCAGCAGGATAAGCCCGCCACCGGCCAGGGCCATCAGCCGCTGCGGTTGAGGGTGTTCGGCATCGAACCCCAGCATCAGCAGGTAACCGCCCAGGCTGATCAGGCTGAGGTAGAGAAACGCCCCCAACACGACTACCAGCACGAACAACAGTCGCCAGAACAGCCGTGGGCGCACGACACGCTCGGAAGCACTGGACTGATTCATCACTGCACACTCTTTGGATCCAATAAAGGGGCAACAGTGGCGTAATGACAGCAAGGAGTCAATTGCCCATTCGATGATCCTTCATCCTGTTGATCATAGGTGCTGTGGTTGACTCAACTATAACAATGGGTTATAAAGCGCGCTTGATTGCGAAGCCCTTCTGCTTAGAAGCGAGCTGGTCGTTACGGCCCCTTCAAGCGTGCGAGTGTGGTGGAATTGGTATACACAGCAGACTTAAAATCTGTCGGCGTGAGCCTTGCGGGTTCGAGTCCCGCCACTCGCACCAAACTTCGTTGAAAAGGCGCCCCTGCGGCGCCTTTTTGCTGCCTGACAGCAATGTCTGGCGCAGCTGCTAAAGTGGAGCTTGTCCCCGTCCACTGGAACGCCGCCATGCGCTACTCCCTGTTCGATGGTCAACGCGACATCATTATCCTGATTGCCCGTGTGCTGCTGATGATCCTGTTCGTCTTGTCTGGCTGGGGCAAGCTGACCGGGTTCGAAGGCACGGTCGGCTACATGACCTCACTGGGCGCCCCTGCCCCCATGCTGGCAGCGGCAGTTGCCGTGCTCATGGAGTTCGTCGTCGGCATCCTGCTGATTCTCGGCTTCTACACCCGGCCGCTGGCCTTCTTGTTCGCCTTGTTCGTGCTGGGCACGGCGCTGCTGGGCCACCCGTTCTGGAACATGGTCGACCCTGAGCGCAGCGCCAACATGACCCAGTTCCTGAAAAACCTCAGCATCATGGGCGGCCTGCTGATGCTGGCAGTGAGCGGTCCTGGGCGTTTTTCGGTAGACGGGCGCTGAGTCAGTCGTCTTCGCAGTCGTCGAACCAGGCTGGGTGATCGCGCTCCTCGTCATCGAGGTCATCCAGCGTTTCCTCGTCTTCCTCTACCTCGTCCTCGGCACCCTGGGCATCCGCTTCAGGCTCGATATCGTCATAGAGGAATTCGTGGTCAAGCAGGTGATCGTGCTCGGGTTCGTGCAGATCGTCTTCGTCGTGCATGCTGGCTCCTGGGCTGGTGGCAGGCCTGTATAGGCTGATCGGCTGCGCAGGTCAATGCGTTACCGCTTAATGCTCGGTTAACCGGCCGGGTCCACTCTGCAGGCTCTCCCTTCAAACGTTGCTTGCCCGCCTTCCATGGCGGGCTTTTTTATGACTGTGTCGGCGGCAGGGCCAGACCAGGCAAAATGCATGCATGACAGCCTCATGACCTGACCTTCACGAAATACTGACATCCGGATGGGCACACTGGCCCTGCTCCGTATGTTCTTGCAGCCCGCCGCATTATTGCCGCGGGCTTTTCTTTTTGTGGCGAGCCTAACGCAGAACCCCGTAGGAGCGGCCTTGTGTCGCGATGGGCTGCAAAGCAGCCCCAACAAAGTTATGCGCCCCGCTGAAATCCCGGGGCCGCTCTGCGGCCCTTTCGCGACACAAGGCCGCTCCTACAAGTGCCCGCGCAGGGCAGGTACCTGCTGCGTACAAGCCTCCCACCCCAGACCATGACCTGAAGCAGTTTTGCCCCACCCGGCAAGGGCTATGCTAACCCCGGCGATAACCCAAGCTCATTCGGATAGACACGGAGGCTCCTATGAAAGCTGCTGTTGTTGCACCAGGCCGTCGCGTGGATGTGGTGGAGAAAACCCTGCGCCCCCTCGAGCACGGTGAAGCGCTGCTGAAGATGCAATGCTGCGGTGTGTGCCACACCGACCTGCACGTGAAAAATGGCGACTTCGGTGACAAGACCGGTGTAGTGCTAGGCCATGAAGGCATCGGCGTGGTCCAGGAAGTAGGGCCAGGCGTCACCTCGCTCAAGCCGGGCGACCGTGCCAGTGTGGCATGGTTCTACCAGGGCTGCGGGCATTGCGAGTATTGCAACAGCGGCAACGAAACCCTGTGCCGCGAAGTGAAGAACTCCGGCTACACCGTGGACGGCGGCATGGCTGAAGCCTGCATCGTCAAGGCCGACTACTCGGTAAAAGTGCCCGACGGGCTCGACTCCGCTGCCGCCAGCAGCATTACCTGCGCCGGCGTGACCACCTACAAGGCGGTGAAAATCTCCAATATCCGCCCCGGCCAGTGGATCGCTATCTACGGCCTCGGCGGCTTGGGCAACCTGGCCCTGCAATATGCCAAGAACGTCTTCAACGCCAAAGTGATCGCCATCGACGTCAACGAAGAGCAACTGCGCTTCGCCAGCGAGATGGGCGCCGACCTGGTCATCAACTCACGCACCGAGGATGCCGCCAAGGTCATCCAGGCCAAGACCGGTGGCGCCCATGCCGCCGTGGTTACCGCCGTTGCCAAGGCTGCCTTCAACTCGGCCGTTGATGCCCTGCGTGCGGGTGGCCGCCTGGTTGCGGTCGGCCTACCGTCGGAAGCGATGAACCTGAATATCCCTCGATTGGTGCTGGACGGCATCGAAGTGATCGGCTCGCTGGTCGGTACCCGCCAGGACCTGCAGGAAGCTTTCCAGTTTGCGGCGGAAGGGAAAGTGGTGCCGAAGGTGACCCTGCGGCCGATCGAGGATATCAACCAGATCTTCGATGAGATGCTGGAGGGCAAGATCAAAGGGCGGATGGTGATTCAGTTCGAGGGGTGATGGCTCAAGTGCGCTGGCTGTTAATGCAGCGCACGCTACCCTGCTGCATTCAAGCGCGGGCGGTCAGAGATGGCTTCCGCCCCTTGCAAAGCGAACTAATGGGCGCGCCTTGGGCTCTGGTTTCGGGTAGGCGCTATGCTTCATACACGGTTCTATCCTAGTCGTGAGTTGTAGTTGCTTCGCAAGCAGAAGACTGGCTAGCACATCGGGGCGAACGTATGGGCATCCGCAGCTTGGCAAAAAACCTGCCACCCGATCCGGACAATGACGGCTGGGTGCTTGGATGGGGCGTGCTGAGAGACCGGCATCCCTGGCATTTCGTCGATGTTTATGCCGACCAGAAGACAGCCAGGGCCGAGGCGGAGCGCCGCGGGGTTGGCTATGTTGTGGAGTTCGGCTCGCACCGCCTGGGATCGGATGAATTCGTTTGCGGGATATCCCCGCCTGAAGGCTAGCGTTTGAATGGGCGGAGCGGCGGGCGATGGATCCTGCGGCCGTAGGCGACAGACAGCTATCGACCCAGAGCGGACATCTGTAACCGGGGCCGCTTCGCGGCCCATCGCCGGCAAGCGCGGCTCCCACAAGTACAGTGCATGCCTGACGGCTGGTGATATTCCTGTGGGAGCCGGCTTGCCGGCGATGAGGCCGGTACTGACTACAGAGCCTTGGATCAGTGTCCGCCTTGGTTCGAAAGCAGCCTTTCAGCAAAGGCATGAAACCAACAACTTGATAGATCTGACCAGTCGACGGGGCCGACATCCCTGGTCGGCGTTACCCCTTGGTCAGATCAACCAATGGCGTCTGCCGCACCTCGGTTTCGCGCCCTCCTTGTATCTCGCCAACCTGCCTCAAGGCCTTGTCCACTGCCACCTTGTCCGCCAACAAGCTGTAGCTGATGTGGAACTGCCTGTGTTCCTTCGGTCCGATTCTCGGCACCAGGTTCAGTGTCCGCTGGTAACGGCGGTTGTAGGAAAAACTTGTCCCCGGCTCGAGCCCGGTCACATAGCCCTGGCCTTGGGTATCGGTATTTTTCCACAGGGAAAATACAGGCAGTGTCCGAGTATTGAAGCCGACCGAAACGCCCAGACTGCCAGCCTTGTCATGCAACACGGCCAACGTATTGCCCTGGGCATCGGCATACGGCACCACGTTATAAACCGTTTCGTCATAGTCCTTGGTGGGCGCTCGGTAGGTTTGCCAATCGGCCAGATCTTCCCTTGCCTTGTCGTTGAACGGCGACACCTGTTTCACTGGCGCGGCAAAACGAGCGCCCTGCTCCAGAAACGGGGTGCTGAAGTTACTGTGATACAGCGCTTGGTATTCCTTCGGATAATCGCCGTTGTTGGTCAGGGTGTCGTTGAGGGCGAACATCACGCTGCCCGGTTCGGTGACCAATTCAGTCACGACGGAGAAGTCGACCTTCTTGAACGCCTGCTCTTTCAGTTCGCCACGCAAGCTGATGGCGTATGGTGGTTTCTCATCGATGTGCAGGGTGACTTTGTTCGCAGGTATGTTGGCGGCCCGACCGTGCAGGGTCAGCAGCTCGCCATTGTCGACGCCGGGGTGGCCGACCCATTCGTAACCGCAGCGGGCGACCAGTTCGTTGAAACCCTCCAGCCAGCCCAGACCATTGCGCCCATTGAGTTCGATGAAGGACGGGTTGACCACTTCCTTGACCGGCGAATCCCAGCCCATGCGCACATTGCCGACCGACGCCTGCAAGACGTTCATTCCGCGGGTCGGCACTACCGAAAGTTTCATCGTACCGTTATCGATGTCGACGATGCTGACACCCTCTTGCCGGCCTCCGTGCAAAGTGCGCAAGGTAACGCTGAAGGGCTTGTCGGTTTTTATGCCAAGTTGCTGGCTGGTGATCTGCCAGTTCCGGGCGGCTTTGTCGGTGTCGAGCAGAACGTAATCCCAGGCCATGGTGTGGGAGGC
>RCUU01000883.1_pt1 | contig 15487 bp, 10 predicted proteins | sample 2166211 | NCBI WGS metagenome assembly RCUU01 (sample SAMN09932620, study PRJNA488358) | compost metagenome | feature: garden; material: soil; isolation source: compost soil in phenylacetic acid-enriched culture | place: Germany: Experimental Botanical Garden Goettingen | collected 2016-01-27
GCGTACGCTGTCAGAAGCTGTCAAGCTGTGTTAAAATAAAAGAAATACAAGCCTAAATTGGGTGGTGATTATATAGATGGAACAACATAAATACCGTAAACATCTACAGCTGTTATGTTCGCTCCTGCTTCTGCTGACCCTTTCCATATCTCTTCCAGCCCCAGTAGCAAAAGCCAATATATTCAGTGATATCTATAATGGTTTCAAAAGCTTCTCTGAGCTTCCAAACGAAGTCAATGAATTGAAAGAGGGATTTCAGCAGACAGCTGAAGAGCTACAGCAGGCTAAAGATAAGCTTTCCAATACGATGCAGGAAATGGAAGCCTACCGGACACAGAACGAAGCCCTGCAGGAGCAAAACCGCCAATTGACGCAGATGGTTGATGAGTTACAAAATGACCGGACGTCACGCGAAGAATATTATCATAAAATCAAAGTAACTATTTTTACGGGAATTGGTCTGATTCTGGGGTACTTCATACTCATTCGTATTATTCGTTTCAGCATGCTTCACCGCTCTAGAAAAGGAGACCGTCTGCGCTAAGCTTGAACTTAAGTAAAGAACAGCCTACAGCATGAGGGAGATGAAATATGAACATCGATGTCCAAGATGAAAGCGATAGCGGGAGCGGACAGGCCGTAACCTTTTCCCTTGGGGAGAAGGAAGAGGTTCATGTGCTGCATCCACAACAGATCATCGCTTATCAAGGGCCTGCCACTGGACGGGCAGACAGATTCATGAATGTGAAAGGCATCTATCGCAAACGAAAATTGATTCGTTCGGATATGTCTGGACCTTGCCATTTTGTCGCCGCTCTTCCACCGGGTTATCGGGTGAAAATTTTGCAGCTCGATGGTAAAAGCGATTTGCTATACGACTTTAAGCATCTTTTCTTCTACAGCAAAGGCGTTACGATGGATACACGAGTGCTAAGTATGAAGAATGTGCTCGTTACACGAGATATTGTAAAGATGAAGTTTTCCGGTAAAGGCATCATTGGTATTCTGACCGAGGGGACGGTCTGTGAAGCTGAACTTCATCCTTATAATCCACTTTATGTTGATGCAGGCAGCATTATTGCCTATCCGGAGAATGCGAAACTGGAGCTTACCGTTTACGGCAACCATTTGGCTAGCCAGCATATGAGTTATCATTGGAAGATGACGGGTCACGGTCCTGTGTTGTTTCAGGCTGGACGCCAGAATCGCCGATTTGAAAGAGATAATAACGATGATGGGATTATCAAACGTTTTCTGCGCGAAGCCGTGCCATTTGGCGGAGTTTTTATTAAATAGACGGTTTCAAAAAAAAGAGCGCCATGCGTTAACGATACGCAGGCGCTCTTTGTGTATTCTATCCTGATAAGGGATGTTGTCTTAGCCGATAAAGGCATTCAGCATCCAAGCATGCTTCTCAATGCTGCTTCTAATTCCAATCAACAGATCCGCAGTTGGTTGATCACTTAGCTCTTCTGCAGTAGCAATTGCATCTTGCAGTTCTTTAGCAACCGTCTTAAAGTCTCTAACGAGCTCTAAAACCATACCCTTAGCATCTTCCCCACCGCGAGCTTCTTGTAAGTCGGACAACTCCAGATATTGTTTCATCGTGGAGGCTGGTTGTCCACCAATAGAAAGCAAACGCTCCGCCAAATCATCTGCATAACCCGCTGCTTCATTGTATAACTCTTCAAACTTCTCATGCAGAGTGAAGAATTGAGATCCGCTAACATACCAGTGGTAATGATGAAGCTTTACTCCGAGCAGGAACCAGTTCGCAGTTTGGCGGTTCAATGCAGCTTGCAGTTCAGTATGATTCTTTAGTTGTGTTGTCATTAATAAAACCTCCTATGGTTCATTTATTATAATTGTATTTAGACTCGTTCTAAATCTATATACAATTTAACACACTCTTTCGAGTTTTGCAACTATTCTGGAGAGTATATATTGTGCCGATTCTAGCACAACTTAGGTTATAAAGCCTATTATGTGTATCACACTTTGGAAAAAGCGCCTCTTCTCTAGATTAAAGAAACATTCTCCTCCGCGGTCTTTCCTTTTCTGCTGCGGAAAAAAGCCCTCATCTCATCGCGCTTGCTTTTTGGACTTAATACATACACAGTATCCCCTGGTTCAATAATGGTACTGCCATGAGGAGTGACAATCTTTTTATTTCGGATAATTGCCGTAAATAAAATATCATCTGGCAGCCCTATGTCTGAGATTTGCTGTCCGGCTATCGGCATAGAAGAATGAATTCCAATATGGTTAAACTCCGAGTCTGTCTTGCCGAGAGCAACCAGTTCCATCAGTGAAGGCTGATCTGAATCCTCTTGCCCCACAAGCTTCAATTGGGATGCCAGCGGCGAAATACTAGTTCCCTGAATAACCGCTGAGGTCAGCACGACAAAGAAAACCACATTAAAAACTAATCGGCCGTGAGGCAGATCGGCTAACAGCGGATAAGTCGCTAGCACAATCGGTACGGCTCCACGAAGTCCGGCCCAGGAAATCAATGTTTTTTCGCGAATCGAGAATTTGGAAAAGTGTAGGCTGATAAATACACCGATTGGCCTAGCCACCACCATCAGAATGACGGATAACAAGATGCCTTGCCAAGCCACTTCCGCCAGCTCCTGTGGAAATACCAGTAAGCCGAGCAATATAAACATAAATATTTGCATCATCCAAGCAAAGCCATGACTAAAATTCATAATGGTACGGTGGTACATCAGCTCAGAATTGCCAAGGGTAAGGCCCATAACATAAACAGCCAGCAATCCGCTGCTATGTACCCATGCAGATAAACCATAGGTCAGAACTGCAAATCCAATCGCCATTACAGGATAAAGACCTGTTGAATCCAGGTTAATTCGATTAATGCAGTAAACGGAGATCTTTCCCAGTACATAACCCAGCACTAAGCCCATTCCCATTTCCCATATAAAGGACAACAGGAGCCCCCATATCGCCATCCCCGGATGCTGTATCCATTCGATTAACGATACTGTCAGGAAAACCGCCATTGGATCATTGCTTCCTGACTCTGCTTCTAACGTTGAGGTCAGACGTTTATCGATGTTTTTCCCGCCAAGTACCGAGAAGACTGCAGCCGCATCTGTCGATCCAACGATCGCTCCAAACAGAAAGCTTTCCGCCCATGACACATCTAGGATCAGTTTGGCGAATACCCCTACAATGGCTGTCGTCAATATTACGCCTACCGTTGATAAGGATAATGCCGGTCGAATAATAGGCTTGATCTCCTTAATATTCGTCTGCATGCCACCCTCGAATAAAATGACCACCAATGCGAAAATGCCGGCCATTTGAGTTAAGGACGCATTGTTAAAAAAAATAAATTGGCTTAATACCATCCCCGCAGCAAGGAAGAGCACTAAAGCTGGCATTCCAAATTTAGTGGAGAATTTGGTGGAAAACACACCTACAAGCAGGAGTGCTGCCAGTAATAATATAATATTATCTGCAAATTGGGACACCGATTATTCACTTCCCTTTCTTCTAGCTTAAAAATATAAAAATCTTCCTTATTTATGTACGTTATTACCCTTCTCGACATCCTTTTGAGACATTGAATAATATAAACAAGATTGGAGATTTCAATCCCCGGGCCTTATACTTTAAATAAATACTTTCTCCACATCGTGTACATATAGGAGGCTGAATGTTATGCAATTGCGATTAATTAAACCTGCGGAGCTGGATCAAGCGGCTCATCTCGCAGATTCCGTCTTTCGTGAAGCGGGTGCCACTTCAATGAAAGAAATGTTTCCACTTATTTTCCGCCCTGGACTAAGTCATTCCTACGCGGCTATTGCCGAGGACGGAAGTGTTGCAGCTTTCATGGGACTCGTACCCTCTACGATCAAGACTGGAGATGCTTTTCTTAACGTCTTCTCCATAGGCGCTGTCTGCACCGATCCCGCTTATCGTGGACAAGGGCTGGCGGGCCAGCTTCTGGAGAAATGTCTGGCCCATGCTGCGGAGGCGGACGCAGCGCTGATTTTTGTCTCGGGTGATCGCTCGCTATACACCCGAGCAGGGTGCGTACCGTTCGGAGGTACGCAATTTGCTGAGCTGAGCGCAAGCTCGGCTCAGGCACTGGCAGCCGCTGCGGGGGAAGAATGGACGCTGCGGCCCATGCAGCCGGGCGACTTCTTCGCCGTCTATCGGCTGCTAAATGAACGCGAAACCGGACATGTATACAGTCCGGGTGAGCTGGCGCTGCTGCTGGGAAGCCAGGCTTACGCGGGTGTGCTGGGCTTGGCCCAGCGCACACTCGTAGCCGTTCGGGACGGCAGCATCGAGGGGTTCGCCGCGATGGCTGTGCCCGCGGCGGCAGACGTGCCAGCGCCGAACGCGGCGACGGCGGTGGAATGGGCCGGCCAGCCGAGCGCGGTAGCGGCATTGCTGGCGAAGGCGGCCTTGTGCGGCGGCGTTGGCACGCTGCAAGTGCCTGTGCCGTGGCAGGAGCGCAGCCTGCTCGCGCTCCTGCGGGACGCCGGCGCTTCTTTAAGCGGCGGCGCGAACAGCGGGACGGTCTGCATCGCAGACCGGGAAGCGCTTTTGCGGCAGACCGAAGGATGCCGCAAGGGTCTCGACTTGTCGTCCGTGCAGGACGACAAGGAGCTGATCTCGCTGCTCTTTGATCCAGCGAGCCCACTTCGATCCTCTGATGCCTCAGAGGCTCTCGAAGCCATTCCTTTGCCGTATATGTCTGGACTACGTTTCATTTAACGCTAGGAGCAGCGATCCACCATGCTATTGGATCGCTGCTTCTAGCGTTTTTTCATGGGCATTTTAGTCCTATTCTATGTTGTTCTCATCACCTGAGGCTTACGGATCCAGATGACGTTATCCGCATGTTCTGTGTCCGATAGATAGTGGCATTCTACGCATATTCGTAAGCTAGTCAAACGAAGAAGTTATGTGCTTTCTTCAACGTGATTCACAAACAAAATGAGGGTGTCTCACCAGCCATGCAATGGCTGGTGAGACACCCTCTTGATTTACCAATTCACTAAGAGTTCCGCAATAAATTAGTCTCTAGAGTATACCTGAAGTTCCTGTATAGACCAGTAATTACCGTCTGCTCCGGTCTGTACAATCTTGATGTGCCGTGTATTTACGTTAGCGAAGACAATCTTAGTTAATGCCTTACTTCCACTACCAGAAGTAATCTGCCTCCAGTTCTGAGCATCGTTCGAGACGTACACTTGATATTGTCTAGGATAATCGTAAGGAGATAAGGAATGATCCAAATCAATGGCTTCAATGTTATATTCCTTTCCTAGATCAATCTGATAATACTCTCCTGATGCCTGATGTTTCCCAGTATCCCAGCGTGTACGCCGATCCCCGTCAATAGCCATGTAAGGACTAGCGCCTCCCGTGTTCATATTCGAGGAGACTTTCCAATTCGACCGTTCCAAAGGAACCAACCCTGTAGCTGAAATCTGTATTTTGTCAGATATCTTCCTTGAATCCGATACTTTTACAGCATACGTATACAGCTTGCCTTCCTGCAAATTACGGTCTGTATAATGTGTTTCTTTTAGATCAGAAGCTATAGTCCTCAGTTCGCCCCCACTTCCAGTAGCGCGCAGCAGTTCATAACTGACGCCTGGAGCCTCTAGCCAGTTCAACTGGATAGACAGTCCTTTGGCTACCGTAGCTTCAAGTTTCTGAGGTGCAGTATCAACGATCTCTACCGATGGCTGCAAAATATACTGCACAGCCTCCCCTGGGGCCAGTGTTTCTTTAAATGTAAGCTGGGGAGAAGCCTTCTTCCCGGGCACATAACTTCGTGCTTGCTCATACGTATCTCCATTCCCAAAACGCTCACCTTCATATACCGCTTGTTTCGGCATTGTGACGTTCACATTAACAGTCTGTGGTGTATTCTCAAAATTGATGAGATTCACAAGCACTTTGTTTGAAGTAGCACCACTTCCAGCCAACGGCTCCAAGGTAGAGGTATCCACAGCCCGGACATAGACAAGCTTATCCGCTAGGGCTTTCTTATTGGTCACCTCGTAAGTTAATGGAGCTCCATGCGTAGCATAAGCAAGACTCAGTCTCCGCATAATGCTGACACGTGAATCCTCATTCTGTTTCGTATAATAAATCTCTGTCGAGGCTGGATCATGCTCCTCCAGGTTAAAATCATATTTAAATAAACTAAAGTCCTTGAAAAAAGCAGCATGCTGCACAAACATATCCGCATAACCAATCTGCGCGCGCATAATCCGATCGAAAACAGCAGCTGTACGCTCACTAGCTCCATATTGATAACCGTCTTCATGACTGTCCGAGGTGCCGAATTCAGTGGTCAGCATGTTTTTGCTAAGCCCATCCACAGCTCCACCGAATGTTTTTAAGTTCTCGGTGAAACTCCCACCTTCGCTATCAATATAGGAATTTCCATAGGAATGTCCATTCGTCAGATCCGTAACTTCTTCCAGCTCCTTACGCTGTTCAGGATCGCGCTCCCATCCATCCGGATCACCACATTGCCGCACGGACCCATTCTGGTACCCGCAAGGTTTCTCTTTATAGCTCGGCCAATACGCCCAACCTGGTGCAACCGTAAGCAAATGAGGCGCAATTTGTTTCCCCTTCTTATTTAACCAATCTGCAATTGCTAAATTTACAGCCTTGGAACGATTGAATAGCCCTGGCTCATTATCCACTTCATAATATTGAAAATAGGAGCCATATTTCTCAAAATAATCTGTCAGCTTCTTCACCGCATCATCCGGCAGCGAGCCATCGTTCTTCAGTTTAATATCTCCGGTATACAAATGCAGTGCGACTGCCTGTGTATTATAATCTCGCAATACCTTATAATATTCCTCCATATTAGCGCAGGAACGGTCTACATCACTAACACAACTGGCACGCATAATATTACCGCTGTACGCTACACCGAGCCATTTCATCACATAAGGTAAATGTGTAACCGCGCCTTTATCAAAATAAAACTCTTTATTATTCACCACAGTCCCCGTTAGCGTATAGTTACCGTGGATCGGCTCTTTTATGGGTGTATTTAAAGATTCCAGACGTAAATCATCCCAAGTCCAGCCTATATATTCATCTTCCTTCTCGGAGCAATATAAACAGCGGGTCGTTTGCAGTTTCAATTCATTCGTTCCTGTCTTAAGCTGCTCTTTAGGAATATATAACTCATAGGTTTTGCGGAAGGCGTACTCACTTTCTGTACCCGCAATACCTGCGATCTGGATAATCCCCGAAAGTTGCTGATTCGAGAATACACTCATCTGTGGAACCGATTTATTAGCTTCAAGAATGCCTACACGAAATAATATCCCATTCGCCGGAATCTTGTTCAGTTGGTATTGAATCTTTAGCTCAGGAAATGTCTTTCCATTTAGCCCAGAGGGAATCTTCTGAAGTTCTGAGGTCTTAACTGTAGATGAAGTAATCTGAACGACAGTATTGTTATCAGCCGCGCTGATATCTCCAAATTCATTCGAAGATCCATCCTGTTGCCCGAGTCTCCAGATCAGGGTGCTCTTCGGGATATCAGGGCCTAAGTCTATACCGGCTGTAACATTATCCACCTTACCGTTTGAGGTCCCATCTACACCGAATATTGAAACCGACAACAGAAGCAAGATGATCATTGTAGAAGATTTTAGGAGGATCATTAAAGGTCTATTTTCACTCAACTTCATTCTTCTATTTGTTGTTTCCATCCCCATGTCCTCGCTTTCTTTCGGATGTCTGCCCGTAGAGCTTCAATAAATCAAGGAAAGAATAATGCGTTCTGAGGAATCACCGTCTGCTTCTGGCGTGGGCTCTCCCACATTAGACGAATACTGGCATCTCCGCGATTCTCATAATATTCAATTTTTATATCATGTAAGTTTCCAGCTGTTAAATCAATACTCCCCTTATTTAGGGTAGCGCTATGATCTCGCCAATCGTCAATAATCAGCTGGCCATCGATCCAGACGCGGACTCCATCATCGGAAGACACAGTGAATGTGTAATTTTCACTATAAACTGGCTTGATCTTCCCCTTCCAGCGTACGGAAAAAACATCCTGCTCAACCCCCGTTGCTGGTGATTCACCCTGCCAATTGAAATCAATCTTGTTATCCTTACGTGTAACTGCCGGTTGGTCAGATAGATCAATATTGTTAAAATATTCTCCGGTCAACCCATTTCGTGAGACTTTTGCCGCTTTATTGGTAGTAACAGCTGTTGTCCGAATATGATCCTCTCTCGAGACCGTGTAGCGATGACTCATAAAAGCTTTGATCTGCTGCAGAGTATTATTCTCGGTGAGCATTTTCCCCCATGTCATCGTATACACCCATTGATTCTGCGTTTTGGATAATGTGTCAGGGTTAGGAAGCTCTCCGCTCTCACCAATTCCGATAGGTTTACCAGCGGCAAGCTTAAGCAAACCTTCATAATAAGACTGCTTATAATCATTATTGTAAATATCTGCTGCCAGTACATCGACCTTATCTGCTCCGGGATAATAAGCTTGATATGGCTCTGACCATTCATTCGGCGCATTGGGATTCCAAACCCATAACAAATTATTTAGCTTGTGTGTGTTGACCAGTCGATCGTACATCAGGTTCCAGAGCACGGTAAAATTCTCTTTACCTCCCCACCAGAACCAGTTGCCGTTCATTTCATGATAGGGTCGCCATAAAACGGGAACGCCAGCATCACGCAGTTCCCCCAGATAAATAGCAATCTCGTCAAAATCAGCCATTAAGCTTTGATATTGAGAGGTTCCAGGGGTAACGTAAGCATTAAATTTCTCCTGACTTAGTTTCATGGATACGTTAGACCATTTCGGAGAAGTTCCCGGCAAGCTTTGATGGAACGTCATCGCAACGATGCCGCCCTCCCGTGACCATTTGATCGCGCTGTCGACAACTGCTTGACGCTGAGAGGCAATCGTATCTTTGGATTGGTTAGTGATAGCGCCTAATTCATAGCCATGTAATACAGCGTTCTCGCCAGAGGTGTTCTTTAACTTATGATTGAGTTCATCCGGACTTTCCAGATAATCGTGCTGGCCTGACATAATCCCTTTCCCGCTGAAATCCGCCAAATCATTAAGCAATTGACTGGCTTCCTCAGAAGCGAAAGGATTAATAGGTACCGCTGGTAATGTAATAGATGTTGTGGAGGTAGTTGTTGTTGTAGTGGTGGCTGATGTGGTAACACTCTGAGGTTCAAGAAGGCTGCGTGCCTCACTCAGCGGCAGAAAAGACAAAATAAATACAGTAAGGACAGGCACGACAGCGACAAGAAACGGGTACTTACAATAAAAGCGCAAGTTAATCCTCCTTCCGGCAGCCTCCACAGGTGCTCAAGAGATCATATTCCTGTTCAGGACAAGTATCTTTTTAGCCAAATGAGGACTATAACTTAAGTAATATCTGAGAGAAACAACACGCTAGAGGGAATAGTCCCCTTCGGTTGACTTGGGCTTTGCCACATTAGCTTTACCCTCGCGTCCCCCTGATTCTCGTAATATTCTACTTTGAAATCATACAGTTGCCCGGCCTTCAGAGTGATGCTTCCTTGACGCTCCGTTACACTCTGTTCGATCCAGCTGTCAATTACGGGTATCCCATCCATCCAGACACGTATCCCATCGTCAGATGAGGTGTAGATTTGATAGGTTTCACTATACAGAGCCTTAATTTTACCGCTCCAGCGTATAGAGAAATTGTCTATTCCAAGAGAAGCATCCGGTGCTCCTAACCGCCAGTTAAAATCAATCGTTGCATCGTTCTTAATCAGAGCCGGTGTTCCGGATAAACGCATATTTTTATAGTATTCACCCTTCAATCCATTCTTCAATGGAGGGAGAGATTCCTGTTCGTTAGCGGGTGGGATCATCCCCGAGCTATATTTATCCCGAGTCAGTGTAAAGCTGTTATTCATAAAGGTCTGGATTGTTTCTGTGCTGTTATTCTCATATAGAAATTTTCCCCAGCTCATCATATATACCCATTTACTTTGCGACTGCAACAGTTTGGACGGATTAGGCAAATCGCCATTTTCTCCGATAGCAATGGGTTTACCCGCAGCCAGACTAAGCAAACTGTCATAATACTTTTGTTGATAGTCATTTTCATATATATCTGCTGCCAAAACATCCACCTTATCCGCACCCGGATAAGTAAGAGCATAAGGATCTGACCACGCATTTGGAGCATTCGGGCTCCATACCCACAACAAATTATTTAATTTATGAACGTTAACAAAACGATCATACATAATATTCCACAGTTCGGAAAAATTGTCCTTCTTCCCCCACCAGAACCAGTTGCCATTCATTTCATGGTAAGGTCTCCATAAAACAGGCACCTTTGCATCCCGTAAGCTTTTTAACGAAACTGCGACTTTATCGAGTTCAGCAATCAGACTGCTATACTGCGTTGTACCAGGGGTTACGTATTTATCGAATTCACTCTGGCTAAGACTTCTCTTGACGTTGGACCAATCATAAGAAGTTCCGGGCAGGTTCGCATGGAAGGTCATCGCTACAATCCCGCCGCCTCTACTCCAATTTATAGCACTGTTCACTACGTTCTGACGTTGCCAAGCTGCCGTCCCCTCAGATTGGCCGCTAATCGCGCCCATCTCATATCCGTGAAGAGCAGCATATTGCCCGGTTGTGGTCTTCAGCTTGTTGTTGATTTCATCCGGACTCTCCAAGTAGTCATGTTGTCCTGCGAGAATCCCTTTTCCGGAAATTGAATACAGATCATTAAGCAGCTTGACGGCTTCCGATGAAGCCTCTGGATTCACCGGATTTCCAGTGCTGGAAGCAGCGCCCGCAACAGACGGTGTACTCCCAAATTCCAATGGCAACGCCGACAGAAACAAGACCAGAGACAGGAACATGCTGAGTAGTCGATACGTACGGTGAGCTTTCAAAAAAATCTTCCTTTCGGTAGCCAGGCTGCCACACTTGCGAAGGCCCTATAGCTTTGCGTCCCTACCTTTCGATAGGTTTGCCGTTTCAATTTGAGGAGGATTAATCCCTCTACCGTAAATATCGACTTGATTTAATTGTTATTTTAGCGATTTTTGTCTATTATTGAATAATTAGGTCGAAATACCTGTTTATGATAGTTTCAAAGTGGTTATATAGATAGGTTAGAATATTTTTGTCCTACGAAATGAACTGCTGTAGCTCAATCTCATTCCAGTCTAAAGTAATACGAATATTGTCCTCCTCGACTAGTTCCGATCCGGTCTGTACCTCAATAAATTCAACGTCCGTCAAAGCGAGAATAGCATGTTTTGTCCCTTCTGGTATACGAACCACATCACCCGCTTTAACATTATGCATTTTCTCATTTAGCACAATGCTTGCTTCCCCGCTGACAATCGTCCAGATCTCACTGCGCTTACGATGCAGCTGATAGCTAATATTTTTACCCTCGGCAATAAATATCCGTTTGGTCAGCACTTCATTTCCCTCATCATATTTCACATAATCAATGACCTTATAATGTCCCCAGCGGCGTTCCTCGTACATTGGTCTTTGTTCAAAAGTCTTCAGTACTTCTTTAATCCGTGGACTCTCGGCTTTATGTGTTACTAGAATGCCATCCGGGCTAGCAGCGATAATCAGATCCTTCGCACCGATGACTGTAATCGGAATATCAAGCTCATTGATCAAGCAAGTGCCCTCAGAATCCGCTGTTACAAAACCTTTGCCCACATGGTTGCTAGTCATTTCCTCAGTTAATGTATTCCAGGTCCCAAGATCCTTCCAGAATCCATCATATGGCTGCACCACGATATTCTCTTCTTTTTCGACCACTTCATAATCAAAACTGATAGAAGACAGCAGCTTATACTGTTTCTGTAACTCTTCATAACCTAGAGGCAATCCTTTACGCTGCAAAATATCTAGCAAATACCCTAAGCGAAAAGCGAACACCCCGCAGTTCCACAATGCATTTCGGGCGATTAATTCCTCCGCTTGGATCCGGTCTGGCTTCTCCTGAAAATGACTCACTCTCAAAAAACCATTCGCCCCGGCCTGATCTGTGGTAGGAATAATATATCCGTATTTCTCCGATGGATATTCAGGAATAACCCCCATCAGCGCCAGATTCGCACCACTTTCCAGCATAGTATCTTCTAATTCAGCTACCGTATCGAAGAATGAGGCCTCCACATAGGGATCCACCGGTAAGATGGCTATGGTCTCTGCAGGTGAGACTCCCGCTACTGAATATAGATATGTCGCTGTCAGCGCAATCGCTGGAAAGGTATCGCGGCGTTCCGGCTCGACGATGATCGGCACATCAGCGCCCAATTGACTTTGAATCATTTCCACTTGGCTTCGGCCTGTAGCTAGATAGGAGGAATCCGCCATTCCTGTCTCTTTCAGTTGTCTCCATACTCGTTGAACCATTGATTCCGCTTCGCCATTAGGACTTTCCAGCACCTTTAGAAATTGCTTCGAACGTGAATCATTAGATAAAGGCCACAACCGTTTTCCTGAACCGCCTGATAAAAGTACTAGCTTCATATTTGTCGCCTCCGCAAAAGGATTGTTATTCATCATGGATTACGCTTTGCTGATTGTGCTGGGATGCGCCGGGTTGGATCTGGATTCGGATTTGGATTGCTCCCATCGCTTTGCTTGGTCGCCATTTAAAAGCATTGCTAGGAATAAGCCTCTCCAAGGATTATTGGACTTCCGATCGCTGTTATCCTCAGATTTCCTGATTTGAACCGCTATTTGCGGTAGAAATCTGAGGATAAAGGCGAACGCTAGCGCTTCTCCAGTTCCAATAATCCTCTCCGTTCCCTTCCTAACAACCTTTTTTATATGGCTCCCACTCGCTTTCGCTCGCTGGAGCAAAATTACCTTACCCTGCTTACCAGCTGTTCCAGCGGGAGCTGATGGGATGATTGCTAAAGATCTTTTGCCGCCTGCGACGGCAGCAACAAACAACTGAAATATAAAACTATATAAGTTGAACTAAAAAACATTCTAAAAAGGAAGAGTGACGGAGGGGAAGTTTGGAACTGTAGGAACGTAGTGACCGCCTGAAAGCTTTCCGTAGGAAAGCTCGCTTCGAAAGCATGGGCTGTCACCGGATTTCAACCGTGAAACACGGTATATAATCAAGAAATCTGGTGACAACAGCGGCCGGAAGTCCAAACATTCACCGCAGTCACGCACTTACCTTAATAGAAAAATCTTAAGTTCAACTAATGTAATCTAAGAATTCACCTCAGCAGCCTCAATGACTGCAGAATCATTCAGACCACTCAACTGCGGGCGGCCGATAGAATAATAAGATAAGCCCGTGCCAGCAATCTGCTCTTTCGTGAAGACGTTACGGCCATCGATCAGCACCTTCCGGCGCATAACGTTGGCTACCTTTTTCAAATCTATATCCTTAAAGACTCCCCAAGCGGTAAGCAGACATACGGCATCGCTGTCCTTGGCCGCTTCTTCTGCAATCGGGCACCAACGGAGCTGCGGATGATCGTACTGCTGCCGGAAATTATCAGCAGCGATCGGATCGTACAGCTTCACGATCGCTCCCTCCGCAACGAGCATCTCAATGATTTCTAGTGCAGGGGTTTCCCGAACATCATCTGTGTTCGGCTTGAATGCCAACCCCCATATCCCTATAACGGCACCATTCAAGGATCCTAATGATTCACGCAGCATTGGAATGATCATGAATCGCCGCTCTCTATTCACCTCAACTACGGATTGCAGTAGTTTAAAATCATAATCCACATTACCAGCGATTTGGATAAGCGCATTGGTGTCTTTCGGAAAGCAGGAGCCGCCATAACCAATACCAGCTTGCAGGAAGGAGGATCCAATTCTACGGTCCATGCCCATTCCTTCTGCCACCTCGGTCACATCAGCTCCCACTTTTTCGCAAATATTAGAAATTTCATTAATAAAAGAGATCTTGGTCGCTAGAAAGGCGTTAGATGCATATTTGATCATTTCTGCGCTTCTTATATCGGTCACGAATATATTGTTGGTATATCCTTGATGAAGCTGGCGCATGGTGGGCACTAATTCAGGATTATCAAGTCCGATAACAACCCTGTCAGGATGAAGGGTATCCCGAATCGCAGAACCCTCACGCAGAAACTCAGGAGCAGATACAATATCGAAAGGATGCTTCGTACGATCCGATATCATTTTTCGTATTTTCTCATTCGTCCCTACTACAACCGTCGATTTAGTCATAATTATTTTGTAACCATCCATCGCACTCGCGATTTCGATAACAGCTTCTTCGATATATTGTAAATCCACCTCCCCATTAGGAAGAGAGGGCGTGCCCACAGCAAGAATGATGATATCAGAGCAGCGTACCGATTCCTGAAGATCAGTAGAGAAGGACAAACATCCTTCACGGAAGTTTAGTTCAATCAATGCTTCGATTCCTGGCTCATAGATCGGAGATTCCATTCGGTTTAACTTGCTGATTTTCTCCACATTTTTATCGACGCAGATGACCTGATTCTCTCCCAGTGCAAAGCATACGCCGGATACTAAACCGACATAGCCCGTGCCGATTACTGCTATCTTCATAGAATCATTCCCCTTTTAGAAAATTGACGTAGGCCTGTTCCACGTATTGCTTAAATTGGATCATAAACGCCTGCTCATCGAATTTCCGTGCATGGCCCATAATCTGATCGATATCCCACGCGTAGGACTCCACTTCATAAATAGCCTTCAGCAAATCATCCACTTCCTGATGCTCGAAAAAAACACCGTTGACGTAAGGAATGATCGTATCCAATGCACCTCCGGCTTGATAAGCTATAACCGGTCTTCCGGCAGCATTAGCTTCCAGCGGTGTAATCCCAAAATCCTCTTCGCCCGGAAAAATAAACGCCCGACATTGCGCCATCAATCCCGTAACTTGTTCATCATCCAGCCTCCCCAGAAAGGACACATTGTCTTTAGCCATCCCTTCAAGGCGCTTTCGGTCAGGCCCATCACCAACGATGTAAAGCTTCAGACCGTTACGGTTAAAGGCTTCGACTGCTAAGTCAATTCGTTTGTAAGAAACCAGACGGGAAACGATCAAATAATAATCGCCGATCGATGAAGAGCTTGTGAAACGTGAAGTGTTGATTGGTGGAAATATGACATCGGCATCCCGGTGATAATAGTTCTGAATCCTTGTCTTCACTACAGAAGAATTGGCAACGAACTGATTTACATTTTTGGATGTCCGTTGGTCCCAAGTCTTGAGCTGCTGCATATACACCTTCAACAATCTCTTGAACAGACCGGAATTCGACTGCCGTTCCATGTAAGTGTCGTAATCCCATGCAAACCGCATAGGAGTATGGCAGTAACAAAGATGAAACGTATGCTTCGGCACCTGAATGCTTTTCATAAAAGCACTGCTGGAACTCAGGACGATATCGAAACCGCGAAAGTCCA
>RCUU01000884.1_pt1 | contig 15476 bp, 17 predicted proteins | sample 2166211 | NCBI WGS metagenome assembly RCUU01 (sample SAMN09932620, study PRJNA488358) | compost metagenome | feature: garden; material: soil; isolation source: compost soil in phenylacetic acid-enriched culture | place: Germany: Experimental Botanical Garden Goettingen | collected 2016-01-27
GACGCTTGAGCATTTCGTGGATGGCTACCGCAAGGCCGGTCTTCCCGAGTGACGCGCCGCAGAACTTACGGCGCAAGGTCAGCACGAAGTTCCCAGGTTCGCCATAGAAGTTGCCGTTGCTTTCGCCGACGGTGTCCCAACTGGTCACCAGGGCGGTGTGGCGAGACAGCTTGAGGTCGTGGGAATCCCCCGCCGCTGGCTTACCTAAGCGCCCTAGCGAACAGACGTGGAGGGAAGATAAGACCAAGGTGGATAACCGACTACGCCGGGCTCTATCGAGCGAAAGCCATGAGCCCGCGAGCGGAGCGCGCCACCACTTCAATGGAGTCACCCCATGCCCAGCAAATCGAACAGCGCCGCAGCGACCACTGGCACAGCCATCCAGGAGAAATCCCGCGACTTCTACAACTTCCTCGCCGACGTCGAAGACCTGATCAAGGAAACCACGACGCTCACCGGTGCTGAACTGGAGCAGACCCGAGTCAAGCTCAGCGAGCGGATATCGGCGGCCAAGGAATCCATCGGGGAGCTGGGAGACAACCTTGCACAGCACGGCCGCAACGGTGCTGCCGCCACCAATGACTATGTCCACGAACAGCCCTGGAAAGTGATAGGCGCCAGCGCCGCTGCTGCCTTCCTGTTCGGGCTCATACTGGCCCGTCGTGGCTGACGCACGATCTCAGCCGTCTCGGCGTCGACAGGCGCCGCAGTCCGGCACTGCAAACGCAGCCCAGGGGCCAGTCCACCAAGGGAGAAAACCGTGATCACTGCATACTTCGTAGTGTCGAAAGATTCCGGCAACATCATCCGGATCACCCGGCGCGAAAGCCCGCCGGACGATACGCCCACCGTCTTCAATGTACTGGCTCTGACCTCCAGCCAGATGCGCTACGAGAGCCTGTACGCCGATGGCGAGGACCTGATCAGCCTGCGCAGCGTCACCCCGCTGAACAACGCCTGGACATTGACCGGTGCTGACGCCGCTCAGGAGTGTTTAACGGGCAACGCATAGGGCAGAAGACGGTCCGTCTCTTTCTTGACCACCGCATAGCACTCGCAACTCAGCTCCTCGAGCTTGAGCCGGTCGAGCACCGTGATGTGCCCGCGGCTGTACTCGATCACCCCTTGCTTCTGCAGCTTGCCGGCAGCCTCGGTGACGCCTTCGCGGCGTACGCCGAGCATGTTGGCGATCAGCTCCTGGGTCATGGTCAGCTGGTTGCTCGGCAGGCGGTCGAGGGACAGCAGCAGCCAGCGGCAGAGCTGCTGGTCGATGGAGTGGTGGCGGTTGCATACCGCGGTCTGGGCCATCTGGGTAATCAGGGCCTGGGTGTAGCGGAGCATCAGTTGCAGCAGTTCGCCGTGGCGGCTGAGCTCGGCTTTCAAGCGCTGCCCCTGCAAGCGGTAGGCGTGGCCGGCGCTCTGCACGATGGCGCGGCTTGGGGTGCTTTCGCCACCCATGAACAGTGCCAGGCCGATCAAGCCCTCATTGCCGACAACCGAGATTTCCGCCGAGGCGCCGTTTTCCATCACGTAGAGCAGGGAAACGATCGAGTCGGTGGGAAAATAGATGTGTCGCAATGTGTCGCCCGACTCGTACAGGACCTTGCCGAGGGGCATCAACACCAGTTCGAGCTGCGGCAACAGGCGCTGCTGGACGTCCTCGGGCAGGGCGACGATCAGGTGGTTCTGCAAGGGTGAAGGTGTGTCCGGCATAGGTGGCACCATTGGGCTGGACGCCTGGAAAACACTCTATTTACAAGAATAGGCCAATGGGGCTGCCACTTCGCCCCTCCCCGATGGACAACGTTCCTGCTTCACAATCGCCGGGCAGCTACGCCACTGCCCGGCATTGCCCGCGAACCTCACCTGCGGTCCTAGTAGCGTCGGATGGATCCATTATCGATTAACACCCGGTCACCCACGCTCAGGCCGGCGGTGGTCGACTGCGTCAGGGTCTGGCTCGAACCGTTTTCCATGCGCACCGTAATGGCGTAGCCGGAGGGCTCCTGGTTGCGTTTCTCCAGTTGGTGTCCGATGTAGGCCCCGCCTGCAGTTCCGGCGACCGTCGCAACGGTCTTGCCCTTGCCTGACCCCACCTGGTTGCCGGCCACACCGCCAACCACGGCGCCTGCGATCGTGCCCAGGCCATAGCCTGTGCCGGCGACACCCTGGTATTCCTGCCCCACGGGATTGATGGACTGCACCACGCCGTACCCGGAGTAGACCGATCCCCCCTGGGTGCTTACCTGGTTGCCGCCGCCGGAGTTGGGGCTGCCGTTGTACGTGCCCATGTCTGAACATGCACCGAGCGCGAAGACACAGGTCATGCCAAGGACCGGTCCGAATCTGTTCATGGTCGATCTCCTCTTCCTGTTTTCTGGAGCGTCACCCACCGGCGCCGACATCGCCCCCGGAGACATAACGCTTCGACTCTTCGACTCAGGCTGCGCGCAAATCCACGCGCCGTCGGTGCGCCAGCAGACGGAAACAGTTCCCTCAAGGCTCCAGCTTCGACACCCACTGCCTCAGCGCCGCGGTCACCTGAAGGGGCTGCTCCAGTGTCGAGAGATGGCCGCACTCCTCGACTATGACGAGGTTCGACCCCGCGATTCCGGCAGCCAGCTCCTGATGCAGCTCCACAGGAGTCAGCTCATCCTCGCGTCCGCAGAGGACAAGGGTTGGGCATTGGACAAGGCGCAGGAACGCGCGGCTGTCGATGCGACCGATCATGGCCCGTTGCTGCCGCCGGAAGGCCTCCTTGCCAAGGCTGTTGGCCATCGCGGCGATGACGTCCACTATCGCCGCGTCGTTCCGATGGGCAGGGTGGATCAGTTTGGGCAGCAAGGTATCGATCACCGCCGGGAAGTTCGTCTCGGCCAGCTTCATGAGCTTGAGGCGGCTCCCCGTTGCCTCGGCAGTGTCCGGCCGTGCGCTGGTGTCGAGCAATGCCAGGGCCAGGACGCGCTCGGGCGCCTGCCGCATGATTTCGAGCGCAACATAGCCCCCCATGGAAAGACCGGCCAGCGCAAAGCGCCCTGGAGGCGCCCGGGACAGGGCAAGGGAAGCCAGTTCCGCGATGGAGTCGGCACCCGACAGATCCGCGACCGAGACGTCGGCCACGTCGGCGAGCCCCACTGCCTGGTGGTGCCAGAGCCGCGCATCGCAGAGCAGTCCCGGCAGCAGGAGCAGAGATGGATGTTCGATAGTTGTCATGGGTGACCTCGCAGACCAGGTAAAGACACCGCAACCCGTGCCCGGCTCTCACGAACGAGTTGTGACACTTCCCGCAGCGCGGCCCATAAGGCCGACTGCCGAGGTCACAGCCGTCCCAACAACAGCAGGACGAGAACGATGAGCAGCAGCAGGCCAAGCCCGCCACTCGGCATATAACCCCAGCCCCGGCTATGCGGCCAGGCGGGAACGACTCCAACCAGCAACAGGACCAGCACGATCAACAGAATGATTCCCAGGCTCATGGCGTTCTCCTCGCGGTAATGAGTGGCAGGCTCGAATCGATTGCGATGAGCCCGTCACTACGGTGTGCCCTGAGGCCAGATTGAGCGCATCGGCCGAACGGCATCTGTTCGCTGACGCACAGAGCCCGGCATTGCAGGACCAGGTCACTGGCGTGGCGACCGGTTCACTGCGCCGCTGCCGCCTGCTGGCGCTGGATTTCCTTGTGTTTCATGTCCAGGTATTCGTCGCGTTCGAGCTCATGCAACTGCAGCGGATAGCGCTCGACCGCGGCATGCCAGGCGTCGAGGCGCTTTTCCAGTCGCTCGGCCGCGGGCGCCGACAAGGCGCTGAGGTAGGCTTCGATCGCCAGGTAGTAGCGCATGGTGTTGCGCTCGATCACACCCCGGGTGCCGCCTACGTGGATGGGCTGCCCCCGGGCGTTGTTACCGACGATGCTGAAGCCCACCTTGTCGCGCCCGATGGTTGCCAGGTAACCCTGCATGGCCACCCGCGCCGCCACGCCGAAAGCGTACGAGTAGGAGAGGCGCAGGAAGCTGCGCTGGGCATCGAGCTCCACCACCTCCAGCAGGATGCGGTAGTTGCTGGTATCCAGCGGCCCCTCTGCCGCGGTCAGCTGCAGCTGGAGGTAGTCGGGGGTCGAGGCAACGACCCTGTAGCGGAACTCGAATGGGTAGGCGTCGGCCAGGGGCTGGTCGAACTTGCGCCCGACGTGGAGGCTCAGCGCACTGTCGCCTTCCGAGGAAGCGGCGCGGCAGCTCTTCACGTTCAGGTGCAGGATGAGGATGTCGCACCAGTGGTCGATGCCCTGCAGCGACGGGCCGACCACAGCGAAGGGTTGTTCGACCAGCGCGTAGATATCGCCTTCGAGATTGTTCTTTTCCTCGCTCGACTCCAGGTACAGCGGACGATGGAAGGGACTGCTGGCGAGTTCCTCGCTCAGTGCGAGGTAGCGCGCTTTCAGCACCTGTGCCGCGTCCTCGGCGTGCGCCAGCGCGGATGTGCCGATCGATGTGCAAAGCAAGGCCGTCCAAAGCAGCGCTACACAATTGCGTCGCACGCGTTTCATGACCAGTCCTCCCAGAGTCGCCCGTGGCATTCCTTGGACCTCACATCGAGCGAGCGGCTCCGCAAATTTCCAGCGCGATTCGAACGCCTGCAGGCTTCGTGGCAGTCGACGAGGCTATGTTCGATGGCGCACAGATATCGCCACCGGTAGTCCTATACTGGCCACTTCGAGGCCGTCTTGTCGCCCAAGGCTCCGTCCGGAGCCCCCTACCGAAGTACCCTAATGAGTCGAGACCGGCAGACCGATAGAGAACACATCAAACTGCCGAAGGTACCGGCCGACCGGCTGACCCAGCCTTTCTCCCACTTCCTGCACGTCGAAACCGCCGCCGCTGGCGTCCTCCTGGTGTTCACCATCGCCGCCCTGGTCCTCTCCAACTCTCCCTGGGCGCATTCTTTCCTCGGCATCTGGGAGATTCAGGGTGGTTTCCGACTCGGCCCGCTGGAATACACGCGTTCGCTGAAAGGCTGGATCAACGACGCCCTGATGACGCTGTTCTTTTTCCTGGTCGCCCTGGAGCTCAAGCGCGAACTTGTCCTCGGCGAACTGAACAAACCACGCATGGCGGCACTGTCGATCTCGGCGGCCCTCGGCGGCATGGTGGTGCCCGCCGCGCTGTACTGGATGCTGCAACACGGACAGCCCGGCCAGAACGGCTGGGGCACGGTCATGGCTACCGACACGGCCTTCGTCATCGGCTGCCTCGCGCTACTGGGCTCGCGCATCCCGCAAAGCCTGCGCGTATTCATGCTTTCACTGGCGATCGTCGACGATATCGGTGCCATTCTCGTCGTGGCCATCGGCTACAGCGAGCACATCTCCTGGACCATGCTCGCGGTGGCCGCAGGCGGCCTGGCAATCGTGCGGGTCATGTCGCTGGTCGGCTTCCGGGGCTTCCCGATCTACTTCCTGGCGGGCGGACTCATCTGGGTCGCAGTGGATGCATCCGGGATACATGCGACGATCACCGGTGTGATCCTCGGCCTGATGACGCCCGCCCGCCGCTGGGTCAACGACAAGCGCCTGTATGCCATCCTCGACCAGGTCGTCGCGCATCCGAGCAATGACGAAAGTAGTGGCGACACCAAGGATCGCAAGACCTTGCTGGCAGCCGAGGTCGCCGCACGCGAAACCCTGTCCCCGGTCGAACGGCTGGAGCTTGCCCTGCACCCGTGGGTCGGCTTTGTCATCATGCCGCTCTTCGCCTTCGCCAACGCTGGCTTGCCATTGTCCCTGGCGGATATCGGCGACTCCGTCACGCTGGCCGTGTTCATCGGCTTCGCACTCGGCAAACCCATTGGCGTGCTGGCCTTCAGCTGGCTGGCGGTGCGCTCGGGCATCGCGATACGCCCGCCTGACCTTGGCTGGAGACTTGTGGCCGGCGGTGGGCTGCTCGCGGGGATCGGCTTCACCATGGCGCTGTTCATCGCCAACCTGGCATTCCCGGAGAGCCTGATCGACAGCGCCAAACTGGGCATATTCGCAGCCTCCGTCTTTTCCGCGGTGGCCGGCGTCATCCTGCTGATGCGAATGCCCACGCCAGGAAGCCGCTCTAGCGAGCGTCCCTAGGCTGGACGGGCGAGCGCACGCCAATCATTTCCGTCTCTCCGCCTCACCGAGAGGTTCGCGGGGATTTCAGATGCCCTTCAGATACTCGACCAGGTCCGACTTCTCGCCGTCCTTCAGATTCAACTTGAAATGCCGGTCGTAGTGGTTGATCACATCACCCAGCGTGGCGAAACGACCGTCGTGATAAAAGCCGCCCTTTTGATGGGTCCATAGCCCCGCCAGAGGTGCCGTTCGGTACATATGGGTCGGCGATCGGTCGGCCTGGAACCCATCGATGCCGATATCGGCAGGGCTATGCAGATTGTGCCCGGGCTCCGTGAAGATGGGCGGCACATGGCAGCGGGCACAGTCGGCCTTGCCACTGAACACGACCTTACCGCGGTCGAACGCGGCCTGGTTGAACGTGCCGGCCGGTGCTTCGGGTGCCCTGAGGCTCAACTCGTAGAAATGCAGGGCTGGTAGTTTGGCTGTCGAACGGTCCGGGTCGCCACGCGTGTCGTAGGCACCACTCCTGGCGGCGAGGGGGAACTGTTTCTTGTCGTTGAAGCGATGATCGACGAAGACGCCTGAACCATGCAGCTGCGTGGCGGCCACGTAGGCATTCCAATAGGGAACGGAACCGTAGCCGGTCCAGGTGTGCAGATTCACTCCTGCCATTCCGAACGCGGGCGGGATGAGCGTGCATGCACGTTTTCCGTCAGGCCGCATGGCCTTGCCGTCCTTGTCGAGTTCAGCATCGTAGCAACCTGGCCCCCAGCTATTGAGCACCTTCTTCAGTGTCGCCAGATCAACGCCAAGCAGGTCGGTGTAGGGTTTGAGGTTCGGCGCAAGCGAAACGATGACGCCGACGTTCAGGTCGCGATTGGCCCAGCCATCGAGGCGGCTGCCGATGCCGGGCGCGAGCGAATCGTCGACTGTGGAGTGACAGATGGCGCACGTCAGGCCAATCGACTTGACGCTGCCATCCGAATTGGCAAATCCGACCACGCCGATCACCGCATTCAGCTTGACGAGTGCGAGTGTGGTCGCCGGGTCTGCCAGATCGACCTGGCCAGCCTTGAGCTTGGCCTTCAGGTCGGCGGGTAGCGCATCCGCATCGACTTTCAGTCCCACTTCAAGCGCTGTCTTCGGCGAGACGCCGTCGCCAACGCCACCGTTCTTCGCGCCGGCGATCGCCTTGTGCAATTGCAGCGTATCGCCCCAGAAGGCTTCGCTGCCGAATGTGTCATAGCGAAAAGTCTGGCGGCCCTCTTCGAGCATCGCCTGAGCGTCCTGGGCGACACGGGCATCGATTGGGTTCAGCGGCGGGGCGGCGATAGCGACAAACGCGGTCGGCACAACCGCTACAAGCAACAGCGAGATTGCACTGGCGGGGTTTTTCATGGGTTCCTCCTGTTTCGCGCGAACCCAGTGGAACAGCAGTCTGATGATTCTCGCCAACGCCTGCGAAAGACTCGGTGCGCTATCGCACGCTGCCCATCCCCAGGCGCCCCCTGGAGTGCACTGCTAAGTTGGCTAGCGTACCGACCGATCGCGTGAAGGCTGCCACCCTGCTTTTCCCAGCCCCCCAACCCGGGCATCCACCCGAGGCGGCCTAGCCATGAGTACCTTGACCATCGAAGGCTGGTGCAAGACCAGCGACGAACAGAAGTCCACTCCAGTGGAGGACATCCAGTTCTATCTGACCGGAGACGATCGTCTGCATCTGGAGCAGGCCGAGGAATACCTGCAGGAGAGCCACAAGTCCGAAGTCATGGTCGATGTCGACATGGCTACGCTGGACTTGAACATACCGGCGCAATACAGCCCGCTGTCCGATTGCAAACTGCGGGTCTATCTGGACCCGGACAGCCGCGGCCATTTCCACCTGGTCGGGCATCGGGCCAGCGATGGAAGCCTGATCTATACCAACGCCGTTCTGATCGCGCAGATGACCTGATCGCGCACAGCGTGATGTCGCTACCAGGGACTGGCAGTTGCGTCGATGCGACTTCGCTCGTCCCGGGGGCGGCACGGATTTCTATCCGTACCACTATCCCCCATCGGCGTACCTACGGCCGGCTTGTGGACCAGGTCATTCGTCACGCTGCGGACACCATTGACGGAAGCGGCTACCTGCACCGCCTTGTCGATCTGCCACTGGGAGTCGACGAAGCCTGTCAGTTGCACCGTGCCGTTGAACGTATTGACCTTGATGTCGAACGAATTCACGTCCTTCTCCATCAACAGTGCGGATTTGACCTTGCTGGTGATGGCAATGTCGGAGACAACTTCGCTGCCGCTCTGCTCGTGGCCGGGATGTGCGCATCCGCCGATGACGACGGTGCCACTGGCAAGCAACGCAGCGATCAACAGTGTTTTCAGGTCCATGGCGATTTCCTTGAAGTGGCTCTGCGCGAGTTTGCGTATTGCCAGCTTGATATCGGAAAGCTCGCGGGTCTGTGCGACTGCGCACTTAGAAAAAGTGAGGCGCAGCTGATGACCAATCTACCGGCAGGAGTCGCCACCAATCCCGGTTCTCAGGACCATCTGGCGACTCTTCGGTACGGTCAGCTACATCAGTAGCGCAGGTCGGTCGAGCGGACGCTCTTCACTCCCCGCACGTTCTGCGCGAGCTCGATCGCCAGATCACGCTCGGCCCCACTGGCGACCAGGCCGCTCAGGGTAACGATGCCGCTGTTGGTGCTCACCGAAATATCGGACCCCTTGACGTTGTTCGAGTACATCAACGTGGACTTCACCTTGGTCGTGATCCAGCTATCGGCGACATCGCCTTTAGCCTCCTTCGCGGAGCTCTTGGCGCTGTCGACCGGCGTCGGTGTCGAGGCGTCGACCACCAGTTGGTTGTCCACCGACATCACTCCATCGGTGTTCCTGGCCAGGCGGCCGGCAAGATCCTTGTCCGCTTGATTGTCGGACTTGCCAGTCAGCGTCACCTTGCCCGAGTTGGTCGTGACATGGGTAGTCATGCCATCGGCCTGTTTGCTCCACAGCAGCTTCGACTTGACCGCGGCGGTGGTCGTGGCGTCATCGACCATGACGCCATAGCTGCGGTCCGGGCCCGGCTGCGGTGGAACGTAGTCGGGCTTGACCACGATCTGATTGTCCACGGAGTCGATTCCGCTGACGCCCAGCGCGATCTCCTTGGCCAGATCCTTGTTGATCTCTTCCACGACGTTGCCAGTGAGGGTGGCCGTGCCGTTCGTTACCGACACCTTGAGATCATTGGCCCTTAAATGCGGATTCAACGCATAAGTCGTCGATATCTGGGTTTCCTGGCGGGCATCGATGAAGCTCTGGGACTCTGCGGCGGAGATACCGCCCGTGGTCCCCAGTGCCAGCGCGATGCTGGTGGCGAGGAGTAGCTTGCGCGATTGCATGTGCATCTGGTTTCACCATTCGGGTAAGTGATGGATCCGAACCGGGAACCCGTATACGAAAGGGTCGCTGGTTTAGGCCGCCCGAGGCGCCGCGTGGCAACGCCCCGGGGGATCTTGTCCGGCTCAGGATTGGCACTTTTCCACGGACTGCTTTTCGCTCGCCTCGGATGATGGCGCCGTATTGGGGCCTAACTGTGGCAGTGAACAGGACAGCGGTCGGTGCGTTACCGAACTTACCTGCCCAGGGCTGCAATCCCCCTCCCCGACTGCAATCAATCCAGCTTGCGTGCACTAACGAACAGACCGCGACCAGCATTGGGCGCAACTGTGCAGCATGGGAAAACCCTGCAGCCATCTCACACCTTCCCGTGTATTGCAGGGCAAAAGAGAGGCGACCACGGTGACCAACCAACTTCTCAATGGCATCCCGAACAAAGAGCGCAACAGGCTCCTCGATCATTGCGAATCGGTAGAGCTGGTATTCGGCAGCGTTCTTTGCGAGGCAGACCAGCCATACAGCCACGCCTACTTCCCGCTTACCGGCTTCATCTCCCTGGTGGAGAAACTGGATGCCCACCGACCTCTGGAAATGGGACTGATCGGCAATGAAGGCATGCTCGGCGTCACGCTCATACTGGGGGTACGCAAGGCGCCAACCCGTGCGGTGGTGCAAGGCGCCGGAAACGCCCTGCGGATCACCTCCGCCCACCTGCGGCGCGAATTGCACGAATGCCCCGACCTGCAACGCAGCCTGAATCGCTACCTCTACGTATTGATGGCGCAACTGTCGCAAACGGCCGCCTGCATCCACTTCCACGAGATCCAGCCACGCCTGGCGCGCTGGCTGCTGATGACCCACGACCGCGCACAGGCCGACCACTTCCATCTCACCCACGAGTTCCTCGCCGACATGCTCGGCGTGCGCCGAAGCGGCATCACCGTGGCCGCAGGCGAGCTGCAGCAGAAAAACCTCATTCACTACACCCGCGGCGAGATCACCATCCTCGACCGCGCCGGACTCGAAGCAGCTGCCTGCGAATGCTACGACGCAGTGACGCACTGCTATAGCAAGTTGCTTGGGTGAGCCTGGGACCCTGGCGCGCAAGCAGAGGGAGAGAGACAAGCTGAAGGAGGAAGAGCGCATGGCCTACTGCTTTCCCGCCGCATCAGCCTGGACCTGTTCAAGTCCACCGACATCGCGCTTATCCGCATCATGGCTCGTCTGCAGATCGACGAGCCGCAGGACGTCTTCCAGCGCCTGATCCACGGCGCCTACCGGCTCGACGATGAGTCGCTCACCGCGCTGTGACACGTCACAGGGCTATGTCACAACTGGCAATCACCGCCCTGGCCGAAAGCTTGAACGACTCTGAAGTCCCATATCTCGAAAGGTTGAGGGCCATCTTCGGCCCCACCCGAGGTGACGTATGAACCCGAACCAAGATCAAAACCAAAATCCTGGACAAGGCGGTCAGGGCGGAAAGGCGGTCAGGGACAAAACCCCAACCAGAATCCGAACCAGAACCCTCAGCGCGGCCCGGGTCAAGGAGGCATGGGTAGCCAAGGCCAGCAGCCGGGTGGCCAAGGCCCGATTACCACTGATCCTGGGCGGCCGCAGCAGCAGCCGCGGAATCCGAACGCCGAAGAGCGACCGGACGATTGGAAAGACCCCAACAGCCCGGGCCAGGGTGACGGCCGTCCGTAATGACCACGTGAAACGATCCAAACAGAAATCTGAGTCGACAGCTCACGTCTTAGACCCGGCTATATGCCGGGTTTCTTTTGCCCCCATCCGCACCCGCCAGCCGCCCCATGCCGGCTGCTGGAAGCTACCCGACCTGGTGACGGATCGCCAGCACCGATAACGCTGGTCAAGGAGGTCTGGACGGCAGCTCGGATATGCTGCACAGAATCCTGTTCATTTATTCAGTACTCACCTGCACTTCGACATCCGCCACCTCCGCTTCAAGGGCAAGCCAATCGACCAGCGCAAGCTCGACAACGTCCAGTATCTGCGCGGCAACGTGTACATTCGCATGGACAACCACTTACCGATGGCAGGTCTTCACTGATTGCCGAGACATTTGTGACGCTGAAGGAAACCCCTACGCTACCCACGCTCTACGGCGTCCAGACCCACGGCATGGCCACCCTCGCCCTGGTGATCACCGGCACGGAGATCACCGAAGGGGTGGCCTATGCGCAGGCGCAATATGCGGCGGGCAAATACGAAGCCGCTGTCGAGACGCTGCGCAGGGACGAGACTTATCGCACGAGCTCACGCCGCTCTTGCCCAACTGGGCCGGCTCGACGAGGCGCGCGCAGAGGTCGAACTGTTCCTCGTCGGCAACCCGCATTTCTCGACCCGGCACTGGGCCAAGACGGAGCCATTCCGCGACGCTGCGACGCTTGAGCATTTCGTGGATGGCTACCGCAAGGCCGGTCTTCCCGAGTGACGCACGGGGCACCACCTCCGAGGGGCCCAGCGCCTGCCCGAGCAACAGGTCGGAGTCCTTCTCGACGATTATGATGCTTGGTGCGCTGATGTTCGAACTGACCAAGCGCAGTGTGCCCCCCAAGGCGCCTCCTTCAATGGAACGTGGCCAATACCATTGTCATCGCTCCCTGACCACGGCAGGCCACGACATTGACCTTCAAAGGACTTGCGCGAGAGTGGTATACGTTCATTCGATCAGCAATGCTCCAAGCTAGCGACTTGCAGACACTCGCGCAGCAGCTTGGCCGCGGGCCCCAAATGACGGCGACTGGCTCGAAAACAACCGATATCCCCGAAGCGTAACGGAGTGCTCAGATCAAACGGACGTATACCCCCATTCCCCGACAATTGATGGGTGGTTTCGAGCGGCAATACACCCACCGTCTGCTGATCCTGCATCAACGCCACATTGGTCAGGACCGACAAGGACTCGATAACATTGGTGGGCGATGCCAGACCGGCTTCAGCGAACAACCTATTCACCGTTCTTCGCAGCAGTGAACCTGGTGGCGGTAAGACCCAAGGAAAGGCATGCAGATCCTCCAGGCATACCGGGGCCCGGGAATGCAATGGATGCTCGTTTCCGGCGACTATGGACAACTTCTCTTCGTAAAGTACGTCCACATCCAGCACCAGCGCCTCACTACGGCTGAGCCAATCATCGGGTACCCGCCCCACCACCAAGTCCACCGCCCCCGCGATCAGGTCGGGGAAGAGCTGGTCAAACTGACCCACTCGAACCGACACCAGCACCTCTGGCGCACGCGCTTTCAGCAAGCGCACTGCCTCAGGCAACAGGAAGGTAGAGGCCGAAATCAGCGTTCCTATCACAACCTGGCCAGCCATCCCCTTGCGATAGGCCTCAACTTCATCACTCAGCGAGCGCAGCTCAGCCAACATCGAGCGCGCCCGTTTCAGTACCACTTCCCCCAGCTCGGTTACGCTCACCCCCCGATTGCCACGCACCAGCAGCGGTACGGTGAAGTACGACTCCAACTCATGCATGACCTTGGTCACGGCCGGCTGGGTCATATTCAACACCTGTGCCGCGCGCAACAGCGAGCCGCTCTGCGCCACCTGATCAAAGACAACCAGTTGGTAGAACTTCAATTTGCGCGCAACAGACAGAACGCTGGACCTCATGAGACACCTAGTCTCCCGCTTCAGAACCGGAAAGTACCACGCAACGACAGGAAAGCCGTGTCATCGCCGCCGGCCTGGGTGATCGCCGGACCAGCATCGAACCACTGCAAGTCGGTCTCCAGGGTCAAGTTATCGGTGGCCAGCCAGCGTAACTTGGTCTTATAAACAACTCCTGCGCGCCTGTCAGTACCGACCGTTCCCGGCACCGGCGCCATCCCACCGAGGTACAGCGCATCTTCACTGCGCTGCTTCCACACGCCAAGGATAGCGGGCTCCAGACGCAGCCTGGGGTGCACGGAGTAACCGAACACCGGTCCGATGACCATCGCGTTGCTCAAGGTAGTCAGGCCCGCATCGCCATATACCTGATTGTTCGGGAACAGCGGATCGAAGGTTTGCACCTTGTCGTCACCGAGATGCCGATCACCGCTGGCTGCGTCGGTGCGCATGGTCAGTTGTGGATTGCCTGGCGCCAGCCAGTTGTAACCCCATTCGCTGGATAGCGCCCAGGCGCTGATTCGTGCGTCACCCAACGTACCGCGCTGGGCCGCGAGGTCGGCGCTCCAGCGCCAGCCTTCGCTCTGTCCGAACAAGCGCATGCCCAGGGTATAACGCTGCTCATCGCCAAACTGGCCTGCCAGGCGTCGGTCGTTGGTATCAAGAGTGAAGCCATAAAGGTCAAAGCCCCTACCCTGCCCCAGCGGCCAGCTGGTGTAGACACCAGCGAAACGCTTCTGCGGGTCCGAGCCATCGTTAAAAGAGCCATTGGGACGCGGTAGCACCGGGCGCACAGCAAAGACATTCACCTGGCTGCCCCGCGCGTTGCTCCATGACAGACGCAGTCCATCGAAGCTGTAGCGCAGATTCGGGGTTTCCCGAAGAGCGACGAAGGTTCCGATGCCAAAGAACATCTCCTGTCGCCCCAGGCGAGCAGTGAATTGGCCATCGGCCACGTCCCTACTGCCATCAATGAACGCCTGATGGAACTCGGTGCGGCTTTGATCGACTGGTAGCACCGGATCCTTATCCCAACTGCGGGTATCCTCTAGCTGGACAAAGGCGCGTGCAGCCCCATCGAACAGATGCAGGTCGGCATGCAATTGAACACGCTGCTGCAAGTAATTCTCGTGCTCAATGCCGCGCAGGCCGAAGTACGAGTTGTCGATGCTATCGGCTCGATAGCGCAGCTCACCCCCCAGCTGCAGCCAGGAGGACTCAGAAAGACGGTGGTAACGCAGGGCATCAAACGGGTCCTGGCGCTTGCCGGGATCGTCGAGGAAACGATAATCCTCGAGCCAGCGCGGGGCTGCCGGCGGCAGCGGGCGGGACTCTTCTAGTCCGGCGCGGGCCGACTCGGCAAACAAGGGCAACGCCAGCAGGCCCAGGCAATAATGGAGCGCAAGGATGGCTTTCCTCAGGGCGCAAGAGGTCATAGACATGGAATGTCCTTCGATAGGATGCGATGGCTTTGGAAGGCTGCCCGGCCATACGGCCGGGCTTATTTCAGTCGGCGATGGCTTTTGACAGCTGCGGCATCAACGGTCGACCCTGGGTATCCAGGCGAACATTGTTGCGCTGGGCATAAGCCCGCCAGTCACGCAGTAGCTCTGCCAAACGCTGCGGCTTCTGCACGGCCAAGTCGTGGCGCTCGCCAGGATCGGTGGCGAGATCGTAGAGTCGCCAGCCTGCCTGCATGTCGTCCACGTCGTAGAGGAGTTTCAGGGAGCCCTTGCGCAGTGCCGCGCTTCCGTTGAACTCCCAGCCCATAGACTCGTCTGCGACTTGCGCGTCATCGCCCTTGCCGAACAGCAAAGGCAGCAGCGACCGGCCCTGCGGTGGGATGACGTCGCGCCCCCGGTATCGTGGGCCCGGCAACTCAGCGCCAGCCAGATCCAGCAGGGTAGGCAGCAGATCTCGCACGCTGCTGAGTTGAGTATTGCGGCTTGGATCGATTCTGGATGGGAGGTAGGCGAACAGCGGAACACGATAGCCCCCCTGATAGACAGTCATCTTGTAGCGACGGCTAGGTTGTGCGCTGACTTGGGCCCAAGCGCTGCCCTGCAGCAGGAAGGAGCCTCGCCGGCCGTAATTCTCCAGACGGTTATCGAAGTTGGCAGCCACCCACTTGGGATCCATTCCGTCACGTCCCTCTGGGCCGTTATCGGACATGAACAGCACCAGTGTGTTGGCCAGTTGCCCCGTGCTACGCAGGTGTTCCAGAAGGCGGCCAACCTCCGCATCGAAAGCCTCGACCATGGCCGCGTAGACTTCCATGCTGCGCGCCGACTTGCGCCGCTCTTCCGGGCTCAGCCCGGACCACGACGGTACGTTTTCCAACTGGGCT
>RCUU01000885.1_pt1 | contig 15466 bp, 12 predicted proteins | sample 2166211 | NCBI WGS metagenome assembly RCUU01 (sample SAMN09932620, study PRJNA488358) | compost metagenome | feature: garden; material: soil; isolation source: compost soil in phenylacetic acid-enriched culture | place: Germany: Experimental Botanical Garden Goettingen | collected 2016-01-27
ACATCGACGCTGCGGTGTTCCACCAATTGCAGGTCGACCTCCGGGTAGTCGGCCAGAAACGGCCCGAGCACCGCCGGCAACAAGGTGCTGTTGGTCACGGTGGAGGCGGCCAGGTGCAGGGTGATGCGCCGTTGCCCGGCCAGTTCTTCCAGGGTGTGCTGCAACTTCTGGGCTTCACCGAGCACGCCGCGGGCAGCTTCCAGCACCAGGCGGCCAGCGGGCGTGAGTTGCATGCCGTCGGATTTGCGAGTGAACAGGGTCAGGCCGCTGCGCTCCTCGATCAGGCGCAGCCGGGTGCTGGCGGCCGATACGGCCACCGGAAAGGTGGCGGCGGCCTTGCTCAGGCTGCCGTTGGCGGCGACGGCGGCCAGCAGGCGCAGGTCCTGAAGGTCGAAGTGCATCGGGTTTTCTCCAAAACAGAACGCCTTGTTCTTGAAAAACCGATTCTAGCTGATGTGCATTCTGTTCAGAATAACGCTTTAGACACCCTGTTGTGGACTTTCCATGAATACCTTGCACGCCCATTTGCAGCGGTACATTCAAAGCGGCAGCCTGTTCGCGGTGCTGGCCGCCCTGGGCTTCAGCCTCAAGGCGATCTTCGTCAAGCTCTCTTATGCCGCCGGCCCCGTGGATGCGATTACGGTCCTTGCCCTGCGCATGGCGTTGTCGTTGCCGCTGTTCATCTGGTTGGTGTGGTTCAGTGGCCGTCAGGCCAGTACGTCGCTGACCCTGGGCAACGGGGTGCGCGTGCTGTTGCTGGGGCTGTTGGGCTATTACCTTTCCAGCCTGTTCGACTTCTATGGCCTGCAGTACATCAGTGCGGGACTTGAGCGCTTGATCCTGTTCATTTACCCAACCCTGGTGCTGATCTTCCAGGCCGTTGCCCAGCGTGAGCGGCCAACGCCACGCACCCTGCTCGCCATGGGCATCTGCTACTTCGGCCTGGGCGTTGCCTTTGTCCACGACGTGAGTGTTTCAGGCGTGGGCAACCAGGTGATCGTCGGTTCGCTGTGGGTATTCGCCAGTGCCGTTACCTACGCCCTCTATTACTCGGGCACCGGCATGATGCTCAAGCACATGAGTTCCATGCGCCTGGCCGGCCTGGCGGGTAGCGCTTCGTCGTTCATGGTGCTGGCCCATTACCTGCTGGTGGCGGACATCGCGCAATTGTGGCAACTGCCGGCGTCGGTGTGGTGGTACGCCGGCTTGATGGCGGTGTTCTCCACGGTGCTGCCGATCTATTGGGCGGCCCTGGCCATCAAGCGCATGGGCGCCACGCAAACGGCGGCCGTGGGTAACCTTGGGCCCGTATTGACGGTGCTGGCGTCCTGGGCGGTGCTCAGCGAAGAGATTTCGCTGTACCAGATCGCGGGGCTGGCCTTGGTGTTGTTCGGGGTATCGCGGCTCAAGCCGGGTAAGCCGAAGGCCAGTGTTCAGGCCCCAACAAAAGACGTGCCGGCCTGAATGTTCGGGCCGGCGAGCCAACACACCCCTCCCTAGACCCCCCATTGCTGGTAGTTGATTCAACGCAGTGCCTGCAACCAGTATCGAGGTTGAACATTGAAGTCGGGCCTCCACCAGCAATGAAGACAAAGGCATGAACCAGACAGATATCGAAACCCTGCAAAGCTTGATCCAACGCCGCCGCAGCTGCCGTGCATTTCGGCCGCAGCAAGTGGAGCACCAGGTGGTCATGCAGATGTTCGCGCTGGCCCAGCGCACGGCGTCATGGTGTAACACGCAGCCCTGGCAGGTCATCGTGACCCGTGGTGCAGCCACCGATCGTTTTCGCGCAGCCTATGCAGCCGAGCTCAAGGCCAGCTCGCCGGCGCCAGACTTTGATTTCCCCGGCGAATATCAAGGCGTGTACCAGCAGCGTCGACGTGAGTGCGGGCGGCAACTCTACGACAGCCTCGGCATCGCCCCTGGCGACAGAGTGGCCAGCCAGCAACAAACCCTGCGCAATTTTTCACTGTTCGATGCGCCCCATGTCGCCATCATCACCAGTGACCGTTCGCTAGGCACCTATGGTGCGGTCGATTGCGGCGGTTATGTCAGCCATATGCTGTTGGCAGCCGAGGCCCTGGGCCTGGGCGCCATTGCCCAGGCGGCGTTGGCCAGCCACTCAGCGTTTGTACGGCGTCATTTTGGTATCGATGAAAGTCGGCTGGTGGTGTGCGGCGTGTCCTTTGGCTATGCCGACCACGACGCTCCCGCCAATGGCTTCTATACGACGCGAGCGGCCACCGACGATACGGTGCTGTGGCACGACAGTTGATTGCGAAGAGTATTGTGGAGGGAGCGGTTCCGTAGCAGCTGCCGCCAGGCTGCGCCAGGGCCGGTACGTCATGCCCCGCAAAGAGCGACGCAGCCTGGCGGCAGCTGCTACGAATCGCCTTCACCGCGATCGGCGTAGCAGCTACCGTCAGGCTGTGTCGAGCGCCAAGCTCTATGGTTTTCAGGCCACCGGAATCATCGGGTCGGCCGCCGCCAATGCGGTGGCTCGATCTGCGGCCGGTGGGTAGATCCACATCGTGTTGATCTGCGTCTTGAGCTCCTTGGCCGGCTCCTTGACCAGCTTGAGCTGGCGATCCCAGCCCTCGGTGAACACCGCGCCCCAGGCGCCCAGGTCAAGGCAGGTCACATACTTGGGTTGGCGGTAGGGGGTTGGTGCGACACCCAGCAAATCGGCGGCGACGTTATTCCCGGCGTGGCGGCCCAGCGAGATCGCATGCTGGCAGGACATGGCGGCGAAGTTGCCGAGGTCGTCGGTGGCGGCATAGGCGACGTCGCCGGCGGCGTAGACATGCGCCTGGCCAAATACCTTGAGGTTCTCATCGACGTGCAAGCGGCCTTGGGGATCGCGGGCGCTGGTCACATGTTCGGTCAGGGGGCTGGCGCGAAAGCCCACGGTCCAGATCACCGTGTTGCTCTCGATGCGGCGGCCATCGGCAAGGGTAACGCCGCCTGCATCCACCGCCGCTACGCTGGTGTTGAGCACCCACTCGATACCCAGGTGTTCGCTGGCCTCGACGATAGAGGGGCGAATTCCATCACCCATGGACGCGGCGATCCGAGGGCCACGGTCGATGACGATTACGCGGATGTCCTGGTTGCTGCCGAGTATCGACCGCAAGCGCGCCGGCATCTCGGTGGCGGTTTCGATACCGGTGAAACCGCCGCCGGCGACCACCACGGTGTTGCGGGCGACGCTGCTTGGTTGATCCTTCAGGGATTTGAGGTGGTTCTCCAGGCGCACCGCGGTTTCGATTTGATCAACGTCGAAGGCATGGGTGCCAAGGCCCGGCACTGCCGGGCGGGCCAGCTGGCTGCCGGCGGCAAGCACCAGGCGGTCGTAGCCCAATGTGCCCGGGTTGCCAGCCTCGTCGCGGTAGCCAACGGTTTTTGCCTGTTCGTCGATGTGCTCGGCGGTGCCTTTGATAAAACGCACCCCCACCGAGTCGAACAACCCGTCCAGTGGCGCGAACATCTTGTGCACGTCGGTTTCGTAAAACCGGGGGCGGATACGCAATTGGGCCTGGGGCGCCAGCAAGGAAATTTCCACGTCGCTGCGCTTGTGCATGTCCAGCAAGCGGGCGGCACTCAACGCACTCCAGACACCACCGAAGCCTGCGCCAATAACCAGGATATGCTGTTTCATGAATGTTTCCTCAGTAGAAGTGGTCAATAAACTTGAAGTGGTCAGCGAGCCATCCGCTGTGGGTTCATGTTATTGGCGGTGACTTGCTTGCGCACTTCTACATGGGTTCAGAAAAACCATACGTCAGTGGCAAAAACATATACACAGGTATGTAGCGGGGGCGACGAGAAAACGTCCAGGCTGTTTTCAGTGCCGCAGGAGGAGGGCGCTTTCGATGCAACTCAGCAGCGTGCCGGCTTCAAAGGGTTTGGGCAGGCAGGCAACTGGCCCCGAACTATTGGCGCCAGGTTGTGGCGCCAGTGCAGGGTAAGCAGTGATAAAGATAGTGGGGATGTGGATGCCTTTGGCAACGAGGTGCTCGTGCATCTCGACGCCGCTCATGCCCGGCATCTGGATATCGGAAATCAGGCAATGAATTTCAGCGCAGGCATTGGCGTTGAGGAACTCCAGCGCACTGCAATAGGTTCGCGCTTTATAACCGCTGGAGCGCAATAAGCTTTCCAGGGCGGTGCGAACGGAATCGTCATCATCGACAACCGCAATAATTGCCGCAGGATTCGTCTGATTGTCCTGTTTCATGGCGGGGCCTCTAGACAGCGCCGGTCTTAACTCCACCATACGCGGTCCTATAGGGTGGAGAAGTTATACCTACGTATAGCCGGTTAAGACCAAAGTGTTGAGGGGGCAAGCACGTCATGTGCCAAGCGGTCGCGTGGCATTGCTCAGGCCATACCTTCGTATAAGCGCGCCCAATCAAGGGATGCTTTTGCTGCACCCAGGTACAAGTGACGTCCGGCCGTTGGCCCGCATACGCTGTAGCTGCATCGTTGGCCTGCGGCGAAACCGGATGCGCAGCGAGCAGTTGTTCGAAATCCACTGACCATGGCGGCGAACATGATGAACAGAAATGACCTGCGACGTGCCGACCTCAACCTGCTGGTTGTCTTCGAAACCGTGATGCATGAACGCAACGTTACCCGGGCAGCAGAGCGGCTGTTCCTGTGCCAGACCACCATCAGCAGCGCCTTGGGAAGGCTGCGTTCGCTGTTCAACGATCCGTTGTTCATCCGTGCAGGCGGGGTGATGGAGCCCACCGCGCGGGCAGAGGAGATCCATACGCGGCTGGCGCCGGCCCTGGACAGCATTGCCGTTGCCTTGAGCAGTAGCCAGGCCTTCGATCCATTCACCAGTGAGGGCGCCTTCCATGTCGGGCTCTGCGACGACGTCGAGTACGCATTGCTGCCACCCCTGATCAAACACCTGCGCGAAGAGGCGCCGAACATCACTCTGGTGGTGCACAGGGCGGACCAACGGCAACTGCCCCAGTTGCTCGCCTGCGGTGAGATTTCCGTGGGTATCAGCTTTGCCCAGGCGTTACCGGCCAGTGCCCATTGCAAGCGCCTGCGCTCCATTCAGCCGATGCTGTTGCGCGCCGATTCGGCCCCCGGCCCCCTGACGCTGGATGACTTCTGCAGCCGGCCGCATGTGGTGGTGTCTTCGATGGGCAATGTCATCGACGATGCCGACCATGCCTTGGGGCGGGTCGGGCGCCAGCGCAAGGTCGTGCTGGCGGTACCGCAGTACAGCGCCTTGCCGGCCTTGCTTGCCGGCAGCGATATGATCGCCATCGTTCCGGATTACGTTGCCCAGGCCATGGAGCGGCTCGAAGGCGTGCGCGCCGAGTTTGCGCCATTGCAGCTGCCGATGCCGGACCTGTCCATGGCCTGGCGCGGCGCGATGCACAACGACCCGCGGGAAAGCTGGTTGCGTGCCTGTTTCAGTCGTTACCTTGGCCAGCAAGTTGCCCTGGCTGTCGCCGAGCCATCGATTGCGGCGACGATCTGCCTGTAAAGAGCTTCGACGAGGGACTAATCTGGTAGATGTCAACAAGACTCGTTCTGGATCCCACCAGCGTTAGCAAGGTGTCTCTTGTTGCGTCCACTTCCCCCGTCGATGGATAACAGCATGCAAATGGTATGGGACGATGGCGAGCGTGTCTTCTGCCGGGAATCACGCCCGGGCGCGGAGGGCAACTGCAGTGTCCTGGTTGCCCGGCCCGCCGCCGAGCAACCACTTCCCGCCTGCCTGGCACGCCTTGCCCACGAGTTTGCCCTGAAGGACGAACTGGATGGCAGTTGGGCGGTGCGCCCGCGTGATATGGTGCGTGAAGGTGGGCAGATGCAGCTGGTGCTGGATGATCCCGGCGGCGAGCCCCTTGTGCAGTTGTTGATCGCCCCCATGGACACGGCGATTTTTTTGCGCCTGGCAATCAGCATCGCGATCGTGCTGGGCAAGCTCCACCAACGCGGGCTCGTGCATAAAGATATCAAGCCCAGCCATATCCTGGTGAACTGCAGCGACGGCCAGGCCCGGCTTACCGGATTTGGCCTGGCCTCATGGTTGCCCCGCGAGCGACAGGCGCCCGAAACCATCGCCGGCACGCTCGCCTATATGGCACCCGAGCAGACCGGCAAGATGAACCGCTCGATCGATTCGCGCAGCGACCTCTATTCCTTCGGCGTCACGCTGTACCAGATGTTGACCGGCTCGCTGCCATTCATGGCCACGGACCCGATCGAATGGGTGCATTGCCATATTGCCAAACAACCGCTGCCACCCAACGTGCGGGTCGAAACCGTCCCCCGGATGCTCTCTCACATTGTGATGAAGCTGCTCGCCAAAACCGCCGAGGAGCGTTACCAGACGGCCGCAGGTGTCGAGCATGATCTGCGCCAATGCCTGGCCGACTGGCAGCATCTGGGCCGCATTGATGCCTTTGCGCTGGGCGAGCATGGTGCATCCGATCGGTTGCTGATTCCCGAGAAACTCTATGGGCGCGAGCCTGAGGTCGGAACCCTGGTCGCCGCGTTCAATCGGATCGTTGCCAGCCATGCGCCGGAACTGGTGCTGGTCACCGGCTACTCCGGTATCGGCAAATCCTCGGTGGTCAATGAGCTGCACAAGGTGCTGGTCCCGCCGCGCGGGCTGTTCGCGTCCGGCAAGTTCGACCAATACCGGCGCGACATTCCCTATTCGACGCTGGTGCAGGCCTTTCAAAGCCTGGTGCGCACGCTGCTGGGCAAGAACGACACGGAACTGGCGACCTGGCGCGATGCGTTGCAAGAGGCACTGGACGCCAATGCGCGGCTCATGACCGACCTCATTCCTGAACTCAAGCTCATCATCGGCGAGCCGCCACCGGTTCCGGCCCTCGAACCCCAACAGGCGCAACGCCGCTTCCTGCTGGTGTTACGCCGCTTTATCGGTGTGTTTGCCCGGGAAGACCATCCGCTGGCGCTGTTTCTCGACGACCTGCAGTGGCTCGACGCGGCAACGCTCGACCTGCTTGGGGACTTGCTGACCAGCTCGGATGTACGCTACCTGATGCTGGTGGGCGCCTACCGCAGCAACGAGGTGGACGCCACGCACCCGCTGACGGGCAAGCTCAAGGCCATTCGCAATGCGGGGGGCAGGGTCGATGAGATCACGCTGGCACCGTTGGCCAAGCTGCACATCGAGCAGTTGATCGCCGAGGCGCTGCATGACGACGTTGCGCGCATCGAGCCGCTGGCGCAGTTGGTGCTGGACAAAACGGCCGGCAATCCATTTTTCGTCATCCAGTTTCTGCAAGCGCTCGCCGACGAGCAACTGCTGACCTTCGATCATGATGCACGGCGTTGGTGCTGGGATACCGATCGCATCCATGCCAAGGGCTACACCGACAACATCGTCGACCTGATGGTCGGCAAGTTGGCACGCTTGCCGGCGCAGACACAGTTGGCGCTGCAGCAGCTTGCCTGCCTGGGCAACGTGGCCGGGATCACGGCGCTTTCGACGGTCCTGGATATTCCCAGGGCGCAAGTTCGCGCAGTGCTGTGGGAGGCGATTCGCCAGGAGTTGGTCGAACGGCTGGAGGGGGCTTATGGCTTTGTTCATGACCGCATCCATGAAGCTGCCTATTCGCTGATTCACAAGGATTCGCGCGCCGCAGCCCACCTGCGAATCGGGCGGCTGCTTGCCGCGCAGACACCTGTGCAGGAGCGCGAGGAGGCGATCTTTGAAATCGTAGGCCAACTCAATCGCGGCGCCGCGCTGATCACAGAGCCGGGGGAGCGAGAGCAATTGGCCGAGTTCAACCTGATCGCCGGCCAGCGTGCCAAGGCATCGACGGCCTATGCCTCGGCGCTCACCTATCTCACCACCGGTGTGCGGTTGTTGGACGACGACTGCTGGGGGCGTCGGCATGGGCTGATCTTTGCCCTGGAGTTGAACCGAGCCGAATGTGAGTTCCTGACCGGGCAGCTGGCTGCCGCGGACGAGCGCCTGACGGCCCTGTCGGAACGCGCCACAACCACGATCGAACGCGCCAGCGTTGCGTGCCTGTTGATGGATGTCTATCTGCTGCTCGATCGCAGCGATGGTGCGGTCGCGGTCTGCCTGGCCTACTTGCGGCACGTGGGTATCGAGTGGTCAGCCCATCCCAGTGACGATGAAGTACGCCACGAGTACGACCGTATCTGGTCGATACTGGGGGATCGTGCCATCGAGGACCTCATCGATTTGCCGCAGTTGGAGGACGCGGCTTCGCTCATGACCATCAGTGCGCTGAGCAAGCTCTTTCCACCGGCCTTGCAGACGGATGCGAACCTGACGTGCCTGTTGGTGTGCAAGGCCGTCAGCCTTAGCCTGGAATGGGGCAATTGCGATGCCTCATGTGTGCACTACGCCAATACCTTCAGGGTTGCCGGGCGGCGTTTCGGCGATTACCAGGAGGGCTTTCGCTTCGGCCAGCTGGGCTGCGAACTGGTGGACCGACGTGGCCTGAAGGGGTTCGAGGCCAGCACCTACCTGTGCTTCTCCAATTTTGCCGTGCGCTGGATGAGGCCCGTGGGGCAATGCCGCGACCTGCTGCGCCGCTCGTTTGTTGCGGCCAACCGCATCGGCGACCTGGCATATGGCGCGTATGCGGGCAATAGCCTCACCTCCGACTCACTGTTTGCCGGTGAACCGCTGCCCGAGGTGCAAGGCGAAGCCGAACGTGGCCTGGCGTACGCGAAAAAGGTGGGCTTCGGGTTGGTGGTCGACTTCATTGGTACGCAACTGGCACTCATCCGCATGCTGCGAGGCCTGACGACCACCTTCGGTTGCTTTGACGACGGGCCGTTCACCGAGGCGGATTTCGAGGCCCATCTGGCCAGCAACCCGGACCTGGCACTGGCCGAGTGCTGGTACTGGACCCGCAAGCTGCAGGTCCGCTACATGGCTGAGGACCCCGGGGCCGCCTTGGCAGCCGCCGCAAGGGCGCAGCAGCTGCTCTGGACTTCATACCTGTTTTACGAGGAAGCCGAATATCACTTCTATAGCGCGCTGGCCCGGGCAGCCTGGTGCGACGGTATTGCAGTGGACGAGCACGGGCCGCATGTGCTCGCGATGGCGGAGGATCACCGGCAGCTGAGCACGTGGGCACAACAGTGCCCGGAGAATTTCGCCAGCCGGGCTGCGCTGGTCGGCGCTGAAATCGCCCGCATCGAAGGGCGGGTGATCGATGCACAATCGCTGTATGAGCAGGCCATCCAGGCAGCGCAGGACAGCGGTTTTTATCAGATCGAAGCCCTTGCCAACGAGCTGGCATCGCGTTTCTACGCGGCACGCGGCCTTGGCAAGATTGCCCGCGTCTATATGCAAGACGCCCGTTACGGCTACCTGCGTTGGGGCGCCGATGGCAAGGTGCGACAGCTTGAGACGAAGTATCCGTGGTTGCGTACCGAAGAGCACACGCTCGGTTCGACGACTACGATCGCAGCACCGGTCGAGCACCTTGATCTTGCCACCGTACTCAAGGTTTCCCAGGCCGTGTCGGGGGAAATTGTCCTGGAAAAGCTGATCGATATGGTCATGAGCACTGCTATCGAACAGGCCGGCGCAGAACGCGGCTTGTTGATTCTGTCCGACGACGGTCAGCAGCGGATTGCGGCGCAAGTGACCACCGGCGCCAATGCCACGCAACTGCGCGATGCGCCGGTGAGCGGGGCGTTGCTGCCGGAGTCGATTCTCTATCATGTCCTGCGGACCCAGGAGAGCGTTGTGCTCGACGATGCCGTGGCCGAGACACCGTTTGCCGCAGACCCTTACATCCGCCAGCACCGCGTTCGCTCAATCCTCTTTTTGCCGTTGATGTACCAGGCCAAGCTCGCCGGCGCGCTCTACCTCGAAAACAACCTGGCCGCCGGTGTGTTCAACCCCGCCCGGATCGCCGTATTGAAGTTGGTGGCCTCACAGGCTGCCATTTCACTGGAAAATGCTCGTTTATACCGCCAGGTCGAGGAGCGCGAAGCGAAGATCCGGCGCCTGGTAGACGCCAACATCATCGGGATCGTGGTCTGGAATGCCGACGGTGACATTCTCGAGGCCAATGATGCCTTCTTGTACATGGTGGGCTATGACCGAGAAGACCTGCTTTCGGGCTGCCTGCGCTGGAGGGACTTGACGGTGCCGGCGTTTCTCGAGCTCAGCGAAAACGCCATGAAGCAGGCGGTGCAAACCGGGCGCGCGCAACCCTACGAGAAGGAATATTTGCGCAAGGATGGCAGCCGCCTGCCGGTCATCGTCGGCCTGGCCATGTTCGAAGCCAGCAGCCGGGAAGGGGTCGCGTTTGTGCTGGACCTGACCGAGCGCAAACAGGCGGAAGAAAAAATCCGCGAAAGCGAACGACGCTATCGCGAGGTGCAAACGGAATTGGCCCACGCGAACCGCGTGGCGACCATGGGCCAGCTGGTGGCTTCGATCGCTCACGAGGTCAACCAGCCCATTGCCGCGGCCATTCTCAATGCCGATGCCGCGCTGCGCTGGCTGAACATGCAGCCGCCTGAACTCGACGAGGTTCGGGAGGTGCTCGGCCGGCTTATCAAGGACGCCAATCGAGCCTCGGACGTGCTGGGGCGTATCCGTGGGCATATCCGCAAGGCGCCACGGCAGAAGGGGCCGGTGGACATCAATGCTGCGATCCGCGAGATGATCGAATTCACCCGTGGCCAGATCACCAAAAGTGGCACCGCCTTGCAGACGCAACTCACCGAGGGTTTGCCCTTGATCGAAGGCGATCGGGTAGAACTGCAGCAGGTGCTGCTCAACCTGATCATGAATGCGCTTGAAGCCATGAGCGCTGTCAGTGAAGGCGAACGGCAATTGCATATCAGCGTGGTGCCTGGCGATGCGGACAGCCTGCTCGTCAGCGTGAGCGATTCGGGGCCGGGGTTTTCTGCTGAGAGCGTCGACCAGGTTTTCGTCTCTTTCTACACCACCAAGCCCACCGGCCTGGGTATGGGCTTATCCATCTGTCGCTCGATCATCGAGGCGCACGGCGGCCAATTGTGGGCCGGCGCCAACCAGCCTCGCGGTGCCACCGTGCAATTCACACTCCCGGTCGCGCAGCTTTGAACGCTCGGTTAATACTTAGGTTTAGAGGGGGTATATTAATGGGTCACTTGAACTAATCGCATGTACAAATGTAGCTCCGCAGCCTTGGCGATACAGTAGATGTACGGGTTGCGGAGGATGTTGTCGTGAGTAACTTAACAATCAATAAGGTCGGCGGTTTTTCTTCGTTTGGTTCAAAGGTTCTACGTTATTTCAAACGAATGAACCTTGGCGTTGACCGTGAATTTGATGGGCGTTATTTACTGGCCGAGGCTCAGGTCACCAGCAGTTTGCCGCTCGGCGCGCATTTGGTCAGTCCTCGCAGGTTTTATTTACATCACGGCATTCACCTTGGCGGCGGGGAGGTCGCTCACTACTCCGGTTTCAGTGCTTCACTCAAGGCCGGCCCCATTGAGGTGACTGATCTTGAAGGTTTTGCCAACGGCAACCCGGTGTGGGTGTTGCAGGAGCAATACGTCTATCCCAGCGATGAAATCGCCCGTCGTGCACGTACAAGAGTCGGTGAAAACCACTATAAAGTCTTGACTAATAACTGTGAGCATTTTTGCAGTTGGTGTGTCAGTGGTAAAAGTTACAGTGCTCAAGTCGATGCTTTTCTGCGGTGCCCGCGTTATCTGTTTTCTTTAGTCTCGGCGCTGCAGCCTTGTTTTATTGCATAGTGCTGTCAGCCCGTTTATAGCCTGCCGCTCCTTACAGAAAAAGATGCTGTGCTACACTTTTTTACCTACCCGTTACCCAAGTGGGGTCGCGCATGAACGGCAATCCCCCCTCCAGTGAGCCTGGCAGTAAAGGTTCCATGGTGTTCGTGGTGGATGACGATGCCTCCATTCGCGACGCACTGAGTAGCCTTCTGCGCTCCGCCGGGATACAGGTGGCGACCTTTGCGTCCACCGCGCAATTTCTTGCGCACCCCAAGACAGATGGCGCCAGCTGTCTGGTCCTTGATGTAAGGCTGCAGGGTAGCAGCGGCCTGGACTTCCAGCGCCAGTTGGCGGCGTCCAACGCGACGATTCCGATTATTTTCATCACCGGCCACGGCGACATCGAGATGTCGGTCAAGGCGATGAAAGCCGGCGCCGTGGATTTCCTGGCAAAGCCGTTCCGTGAACAGGACCTCTTGGACGCGGTGTCAGCCGCACTGCAGGCCGATGTCAGGCGCCGGGAAACCGAGCAACAGTTTGCGGATCTGCATACCCATTACCAAACGCTGACGGCTCGTGAAAAAGAAGTGATGGCCCTTGCCGTCAAAGGCCTGATGAACAAGCAGATTGCCGCACAGATGAACCTGAGCGAAATCACCGTGAAAATCCACCGCGGCCACGCAATGAAAAAAATGCATGCAAAGTCATTTGCCGATCTGGTGCGAATGGCCGAGTCGTTGGGGGCGGGTGGGCTTGATCGTTGATCGCGGACGCAGCCTTTGGCAGCTGCTACGGGACCGAGTCAAGCCACGCACCTGTAGCAGCTGCCGCCAGGCCGCGGCCGAGCGCGTAGCGCTCGCAATCCAGACATTCAGTGAGACTGGAATTCACATTCTGCCAATTTTGGAGCAGCCAAGATGACCAGCAAAAACACCATTTGCCTCTGGTACGACGGTACCGCCCTGGAGGCTGCAACGTTCTACGCCCAGACATTTGCGGACAGCGCGGTGGGCACTGTGTATCGCGCGCCCGGCGACTTTCCTTCCGGCAAGCAGGGGGATGTCCTGACCGTCGAGTTCACGGTGATGGGCATCCCATGCCTGGGGTTGAATGGGGGGCCGGCGTTCAAGCACAGCGAGGCGTTCTCGTTCCAGGTGGCAACCGACGACCAGGCCGAAACGGATCGCTTGTGGAACGCGATCGTCGCAAACGGTGGCCAGGAAAGCGAATGTGGCTGGTGCAAGGATAAATGGGGCCTGTCGTGGCAGATCACGCCACGCGCCTTGATGGCCGCGATAGCCCATCCCGACCCTGCAGCAGCCAAGCGTGCGTTCGACGCCATGATGGGCATGCAAAAGATCGACATCGCGACGATTGAAGCGGCGCTCAAGGGCTGACCGCCAAACGACTGCCAGGAGGATATGCAGCATGGACCGATTCACCGGCGGTTGCTTGTGCGGCAACGTGCGTATCGTGGCGTCGGGGCGCCCTTACCGGGTTGGCCTTTGTCATTGCCTGGATTGCCGCAAGCACCATGGGGCGCTTTTTCACGCCTCGGCGATTTTCCCCCAGGATGCGGTGGCCATCGAGGGTGAAACCCGTGACTACGCCGGGCGGTTTTTCTGCCCGCGCTGCGGCTCATCGGTTTTCGCCCGCAGCGCAGACGAAATCGAAGTGAACCTGGGTTCGCTGGATGCCCCTGACCAACTGAGGCCCACCTACGAAAGCTGGATCATCCGTCGTGAGTCCTGGTTGCCAGCGTTTGCGTTTACGCGACGGTATGAGCGCGATCGAAATGTCGCGACTCGCTTCGAGGAGTAGGTGGCAGCCAATCCGAAGGCAGGAAACCGGCACCTATCGCTTCAGGTATTGACGCTTGTCAGACAGTCGTTGTCTCAAAACTGTCATGTTATGGTCATAGAATTGACACAGCCACTTACATTTTTCTTGGTTGGCCCTTGGCCTTTTTCATGGATGAACCTGCCCCATGCGTCGTGTCGTATTCAATCAGAAAGGAGGCGTTGGCAAATCCAGCATCGCTTGCAACCTCGCCGCAGTCAGTGCTGCCGAGGGCTATCGAACGCTGCTGGTTGATCTCGACCCCCAGGCAAACTCCACGCACTACCTGACCGGGTTGGCCAACGATGGCATTCCCGCGGGCATCGCCGATTTTTTCAAGCAAACCTTGTCCAGCGGCGCCGCCAACAAGAAAAATCGCGTGGTCATCACCAAGACCCGTTACGACAACCTCGATCTGGTGACGGCCAGCCCCGACCTGTCCGACCTGCAGTCGAAGCTCGAGAGCAAATTCAAGATCAATAAACTGCGCAAGCTACTGGTCGAGCTGTCCGAGGACTATGAGCGCATCTATATCGATACGCCGCCCTCGCTGAACTTCTACACCTTCAGCGCACTGGTGGCTGCCGATCGGTTGTTGATTCCATTCGACTGCGACAGTTTTTCCCGCCAGGCCCTGTATCGCGTGATGGCGCAAGTGGAAGACCTGCGCCAGGACCATAACGAGTCGCTGCAGGTGGAGGGCGTGGTGGTCAACCAGTTTGCCGGGCATACCGGCTTGCACCAGACCCTCGTCGATGAGCTATTGGCCGAAGGCGTGCCGGTGCTTCCGGTTTACCTCAGCAGCTCGGTCAAGATGCGCGAATCTCATGAAGTGTCAGTGCCTATCGTCCATCTGGCCCCTCGTCACAAGCTCTCGCTGGAGTTTGTCGACTTGCTCGATGCTCTGGAACGGGCCTCTTGATTGAATCTACCCCGATACAAATAGTTCGTGTAGCAGCAACTGTCTTGCTCGGCTTATTGCGCCTGCCATTCTGCCACGTAAGCCGTCTTGCTTTTTTGGTCATACAGGCAGAGTTCACGGCCTGCCTTGTTCTTCATGTGCGCCTGGGGATAGTGCCCTTGCAGCAGTAGCGCCACATAACCGACCCGGTCATCGAACTGTGTTGTTTGGCCTACGGGAGCGGCTTGCTGGAGGTGGCTCGCCTTCGTGCAGGCGGCAATGACCTGCTTGTCCAGCTCGGCCCATTGCTGGGGGCTGGAGGCGAACGCCGCTTCGGTCGCCAGGGCTGAAAGGAGCATCGCGGGCAGGGTAATTGTTTTCATGAACGCCTCGTCGTAATCCGTTTTCGTTGGCGTAAAGGGTAGGCGGGGAGGTGGGCGCGGGTCGAGCGCCAAGAACAAGGGGGAGCAAGCTCCCCCTTGGGTTTTTCATCGATGCAACGTCCAGGAAGGCGGCGGTGGGGTACCGGTCAGAAGTCCATGCGCAGGCCAACCGTGGCGTTGCGCGGTGTGCCGTAGTAGCTGGAAGATGTGCTGGTGTAATACTCCTCGTCCAGCAGGTTGTTGACGTTGAGGGTAGCGCTGAGGTTTTTCGTGATGGGGTAGCGTGCCATCAGGTCGACCACGGCGTAGTCGTCCTGGGTGAAGCGCACTCTCGATGGGCCCATGTTGTCGCTGAAGATTTCACTCTGCCAATTGACGCCGCCACCCAGGGTCAGGCCGTTGCCGATGCTGCGCAAGGTGTAGGTGGTGAACAACTTGGCGGTGTTCTGTGCCACATGGGTATTGAGCTTGTGGCCTTCGCTGTCTTCGACGATGTTGCGGCTGAAGCTGGCGCTGGCTTGCCAGTCGGGGGCCAGTTCGCCGGAGAGCTCCAGCTCGAAGCCACGGGTCTTGGTGCCCGACTCGGCGCGGTAGGCCTGGTTGC
>RCUU01000886.1_pt1 | contig 15460 bp, 14 predicted proteins | sample 2166211 | NCBI WGS metagenome assembly RCUU01 (sample SAMN09932620, study PRJNA488358) | compost metagenome | feature: garden; material: soil; isolation source: compost soil in phenylacetic acid-enriched culture | place: Germany: Experimental Botanical Garden Goettingen | collected 2016-01-27
CGAAAGACAGCGTGCGTCAGGACTACGTGCCTTTCAGCAGCTTTCGCCACAAAGGAGGGATGCTTCGCGATGAGGCGCCGGAGCGGTATTTTCACACTCGCCTCAGGCAGGGTGCCAATGGTCTTCATGACACCTGGTTGATCCTTGGCGGAGAGGGTTTCGACAAGGATGTGCTGCTCCAGCGTAAAAGCCTGTCGCTCCGTCTGACCGGAACCAATGGCCAGCTACCCCGCAAGGCGCTGCGCAGCACATTGCTCGATGCTGCGGCACGGTCCAGCAAGTCTGGCGTGCGCGTACGCAACCTGACCGCGCCCACCTTGCCGTGCTACCCGCCGAACCGTGATCGTTTTCACTGGCGTGTACTCAGTCACCTCGGATCGAACTTCCTGCCCATGCTCAACAGCGCCGAGGTATTGCGTGGCACGTTGGCACTGTACGAATGGACTGGCAGTGAAACGAACCGCCGTCGGTTGGAGGCGATCGTCGACGTCAAACACCATCTCATTCAACGATTCGAGCGAGGTTTCTTGCTACGGGGCGTAGACATCGAGGTGACCCTCGATAGCAATGGCTTTTCCGGCGAAGGCGACATCTGCCTGTTTGGCGAAATGCTCAACCGGTTCTTCGCCTTGTATGCCGACATTCACTTGTGCACGCAGCTTACGTTGAGGGTGCAACCTAGCGGGAGGTGCCTGAGATGGAACGAGAATCACAGTCAGCGTATTCCCGGTTGAAAATAGAGGGCATCCTGCAGGTGCTGGCGGGGCAGGTGTCAACGGCTAACGCCTACCGACTCTGCCAAGTGCTGGAACAGGTGTTGGTCGGGCAACCGCCGTTGGGCAGCACTGCGCATCCTGGCGACGACCGGGTCCGGTTCCGGCCAGACCCTGGAATGGGGTTTCCGGCAGGCGAGTTGAAGGCCATTGAAATCGATGAGGCGTTTCCAGATCGGCCGTTTACGGTACGTACCCGGCTGCTGGGCTTGTATGGCGTCGACTCCCCTTTGCCCACAGCCTATTTGGACGACATCGTCCAGCGGCGCGAAGGCCATGAGGCGTTGGAGCACTTCCTCGACATCTTCAACCATCGGATATTCACCCAGTTCTACCGGATCTGGCGCAAGTACTCCTATCCCGCAACGTTCCAGCCGGGTGGGCGCGATGCCACTTCGCAGTGTTTGCTGGGCTTGATCGGGCTGGGGATTCCCGGCACGGCCGAGCGTATCGCCACGCCTATGTCACGCTTTCTGGCCTTGCTCAGTGTGATGCGTCTACCCACGCGCAACGCGCAGGGCATTGGTGCGCTGGTGAATCTACTGGCACCGCACACCGAGGCGCAGGTAACGGGGCACTGGCCACAAAAGGTTGTGCTTGAACAGCCTGCCAGCCTTGCCGCAGACAACCCGGTCACGCTGTCCCAGGGCGTGCCGCTAGGCGCTGTCGGGCACGATGCGAACAGCCAGCTGCGCCTGAGGTTGTGTACCGAAGACCCGGATGAAGCGCGTGAGTGGCTTCCTGGTGGTCGGCTGATCGCCGATCTGCGCGTGTTGTTGGAGGTGTACCTGGGGTGGCGATGCACCGCACAGCTGCAGCTGAAAATCGCGCGCCATAGGGTGCCGGTTCCGGTTTTGGGCCGTACGCAGTCGCTGCTTGGGATGACTGCTGTATTGGAGCAGGCAAAGGACGCACACAGATCGCTTGAAGACGGCACGATCACCATCAACCTGGGCCGATACCAAGGCCTGCAACTGAATCCTTGCAGGAGGGAGACACAGCATGTGGCGTACCATTTCTAAGTGCCTGGCGGCGTCGATTTTGATGCCTCTACTGGCAGGCTGTGGTCTCACGCAGAAGGTCGTGGACGGCACGGCCGCCACTGCCCAGGCGATTTTTTACAAGCAAGTCCAAAGGCTGCATCTGGACTTCAATGGTCGGTCGGCGATGAATACCGATACCGAAGAGATGAGTGGGTTGTCGGTGCCAGTTCTGGTGCGTGTCTACCAGTTGAGGGGCAGCAACGCGCTCGAACGGGCTACCTATGACGAGCTGGTCAGCCAAGGTGAGCGAGTACTTCGCGATGACCTGGTCAATGAGCATGTCGTGGTGGTCAAGCCTGGGGAGGCAGCGCAATTGAGTACCCCGCTGCAAGGCGACGCTCGATATGTCGCCGTGGTCGCTTTGTTCCGAAGTCCGGACGTTGTGCAAGACACATGGCGCCTGGTCTTGCAACGTGACGACCTCGATCCGGATCAGGCCCGCGTGATCGAATTGGGCGATAACCGATTGACGCTTCGCCCCCGTGCCGAGGGCTGAACGCATGCCTGAGACGAGTCCTTCTCTTTACGAAACCCTGTTGCAGAACTTCAGCGGTGAGCTGGGGCTGGAGCAGGTGAGTGAAGTTGACCAGCTGACGCTCTCGGTGCTGGACAATCTTCAGCGCATTCTCAACAGCCGTGCCGGTTCGCTCTCTCATCTGCCGGACTATGGCTTGCCGGATATGGGCACGGTGCTGCAAGGGCTACCCGCCTCGGCACATGGCTTGATGAACGACATCGCACGCACGTTGCGCCGGTATGAACCGCGGTTGGCGCAGGTGAGCATCGCGCTGCTGCCACAGTCGCGCCCCGGGCATCTTGAATACGCCCTGGATGTACTCATCAAGGGCGGCAGTCGGGTTTGCTTTGGAACCACACTGGCTGCCGAGGGCAGGGTTGTGGTGCGTCACCTCAAGCAGGAAGGCTACCTTCCCATGTAATGGAAATATAAACAGGGGGCCAAATGACGGCGCTTTTTGAAATGCGTGTTCGCCTGGGTGGGGACCCGGGTAACTTCGATGAGTTCAAGAGGTTGCACGGTGAGTTGGCGAAGCTCAATCACCCTGCCTGCCCAGATGTGGACTGGGCAAAAATCGAGGGGTTGTCTTTACGGCTTTTCGAACTGAACGGGGTTGAGTTGCAGACGGCCGTAGCCTTCGTACTGGCGCGCAGCTACCGCAACGGCATGGCTGGCTTGACTGAGGGGGTGGTGCTGCTCTCCACGCTTACGCAAGAGTGGTCGCGCTTGTGGCCGGTGCAGGCGTCAGCCCGCATCGACCTCATCGCATGGTTGTTTGCCCAGTTGCATCCTTTGGTTCGTAGGGTGGAGTGGGGAAGGTCCAGTTCGGCTGCCCTGAGCGAGCTGATTGTGCAGCTGAACCGGCTGGAGCACGGTTTGCAGCGCCTTGGCCATGCACCGTTGGTTTCGCTGCAGGTCTTGCGAAACCAGCTGATCAGCGTGAGGCAGCGGATGTCAGAAGGCATGGCTGTGCCGATGCCACTTGCTCTGCAGTCATGGGCAACGTTTGCCGAGCCATCGGTCAGTTCTCAGGTTGATGCTGTTGTGTGTGCGCCATCGACCTGCACGTTTGTAGTCGAGCATCCCGCGCAGAAGCGTGCCGTATTGCCGTGGTTGCTGACGCTGATGGTCACCATTGCCTTCGTGGGTTGGCTAGGGTGGCAGGAGTGGACATCCAGGCAAGGCAAAGAGCCCAGCGCGCCTGCACCCATCCAGCTCGACAGCTTGAACCTGTTCGCGCCTGGCAGTGCAGAACTGAAACCCGGCTCAACCAAGCTACTGATCAATGCACTGGTGGGTGTCAAGGCTCAACCTGGCTGGCTGATCGTAATCTCTGGGCATGCAGATGCACGGGGGGATGCCGACAGGAATCTCGCGCTTTCTCGTGCCCGCGCCTCTGCTGTTCGCGACTGGATGCAGCGCATGGGGGATATCCCGGACAGTTGCTTTGCTGTCCAAGGTGTTGCGGCCACCCAGCCGGTTGGCAGCAATGACACCCTGAAGGGTCGAGCAGAAAATCGCCGAGTGGACATTCGCTTGGTGCCAGCAGCCAATGCATGCGACCAACAAGAGCACACTGGCTGAACAGGCCTTGCGCTACTTCCGGCCGCTGCAGGAAATCGAACGTGAGATGAAAGATCTGCAGCCGGATTTCCGCCGATGAATACGGCAGGGGAAATTACTTTCCCCGCCGCCGCGAAACCCGGGCCTCGATGTTCTTGCGGCCGATCAGCAGCGCGGGTTTTTCCACCACCGGTTCATCCGCCAGCCACTTGTACATCACCAGGCAATCCACCAACCCCAGCCGAGCATGGCGGTACGCCTTGGGCAGACGGCCGACGGTCTCGAAGCCCAGCTTCTGCCACAGGGCCACGGCCACTTCATTGGTCGCCACCACCGAGTTGAACTGCAACGCCAGGAAGCCTTCCTGGCGGGCGTGCTTTTGCGAGTGCTCGCACATCAGCCGCGCCACACCACGCCCCCGCGCGGCTTCGCAGACCATGTAGCCACAATTGCCCACATGGGCGCCGGGGCCGGCGGCGTTGGCTTTCAGGTAATAGGAACCCAGCAGTTCGCCATCGTCCTCTGCCACCCAGGTGTGCAGGGGCAGGTCCAGCCACAGCGCGCGGGCTTGATCGAAACTCAGGGCGGGGTCGAAGGCGTAGGTCTCGCGCGTCTGGATGACGGCCTGGAAGGTGGGCCAGAAGTGCTCGAAGTCTTCCGGTGTCATGGGGCGGATGGTGATCATGGCGGTTCCTGCGGTGGCTTAGCCGCCAAGTCTGGGTGGCGCGGCGCCGTCGCGCAAGGGCGACGACGCCGTGTGGGTTCAGTCGTTGGCCTTGCCCACCGCATCCATGGCCCGGGCCGAGTAGACCAGTGCCGCGCCGGCGTTCATGGCGACGGCCACGCCGAGTGCCTCGGCGATTTCTTCGCGGGTGGCGCCCTGTTTTACCGCCTGCTGCGAATGCACGGCGATGCAACCATCGCAGCGCGTGGTCACCGCCACCGCCAGGGAGATCAGTTCGCGGGTCTTGGCGTCCAGATGATTGGTTTTGGCCCCCGCGCCGCTGGCGGTCATGTAGCCGGCCACGGTGTCGGGTGACAACTGTTTGAGATCACCAATGCCGGCCATCAACTGCTTACGGTAGGCGTCCCAGTCCATCATGCTCATCGTCTTCACCTTGGGGAGGTTGCGAGTGGAGCTTTCAGGCTAGTCGAATCCCGGAAAAGGGCAGTGCGCAGCGACCATCAGATGTAGATGAACAGCAGCACCAGTGCCGCCACCACGGCCCACTTCTCCAGGTAGTAGCGCGTGCGGTTGCGCTTTTTCAGCGCCTTGCCGCGCTCACGGACCTTGTAGATGCGGGTGAACAGGCGGTTGATACCGCCGGTCTTGTCGTTGGCGTCGTTGGGAGCAGCGGCGGCGGCCATGACGTTGCGGCTGAACCAGCGGTTGAACGCGGTCGCCCAGCGGTACTTGAGCGGGCGTTCAACGTCGCAGAACAGGATGATGCGGTTGTGCTCGGTGGTATTGGCCGCGTAGTGGATGTAGGTCTCGTCGAAGACCACGCCCTCGCCATCGCGCCAGGAATACTTCTCACCGTCCACGTCGATGTAGCAACCGTCGTCGTTCGGCGTGTCCAGGCCCAGGTGGTAGCGGTACGAACCGGCATACGGGTCACGGTGGCGCACCAGCTTGGCGCCCGGCGGCAGGGTGGCGAACATGGCGGCCTTGACCGTGCCGATGCCTTTGAGCAACTCGGTGGTGCGCGGGCACAGGGTCATCGCCGACGGGTGGCTTTCGCCGTACCACTTCAGGTAGAAGCGCTTCCAGCCGGTCTTGAAGAACGAGTTGAAACCGACGTCATCGTAGTTGTCGGACTTCTTGATCTCGCCCACATGCAGCAACTGCTGCGCCTCGGCGCGGATCTCCTGCCAGTGGTCCTTGAGCGGTTGCAGCTCGGGGAACGCCTCGACCGGCAGGTAAGGTCTGGCCGGGTGCTTGGAAAACAGGTAGAGGAAACTGTTGACCGGCGCCAGGAAACTGGAATGGTCGCCCAGCTGACGGGTCAGCTTGTGGCGAACGCGACCGCGCAGGTGAACATAGGCGATCGAGAAGACGAAGATAAGTACGAGTGCAATTTTCATGGACGTTTACTTGTCGAAAAATGGCCATGCGCCATGGCATAAGCCCGCCAGCATAAACAATCATGGGGGTAGTTTGTACTTATTGTTACGCCTCTGCAGGGCGACTTAGGTGTAATGCCCTAGCGCTTGCGCAAACGTTTCACGTCAAGGAGTTCACATGGTTCAGGATATACGCCCCAGCGGCGCCCCCTTCAAGCGGTTGTTCTTCGCCTTGCCGGTCAGCGACGCCCAGCGCCGCGCCCTGGCCCAGTGGCGGCGGGCGTTGAACCTGCGCAGCGGCAAGCCGGTACCGGCGGAGAACTTCCATGTGACGCTGCTGTTTCTCGGCGATGTGGATGCGGCTCAGGTGCCGGCAATCTGTGCGGCGGTCGATCAGCTCAAGCGACCGGCCAGCGCGCCGCGCTTGCTGCTGGACCGCTTGCAGGTGTGGCCGCGCGCCAGCGCGCTGGTGCTGGAGCCGCAGCAGACGCCGACGGCCTTGCTGCAACTGGTCTACGGCCTGCACCAGGCGCTGCTGCCGTTGGGGGTGGAGGCGGCGAAGCGCGAGTATCGCCCGCACCTGACCTTGTCCAGGGACTACCGCGGCCAGCCCCCGGAGGCCGCCACGGCGCCGGAATGGTTCCTCACCGCGCGGCACTTCACGCTCTATGAATCGCGCAAGGGCGCCTACTGGCCGCTGGCGCAATGGCCGTTGACCGAGTGAGCCGGCTCACAGCTCGGGCGTGTACTTGACCGTGAACATCACGTTGCGCGGCTCGCCGTAGTTGTTGCTGCCATTGAGCTGGTTGAACCCCGCGACCCAGTATTTCTTGTCGAACAGGTTGTAGGCGTTGATCGCCAGGTTCACTTCCGGGGTCAGCTGATAGGCCAGGCGTGCGTTCCACACGGTATAGCCGGGCACCGAGTAGGTGCGCTCGTACCCCAGCGTATGGCTCTGGGTGGTAAAGCCCAGGCCGGTGCTCCAGCGCTGGCCGTCCAGCGGCAGGGTGTAGTCGGCCCAGGCGCGCAGCATGTGCTTGGGCGTCCACTGGCTGAACGTGCGGCCCTTGTTGTCCGGGTCTTCAAGGAATTTGGTGGTGTTGTAGGTGTAGCCGGCGATCAACTGCAGGCCGCTGAGTACCTCGCCGCTGATCTCGGCTTCGACACCCTGGCTGCGCACCCTGCCCGAGGCGGTGGAGCAGTACCCGTCGTCACAGGCGAAGCCCGAGGCGGTATCGGTGACTGCGCGGTTTTCCTGGTCGTAGCGGAACAGCGCCAGCGAGGTGTTGACCCGGCCGTCGAGCAGTTCGCCCTTGAGGCCGGTTTCGTAGTTGCTGCCGATCACCGGCTTGAGTGGCGAGTTGCCGACGGCGCGCTCGGTCTGCGGCACGAACACGTCGGTGTAGCTGGCGTACCAGGCCCATTCAGGGGTCAGGTCATAAATGAAACCGACAAATGGCGTGACTTCGCCGGTCTCGGTCATGCGGCTGGTGGGGTTGGCCTCACCTGGGTTGAGGCCGCGATAGGTGGTGCTGGCATAGCTGAAGTCGAACCAGCTGACCCGCGACCCGAGAATCAAGGTCAGGCGGTCGACCGGCTTGACCCGCCAGACGCCGTACAGGCCCTTTTGGCGAATATCGTAGCCACTGCTTTCGGCGCGGCCGAAGGGGGCGGCGAGCAGGCTGTCACGGCTCGGCTCGGGGCGGTCGTGATCGATGTCGAAGATGCTGTCGTTGCCACCGAAGGAGCGCCAGTAACCATCGTCGCTGGTCAGCTTGGAATAGTTGCCGCCCAAGGTCACTTCGTGGGCCACGGTGCCGGTGTCGAAGTGGCCGACCACGTTCATGTCCAGCCCAAGCTTGGTGGAATGGAAGTCGGTGATCCAGTCGGCGTACTCCAGGCCAGTGCCGTCGGGCTCCAGGCCTTCGCCGACGGTCTGGGTGCGCTGGTGGGTGGAGGTGTTGGTCTCGTCCATGCGCACGGCGGCGGCCTTGAAGGTCCAGTCGTCGTTGAAACGGTGCTCCAGGTCCAGGTAGTAGGTGGTGACGTCGGTTTCCGCCCGGTTCCAGTGGGCGCCGGTGTAGGTCGAGCGGGGCAGGTCGACGGGCTTGCCGGTGGCGTAGCGCGGGATGCCGCGCAACATCGGCCGTGACTCCTGGCGGTTGTAGCTGATGCCGCCACCCACCGTGGTTGCGTCGCTCAGGTCGATGTCCAGCGCGCCGTAGAGCGAGTGCGACTTGCTCCACTTGTAGTCGATGAAACTGTCGCTCTGGTCCTCGTCGGCGACGATGCGCCCGCGGACCCGGCCATCGTCGGTCAGCGGGCCGCCAGCGTCCAGCTGCAGGCCATAGTGGTCCCAGGAGCCGGCCTTGCCGGTGAGGGTGACGGTGGGTCTGGCCTGGCCGCGTTTGCGCACCAGGTTGATCGCACCGCCCGGGCTGCCGGTGCCTTGCAACAGGCCGGAAGCGCCGCGCAGGACTTCCACACGGTCGAAGAACACCAGGTCCTGGGTCGCCCAGTTGCCCAGCGAATAGTTGTTGCGCGGGATCGGCACACCGTCGTACTGCCAGTCGTCGATCTGGAAACCGCGCGAGGTCACCACCACGCCCGGGCCGATGCCCTGGGCGCCGACGATCCCGGTGGTGTGGTTGAGCGCCTCTTGCAGGTCGGTGATGCCCTGGTCATCCAACTGCTTGCGGGTGATCACCGTCACCGACTGCGGGGTTTCCTTGAGGGTATGCGTGCCTTTGCCGAGGGTGACCGCACGGGCGGTATACGAGCCGCTGCCTTCGCTGGTGGCATCCAGGTAGTTGTCGGAAATGCTGGTGCTGCCCAGCTCCAGCACATCGCCCGGCTGGCTGGCCGGGGCCACGCTGAAGTGGCCGCTGCTGGTGACCCGCAGTTGCAGGCCGCTGCCGGTCAAGGCGGTTTGCATGGCTTGCTCGGCGCTCATCTGGCCGACCACGGCGGGCGCCTGCTTGCCGCGTACCAGTGCGGGTTCCAGGGCGATGATGGTGCCGCTCTGGCTGGCAATGCGGTTGAGGGTGCTTGCCAGGCTCGCAGGTGGTAGGTCGAACGACTGGGTCTGCGTCTGGGCAAAAACGTTGAGGCTGGTCAGGGCGACGACGAGGGGCAGGGCGCGGGGCCAGAGGTTGTGCACGGAATTCTCCCGAGTGAAAGGGGGTTGTCAGGAGATAGGTGCAACGAGAAATGAAAACCGGACACGCCTGCGAATGATTTTCAAAAAAAGTCCGGCATCGTCACTGGGGGCCGATCAACATCAGCCACTGGCCATAGCGCTCGACCTTGATCGGCAGGCTTTCGGCGAGGGCGGCCACGGCCTGCTGTGGCTGATCCAGCGGGAACACGCCCTGCACCCGCAGATTGCGTACGGCCGGCGCCACCCGGATGTAGCCACGCTGGTAAGGGCGCAAGGCATCGATCACCCGGTGCAAGGGTTCGTCGAGCACTTCCAGGCGACCTTCCTGCCAGGCGGCACGCTGCTGTTGTTCGCCCTCAAGGCGCTCGATGGACGCGCCGTGCAGCAGCGCCGCCTGGCCCTGCTGCAGGTCTTGCCATGCGCCATCGGGGAGGCTGGCGCGGACACTGTGCTGCAGCACCACGACCCGCGTGGCGGCGTCCTCCTGGCTGACCAGAAAACGGGTCCCCAGTGCCTGCACCTGCCCTTGCGCAGTGCGCACGCGCAAGGGCCGTTGTCGATCCGCCGCGACCTGGATCAGCAGCGCGCCATGGCGCAGCAGCAGCAGACGCTGGCCGGCATCGAAGCGCAGATCGACGGCGCTGGCGCTGTCCAGGCTCAGGCGGCTGCCATCGGCCAGGGTGAAGGTGCGTCGTTCGCCGCTGGCGGTGTGCAGGTCGGCCAGCCAGCCCTGGGCCGTGTCGCTGCGCCAGCCCCCCCACAAGGCACTGCCGAACAGGCCAAGGCTGGCCAGGGCGCCCAGCACTTCGCGGCGCGAGCGGTTGGGTTCAAGCAGCACCCGACGTGCCTGGGCCACATGCCCCGGGGCGCGCTGCTCAAGGGCGCGCAGCGTGGCGCAAGGCTTGCCCAGGCGCTGTTGCAGCCGATCCCAGGCCAGCTGGTGCGCAGGATCCTGCTGCAGCCAGTGCGCCAGGCGCTGCAGCAGCGCATCGTCGGGCGTGCGGGCATTGAGCGCCACCATCCAGTCGATGGCCTGTTCGCCGATCGGGTCAAGGGTGCGCGTGCTCATGGTTGCAGCTCGCACAGGTAGCACTGGCGCAGGGCCTGTTTCATGTAGCGGCTGACGGTACGCTCGCTGATCTGCAACCGGGCGGCGATATCGACATAGCTCATGCCGTCGAGCTGGCTGTAGAGGAAGGCGCTCTTGACGATGGCGGGCAAGCCGTCCAGCACCTGGTCGATGGTCACCAGCGCTTCGATCAGCAGCAATTGCTCTTCGGCCGACGGCGCCACCGGCTCAGGCAACTGCGCCAGACGCTCCAGGTAGGCAAGTTCCAGTTGCCGGCGGCGGTGGCGGTCGAAGATCAGCCGACGGGCGATGGTGGACAGGTAGGCGCGCGGTTGCTGGATGCTGTCCGGATCGACACGGGCGCCGAGCATCTGGCAGAACGCTTCGGCAGCGGTGTCCTCGGCATCGGCGCGGTTGCGCAGGCGCTTGTGGATGTGTTGGAGCAGCCAGCGGTGATGGTCGCTGAAGAAGAAGCCCAGCTTGCGGGTCGAAGTGCTGTCCAACGGCTGACGTCCAGTTGTGAGTGTGAATCGTTCTCAATATTAACCGGGTCGTTTACGCAATCGCAATGGGCCACCGTCAGACGGGCAGACTCTGGTACGGCAACTCATCGCCCGGGCTGCGGGCAAACTGGCGCTTGTACTCGCGGCTGAACTGCGACGTGCTCTGGTACCCCACCCGATGAGCGGTCTGCGCCACCCCGAGGCCTTCGCCGATCAGCATCTGTTGCGCCTTGAGCAAACGCAGGCGCTTGAGGTACTGCATCGGTGCCATGTCGGTACAGCGCTTGAAGTGGTCGTGGAAGGTCGAGACGCTCATGTTGGCGCGGGCAGCCAGCACCTCGACGCTCAGCGGCTCGGTGTAATGCTCGCGCAGGTGGGCCAGGGCGGCGCCGATGCGGGCGAAATGCCCCTGTTGCTCGACCAGCGCCCGCAACACCCCAGCCTGCGGGCCGCGCAGGGCGGTATAGAGCACTTCGCGCACCCGCGCCGGGCCCAGCACCTTGGCATCCAGCGGGTCCTGCAGGCAGCGCAATAGCCGTTCGACGCATTCGCGCATGGGCGCATCCAGCGCAGCCGAGGTCATCGACTGCGGCGTCTGCGCCTGCACTGCCGGGTCGGGCGCCAGGTCCATGCTCTGCACCAGTTCACCGAGCACGCCGCGGTCGATGTCCACCGCCACCCCCAGCAGCGGTTCGTCGGTAGTGGCGAAGGTCTCGCACATGAACGGCACCGACAGTGCCTGCACCAGGTAATGCCCTGCGCCGTACTCCAGCGTGCGCGGGCCAAGGCGCGCGAGCTTGCTGCCCTGGGCCAGGATCATCAGGCTGGGTTCGTAGATTTGCGGGCTGCTGGCCACATAGTGGTCCCAGCTCAGCACCTGGACTTGCGGCAAGTGGCTAGGCACGAAGCCCGGCCGCGTGGCGAGGCGGCGGATCAGCGCGCAGAGCGGTGCATTGGCGTCGACGTGGCGGGTCAGTTGCATGATGGACCAAGGCAGAGAATCAGACAGTTGCATCATCGCAGATTGAGCGTCCAGCGCCAGGCGTTGCGGGGCAACTCCGGAGGATCAGGCATGCATGCCGGAGAATCAGCCGTGGGCGAAGGGCGACCCGGCGCGCAAAATGCGTCGCCTGAATCGTTTCACTTTCTGCGAGGCCCTGCATGTACACCGCCATCGGTTACGCCGCCCAAACCCCGACCAGCCCCCTGGCCCCCATGACCTTCGAGCGCCGCAGCCCGCGCCCGGATGACGTCGCCATCGACATCCTCTACTGCGGCGTGTGCCACTCCGACATCCATCAGGCACGCAACGAGTGGGGCATTGCCGTGTACCCGCTGATGCCCGGTCACGAGATCATCGGCCGGGTCACCGCCGTAGGTGCCAAGGTGTCGGCGCACAAGGTCGGCGACCTGGTGGGCGTCGGTTGCATGGTCGATTCCTGCCGCCACTGCGAAGCCTGTGCCAAGGACCTGGAGCAATACTGCCTGGAAGGCCCGACCATGACCTACGCCACCCCGGACCGGGTCGACGGCAGCAACACCCTGGGCGGCTACTCCAGCAGCATCGTGGTCAGCGAGCACTTCGTGGTGCGCATCCCGGCCGGCATGGACCTGCCCAGCGCGGCGCCGATCCTCTGCGCCGGCATCACCACCTATTCGCCGCTCAAGCATCATGGCGTCGGTCCTGGCCACAAGGTGGGCATCCTCGGTATGGGCGGCCTCGGCCACATGGGCATCAAGCTGGCCAAGGCCCTGGGCGCTGAAGTCACGTTGTTCACCCGCTCCCAGGCCAAGGCCGAAGAAGCCCGGCGCCAGGGCGCCGACCATGTGATCGTGTCCACCGATGCCGAGCAGATGCGCGCCGCTGCGGGCCGTTTCGACTTCCTGCTCGACACCATCCCGGTGCAGCACGACCTCAACCCGTACCTGGAAACCCTGACGTTCGACGGTGTGCATATTCTGGTCGGCCTGATCGAGCCGATCGAGCCCGCGCTGCATGCGGCCAATCTGGTTCTCAAACGCCGTGTGCTGGCCGGTTCGCTGATCGGTGGCATCGCTGAAACCCAGGAAGTGCTGGATTTCTGCGCCGAGCACGGCATCCGTTGCGACATCGAGATGCTCGATATCCGCAACATCAACCAGGCCTACGAGCGGATGATCGCCGGCGATGTGAAATACCGCTTCGTGATCGACATGGCGACGCTTCACGCCTGAAACAGTCCGGCCTTGTGTCGCGACGCAAGGCCGTTCACCCCAAACGGGGAAGGACTGCTTACCAGACCATTGCCTTGTCCCAGCCCTTCCAGAACAGCCAGCGCCGTACCTCGCCATGCTCCCCGGTACCAATCTGCCATTCAGGCCGTCCGCTCTCCAGCGCGATCATCGACACAAACCCAGCATGGCTCGCCGCCACCAGCGTGCGGCCATCGGCACTGATGTCCATGGCGCTGATGGTCGAACCCAGGAAATGCTGCCAGCGCTCCTCGCCATGCTCGCCGAACGCCCGCAGGTACCCGTAGGCGTCGCCGACGATGTACTCGCCCTCGCGCGCCACCCCGGCATACACCCGGGCGCCCTCGTGCAGCAGCGGTGTGCGCGGGTCTGCGCTGTAGTAATCGGTGTCCAGCCCCGGCAGGTCGGCGGTGCGCACCCCCAGCGTGGCGCCGTGGTAGAAGTGGCAGGCATTGACAATCAGCTGATCGCCTCGGCGATTGAACAGCGCGAAATGCGGGTACTCGCTGCCCGGCCCGATCTCGGCCACGCGGTTCAAGTGGTGGTCCAGTACCAGGTGGCGACTGCCTTGTTCGCCCAAGGCGATGAAGCGACCGTCCGGCGACACCGCGCCGTGCGCCATGGCCAACCCCAGGCCGATGTCATCCGGGTCGGTGCCTTCGGCGAGTTCGTCGAGAATCTGCGCCTGGCGCGGCAACAGGCGAGTCGCGCCGTCTGCCGCCAGCAGGAACACACCCTCGGCGCTGACCAGCAGCACCCGCTGACCATCCGGGAAGGGCACCAGCGCGGTGGGCGTCGGCGGCAGGTCGAACGGCTCGAACGGGTAGCCGGCCGGCAACCCTTCAAGCCCCGTAGGCCAGGCCAGGCGGGCTACTTGCGGGCCACCCCAGCCATCGGTAACGCGCACCCCTTCGGCATTGGCCAGGGCGAAGTAGCGTCGTGCCGGGCAGCGGCCAAAATGCTCGATGCCGATGACCGGTGTCACCGCGCGTTGATCGATACGCACCACCTGGCCCCTGTCGTAGGGCATGCCGATGCGCGCCAACAGGCTACCGTCCTCCAGCAGCAGCACGCAGGAAATACCCTGGCCGTGTTCATCGAGCAGCGCCAGCAAGGGGTGCTGCGCGGGCGGCCAGGCATCACGGAACGCCTGGCGTTGCTGTGGGTCTGCAGGATGACGGTTGATCGCCTGCAGCGCAGCTTGCCAGGCGTCGAGCAAGTGCTCGGTGGCAGGCGGCTGCGGTTCTTCGAGGTGTTCCCAGCCTTGGGCGCGGCCTTGCGCCACGTAGCGGTTGACGGCCTGGGCATAGGCGACGACCGCCTGCTGCCACTGGTGTTGCTTGTCCATGAGCGGATCGGGCTCCTTGTGCCGCGAAGGGTTCACACAAAGCGCGCATGGTACGCGCAATCCTGGCCTCGCGGTTGTGAGGCCCGAGCTTGACGCGTACCATGCCGAACATTCCTTTTAATAACCAACCGTGCGCCAACGCCCCTGTAGCTGGGTGGCTGGCGGGCGTTGTGTTGCCTTGCCTGCGGAGCCTCGATTTTCATCCATGAACGGACCCCTACCCACCGACGTGCCACCCACAGCGGGCAGCGGCAGCTGGCTGAGCGTCATCGCCCTGGCCCTGGCCGCCTTCATCTTCAACACCACCGAATTCGTCCCGGTCGCGTTGCTCAGCGACATTGGCCGCAGCTTCGACATGACCACCGCCCAGGTCGGCCTGATGCTGACCATCTACGCCTGGGTGGTGGCCCTGGCGTCGCTGCCGATGATGCTGCTGACCCGCAACGTCGAGCGGCGGCGTCTGTTGCTGTTCGTGTTCCTGGTGTTCATCGTCAGCCACCTGTTGTCATGGCTATCGCAGAGCTTCGCCATGTTGCTGGTCAGCCGCATCGGCATCGCCATGTCCCACGCCGTGTTCTGGGCCATCACCGCATCGCTGGCGGTCCGGGTGGCACCACCGGGCCAACAGGCCAAGGCCTTGGGCCTGCTGGCCACGGGCACCACGTTGGCGATGGTCCTGGGGATTCCGCTGGGCCGCGTAGTGGGTGAGGCGCTGGGCTGGCGCGTGACCTTCCTCAGCATCGCCGGTGTGGCGTTGGCCACCATGCTCTGCCTGATGAAGTCGCTGCCATTGCTGCCGAGCCAGAACTCCGGCTCGCTGCGCAGCCTGCCGATCCTGTTCAAGCGCCCGGCGCTGGTGATCACCTACGTGCTGGTGACGCTGGTGATCACTGCGCAGTTCACGGCCTACAGCTACATCGAGCCGTTCGCCCTGCACGTGGCACAGATCAGTGGCGAACGCACCACGCTGCTGCTTTTGCTGTTCGGCGGCGCGGGGGTGTTTGGTTCGTTGCTGTTCAGTCGCTACAGCGATCGTTTTCCCCATGGCTTCCTGGTGGGTTCGATCGGCGTGCTGGCGGTGTGCCTGCTGCTGATGTTGCCGCTGTCGGGCAACTTCTACGCATTCGCCGTGCTGAGCATGTTCTGGGGCGTGGCGATCCTCAGCTTCAGCCTGTCGCTGCAGTCCAA
>RCUU01000887.1_pt1 | contig 15444 bp, 27 predicted proteins | sample 2166211 | NCBI WGS metagenome assembly RCUU01 (sample SAMN09932620, study PRJNA488358) | compost metagenome | feature: garden; material: soil; isolation source: compost soil in phenylacetic acid-enriched culture | place: Germany: Experimental Botanical Garden Goettingen | collected 2016-01-27
AGGCCGGGGCATTGCGTCAGCGGTGTTGGCCAGTTACCCGCCGCTGATTGCAGGGCTGGCTTCGTCGTCGGTGTGGGCGTCGAGCTTCCTCCCCATGGCGGCAATCAGTGCCTGTTCGCCATGGATCGCAGGTCCTTACAACATGCACGCTGCAGCTCTGGATGCCCGGGTAATTGGGGCAGGGTGCATGAGGTCCGGCGCCCCTCAATGCCGAAGCTCAGGGCGCTAATTCAAATCGGTGTCTCTCCCTTCTGCCGCTGGGATCGCGGGGCGCATTGCTTGCCGGGTCGTTCGCGCGGTTCGAGCGTTTCGCTCTCGATCAGCCGTACAGGTTGTTCCTGTCGTGGGCGGGCTATCTGACCCGTCTGATCGCCGGTCGCCGGTATAGGCAATGCGGTCTGTTCGTATTTCGTTTGTTGCGCTGGCTGTTAAAGAGCGGCGGCCTGTGAGGGCCTCTGCAGTCCCTCGTGAGTGACTGCTGATGGAATGAACAATACCGGCGGTAATGTTAATGGTCAATACCTCCGGTCATATTTTTCCTGCGCCCACAAAAAATGCACGCCACAGAGAGGTCGAGAGCATTCGTCATGGTGGCGATTTGATAGAATCTCGCCGGTCATACAAGGAGCTTTGGAAATGAAAAGGGCGGTTGTTGCTTTGACTGTTGGGTTAGCTCTTGCCGGATGTGGGAATGCCGACAGGGAAAAGGCTGAACAGCTTCAAGGGGAGGTGAGCAAGCTGCAGTCTGAGGTTGCCGCGCTTAAGGCGGAGTTGGACGCCGAAAAGAATGGAGCTCAAAGGCTATTGGCGCGGGCGAAGGACGCCAAGGACGCCGGAGATAAAGCTTCTGCCAAATCAGGCTTGCAGGACCTGATCGCTCGTCATCCAGAAAAGCCAGAGGCGGCTACGGCAAAAGACCTGCTTGACGTTATCGATCGAGAGGAAAAAGCTGCGGAAGCCGAGAGGTTGGCGGCCGAGGCAAGGAAGGCGGAGGAGACCAGGGCAGCTCTGGCTCGGCTGGACAAAAGCTTGAAGAAAAATACCGATGAGATCAAAGGGATAACCTGGGTTTCCCACAAGTCCATCCCTACTCTCGACACCTATATGTCCCTGTATTTCGGGCTGGAGGGAGAGAACTCTCGGGTTATGCCGCTTAGGCTGAAACTCCAATACCATTCTGATAGCTGGCTATTCGTCCAGAGCGTAACGATCAAAGCTGATGACCAGACATTCCAGCTTGGCAGCCTCGACTTCGAGCGAGATAACGGCTACGGCGGAATTTGGGAGTGGTCGGACACGGTTGCCGAGAACAAGGCCATGCTCAGAAAAATTGCAGACGCCAAAAAGGTGACGATCAGGTTTGATGGAAAGCAGTACTACAACGACTTCTCCTTGCCGGAGTCGCAAAAACGCGCCATTAAAGAAATGATCTTGGCGTGGGAGCGTTACGGAGGAAAATCCTGACACCCACAAAAAAGCCCGCTTCATGCGGGCTTCATGGATCCTGCTGAATCACTCGTCAGGACTGGGCTTGGCGATGTAGTCCTTCGGGATGTACGGAACCTTGGTCACCTTGCCGTCTTTGGTCTCGAACGAGACGGACTTAGCGCCACTGAAGGCCGTGGCATGGCTGTACACCCACATCTGTCCGTCTTCTCTGGACGTGACCATGTAGGGGTTGCCCATTATCTCGTAGAGCTGATCTTCGGTCATGCCGACCTTGACCTGGCTGGCCTGTCCAAACGTGAACGGCGTGCCGGCGCACCCAGCCAGAGCGACGACTACGGCAGCGAGAAGAAAGCTGTGGATGTGGCGAAGCATGGCGACCTCCCTGTGAATTGAGCCGGCATCCTACCACTCTGGCAAGCCGCCATCACGCAGGCAAAGAAAAGCCCGCCTAGGCGGGCTTATTGAGGACAGGTAGGGCGGATGACTAAATGCTTATCTCAAGCTGCCTGAAGAGCATCGTAGAGGCGTTGATTGTTGCCGTCGTAGACGACGACGGAGGCCGATTCGGCCAGGGCCACCATGGCTTGCTGGGTGGATTGATCTTCGCCACGCTCTAGGATGACTGTCCGTTTTGTTCTGTCATGAGAGTTCTTCAGGTCACCCATTTTCCCGACTGCACCATAGATGCTCGCCCAATTTGGTTTTCCCGAGGATCCAGTAGCTACTGTCTGGATCACCATTTGGTTAGGTTGACCAAAATTGATAACGAACGGAAACGTCAGTTGATGTCCGCTGGCACCGCTCAGTACAAAGTCTCGCCGCATGCACTCTTTGTATCTTCGTGCCAGAAGAGAACCCACCTTGCGCTGAAATTTCGGCACATGGATTACCAGCATGTCGTCACATGCGTCACCGATCCTGGATGCTGCTTCTATGAAGCGAGCTATGTGGAATCCGGCATCCTCCTGCGGACAAACAGTATGGAGCTCGCCGTTCTCGGAAAGAGAAATACCGCTGAGCCTGGCGATCTCTCCTAGCTTTCTGGACCGCCTTGGATCTGGGTTGATCCCATGCGTCATTGCGGTGAAAAGAATATCCGAATTGTCGGTGATCCTGACCAGTCCACGCCCAATCTCCTGTACGAACGCACCAATGGCAGCGCCGTCGAATGCCAGGGTCAAAGGGGACTGGACATAGGTCAGGCCATCGCTTATGGGTCGGCATTTGAATCCGAGCTGCTGGCTGATGTCTGCGCAATTCATAGGAGGTCCATTTGCCCGCTGTTTTCTTGCGGTCCTCTGGGTGGAATGTTGAATGGAGGTGCACCGTCAATGTTGGCACGCTGCAGGAAGAATCGCCACAACGCCTCCAGGGGAACCCGATCGATGGGCTCTGCATATCCCGATGAGCTTTCGGGCACAGGGAAATGCAAGTGCGGATGGTCGGCTTGCCTTTGATAGTGGGGCATCCCATAGCCAACAGCGTTGATGTGGGTTGTGGGGCCATTTTCATCTAGCGCAAGCACCCTAGCGTCTGCAGAAACTAGCGTCATGCAGACCTTGTCTGGCACTCCTGGCAGGTCGCTGAATTTATGGAATAGGTCAATGAATAGGCCTTCCTGAACGACGCCCTTGTAGGACAAGGGGACGCGACACTTATGAGAGCTGGGGAAACCTTTCCCACCCATGCCTACCCAGAGAATCGTTGGGGCGCCAGCCCATTCTTTTTCCAGAGAAATTGCCGACATCGCGTCGGTATAGGGAATTTTCCCGGCTTTCGCCATGCCCGGCTTCCTGCATTAGGGTGGTGTAGTTAGAGATCGCCGCCGCGCCAGATCACCTTGCCGATGATCCGGTGCTCATTGCCGTTGACGTGCAGATGGTAACGGTCCGGATACTGCACTTTGTCTTCATTGTCGCTACGAAGAAGCCACTGCCCGAGCGGCCCTTTAGCCAATCGCTTTACGATGGCGCCGTCTGCCCCGGCGAGCACAAATACTTGGCCGTCGACAGGGTCGATACGCGACCGGTCTACCAAGAGAACGTCGCGGTCACTGATGGTTGGCCACATGCTCTCGCCTTCGGCGTAGATCACGATCAGTTGATCAGCCTTCGCGCCTTTCATCTTCAGCCATTCGCGCTTGAACGCCAAAGTTGAGCGAATTTCCACGTGTGGGTTCTCGCTGCCCAGGCCGGCTGCTGCTTTCGCGTCGTATTGAGGTATGTAGGCGTATCTACCGTCTAGTGCGCCTTCGTCCGAGCCTTCGGGGAGAGGAGTTTCGACGGTGGCTTGGTTATACATCTGGCCGATTGGGGCTGCCATAGCACCGATTGCAGCGCCTATTGCGCCACCAACAACTGGCACTGCACGCATCAAATCAAGCTCCCTCGCCAGTCTCGGACTGAATGCAGAAACTGGAACTTGGAGCGCCTTTGCGAATACGGCTGCAGCGCGGAGGCTTAAAGCCGTTCGTCCGTTCATGAAATGGCTGACCGCGCCCTGAGTAACGCCCTCGCCAAGCTCCGCAGCAATGCGGTCCTGGGTCAACCCGAGCTCTGCGCGCTTCGCGTTGTAAAGCGCTTTCAAGCGCTGGCTGTCCTCCACTTGCCAGTCAGCAAGCGGAACCTTTCGAGAGTTTTTTGTCATTTGCGGATGATATGACCACCGGTATTCATGGCACCAATAGCGGCGGTATTGACTATCAACAATACCGGCGGTCATACTTGGCCCGTAGAACCACTGTTGAGGACGTCGCTATGCGCCGAATCCCGCTTTCCGAATTTGCAAAAGAGCACGGCCATACCCGCGCCGCTCAGATGCTCGGCTGCACGCAGGGTGGCCTGAGCAAGGCAATCCGCGTAGGCCGTGATGTGTACGTGACTGTTGATGAAGACGGCACGGTTAGCGCTCAAGAGCAGCGCCCGTTCCCGTCCCAAAAGTCCGCCGCTTAACCACTTTTCAATCACAAGGAAATCCCTGAATGCACCTGGACCCCGCCAACAAACGCAGCGAAGTGATCAAGTCGCGTTGGAAGCCAGAGGAGGTCAAGAAGCTGCGCATGGAGGCCCGCATGGCCGGTATGCAACTCGCGACCTACGTGCACGAACTGGCAAACCTGGGTCGCCGCCTTGGCGCTGCTGACCTGCTCCGAGAAATGAACGGTGTCGGGCAGCAGGATAAATCAGCTTAAGGACCCTATGGAGGGCCTATGCCTGAAACCACCTTCGAATTGCTGCCAATCGAGGTGAAGGCTGAGGTTCGACAGCTGGCTGCCGACCTCGGCTGGAGCCTGGAGAGATCGACCGACGAGTACCTGGAGATGAGTCGATCGCTAGCCATCCAGGAGCAATTGAGACAGATGCGACACAAGGCCCCCGTGTTGGGGCTGGTAGGACACAAAAAGGCCCTCTAGGGGGCCTAAATGCGGGCAACCAAGCACCTCTCCATCCAGACAGATCGACCACGCATGTAGCAGGGGATCACATGGCCTACGACGACAAAGCTCACCGCCACGACCACCAGGTCAAGGTCCGCTTGGATGACGAGGATTTCAGCGAGCTCAAGGACTACGCCCTTGAGAGGAAGACCCAGCACAGCGTTTTGTCGAGGGACATCATCCTGGCCGCTTTGGCGTTCAGGCGAGAGCACGGATACCTGCCGCTGCTCAACGAGAAAAAGGCCAGTGCCTGATTAGGCCAGGAGGACGCATGCCATCTGCCAACGAAGTAGCCCCGATGAACGAAGTGGGGGTGGCGCCATTCCGCAAGGATGACTTTGCGGAGCTTGCGGCGTGGGCGAGCGAGGTAGGCCTGACCACTGACGAGCTGTCCGAGCAGATCTTGAAGATGACCGCTCGTTTCCGCGCTATGCGGGGTAAGCCCAAGAGCAACAACGTGGTGCCGTTCGCGGCGCCGAGGTAACCGTCCGATCCCTAATTAGGGACCCGGGCGCCAGTCCCTCATAAGGGACGCCAAATCGCAGAGACAAAAAAGCCGGGATTGCGGCCCGGCTCTCTGCATAACGAAAAACTCTGTTGAGGAATCTTACCTATGCAGACCCCAAGTGTACAGGCCCTGCAAAGGGTCGCGCCACAAAACGACAGACGCGATTTCGTGGCGCGCATGTCCTCCCGGGAGATCGCCGAACTGGTTGGCTCCAGGCATGACAGCGTGAAGCGAGCCATGGAGCGCCTTCAGGAAAAGGCCATTGTGAGCTTTTCACCGTCGGTGGAAACCTCTCACCAAGGCCCAGGCTCTCGGCCTGTCGAGGTTTATCTAGTCAACAAGCGCGACAGCTTCGTCGTTGTCGCCCAGCTGTGTCCGGAGTTTACGGCGGCGCTGGTTGACCGCTGGCAGGAGCTGGAGGGGCAGGTGGTGGCCACGCTGCCAGACTTCACCAACCCGGCCGCCGCCGCGCGCGCTTGGGCCGACCAGGTGGAGCAGAAGCAGGCCGCTGAGCAGGCGCGTTTGTTGCTCACCGTCGAAGTACAGGCCCAAGCCAAGAAGATTGACCTCCTGGAAAACCTGTTCAAGGAAGGCATGAGCCACGTCCAGTTCTGCAAGGGCCTCAATGGGGTCAACGTGATGCAGGTCGGCCATTTCCTCGAAGGCCGCAGCTGGCTCTACAACGAGAGCAAGTCCGGTACCCGCTGGCGCGTCGGCTCGTACGCCCGGGACAAGTACATGACCGAGCATCAGCACGAGGTCGCCCCGCACGGCAAAGACCCGTTTATCTCCTTCACGCCGATCCTCCTGCGCAAGGGTGCCGTGCGCCTGTACGAGCTGTACCTGGCCGGCGAGCTGCCCATGAAGAAGAACTGGGACGGCCTGCACACCCACGACAAGGCTGTGCGGGGTGCAGCATGAGCGATCAACTGATGCGCGAGCAATTCGAGCAGTGGTGGGCGCGCAACGAGAAGCTCACCCAGGACTGGGAGATCGAGAAGGCTTTCTGGCGCGTTCAGCCGCTGAATAACTACCGATGGCCGAGGGTGTATGACGCCTGGGAATCATGGAAGGCCTCCCGCGCAGCCGTAGAAGTCGAGCTCCCCAATACCGAATGCTTCGGCGAGTACAGCCAGGAGGCTGCCAGCAACATGCGCGACAGCTGCGCAGAAGCGATCGCAGAGCAGGGCCTGAATTACAAGGTGCTGCCATGAGCATGGAACTGATGGTCAAGGCCATGAAGACCAAGGTCGGCAATCCGCTGCGCAAGCTGGTGCTCATCAAGCTGGCCGACAACGCCAACGATATGGGCGAGTGCTGGCCGTCGTACCAGCACGTCGCAGATCAGTGCGAGATCAGCAAGCGCTCCGTCATGAACCACATCAGCACCCTGTGCGATGCCGGCCTGATCCGAAAGGAGATTCGCAAGGGCGGCCCGAAGGGTAACTCGTCCAACATCTACCACCTGATCTTCGGTGGTGCAGCAGATTCACTAGGGGGAGGGCAGCAGGTTCACCAGGGTAGTGCAGCAGGTTCACCCCATAGTGCAGCAGCTGCACCAGGGGGTAGTGCAGCACCTGCACCCAGAACCAGTCACTCTTCTGAAACAGTAAAGGAACCAGTCAATGAACCATTTGCGACCCAGGCTAAAGCCATGGTCGCGGAGGGTATCGTGGCGCCGTTCACTGCTCAGCAACCGCGGTGCGAAATCCCTGTTGATATGCCTGGGCCGAAAGATCCTGAGTGCAAGACCTTCAAGGCCTGGGCGAACTACGCCATGGCCTACCGCAAGCGCTACAACGCATGGCCGGTGTGGAACGCGAAGACAGCGGGGCAGGTCGGGCAACTGATCAGCCGCTTGGGCATCGATGTCGCCCACAACGTCTCGGCGTACTTCCTGACCATCAACGACGCCAAGCTGATCAACGGCTGCCACAACCTGGGCGACCTGCTGGCCAAGGCCGAGGCCTACCACACCCAGTGGGTGACCAACCGCCAGATGAACGCCACGACTGCCCGCCAGCAGGAGCAGACCCAGGCGAACATCAACGCGGCGCATGAGGCAGCAGAAGCGATCCGCAACGGCCAGGGAGGTAAGCGCAATGCTTTCCTCTGACCAACAAGCGGAACTGGCCGTGGCCATTTGCGCTACTGCCGAGGCAATGGGGCAGACCATCAGCGCTGGAGGCGCTCAGCTCATCGCTGAGGACCTTTCGGCCTATGAGCCTGCCGCCATCATCGGCGCGCTGCGTTCTTGCCGCAGGGAGCCAGCCGGGCGCCTTTCGCTTGGTATGGTCCTCAAGCACATCCACGCGGCTGATAGCCGCCCCGGCAAGGATGAGGCGTGGTCGATCGCCCTGGCGGCCAGCGATGAGCACGAGACCGTGGTGCTCACCACTGAAATCCGCCAGGCCATGATCGCCTCCGAGCCGATCCTTGAGGCCGGCGACAAGGTCGGCGCCCGGATGGCATTCATGAGCGCCTACGAGCGCCTGGTCAGCTTTGCCCGGGCCGAGGACCAGCCGGCCAAGTGGGAGGTCTCGTTGGGCTACGACGCTGGGCGCCGGGTGACCGCCATCGAATCCGCGGTCCGTGCCCAGCTCATCACCCACGAGACCGGGGCCAAGTACCTGGCCGACCTGCGCATCGCGCCAATCACCGAAGACGGCGAGGCCATTGCCGGCCTGCTCACCGGCGAGGTGCGCCCGCAGGCCAGCGCCAAGACCCGCGAAAAGCTCGCCGAGGTGCGCTGCATCCTCAAGGCCGCCAAGGCCAGGAAAGACCGCGAGCGCGCCAAGGAAGATCAGCGCCGCCGCATCGAAACCTACCTGCGCAAGCGGCAGACCCGCGTCGCCATTGCGCAGTTGATGGAGAAGCGCCCATGACCCCAGCCAAGAAGGAAATCCTCATGCAGGGCCAGACCGGCGTGGCGAAGAAGGTTTACGAGTGCGTGCCGATGAACGAGCCGTGGACCTCGGCCCAAGTCATGACCGCCATGCGCAACCTGACCGGGAGCACCCCGGACAACCGGATCGTCTCTGGCTGCCTGGTCAGCCTGGTGGATTCGGGGCTCATCAAGAAATCGGGGCGCGATCAGTTCCAGCGCATCCCCGTGGACATCAAGCAGAAGACTCAGGAGCCAGTGATGGCCAAGGCACAGCAGAAACTCGAAGTAGTTGCCGATCAGAAAGCATCAGGCACCCCACTGGAAATGCTGAGCGAGTTGGCCGGCGAAATCGCTGGCATGGCCAATAGCCTCAAGCGCCTGTCTGAGCGAGTCGAGGATGTTGCCTTGGCCGTCGAGCAGGAGCGCGAATCCAGCGCCAAGTCGATGGAGAAGTACCGCCAGCTCAAAACGCTGCTTCAGAGCCTGCAAGGGGAGGAGGCGTGATGAGAAACATCAAGACCCGCCAGGGTTTCGAGTTCTGGGACAAGCTGAACGCCATCCCGCGCTTCAGCTTCCTGCTGGCCCCGTCCGGTTCTCGAATCCAGAAGTTCGAGGACATCAGCGGCAACTGGATCGACGTGCACGAGGCGCAGAAGGTGATGGACGCCGCCCAGGACGAGATCAACGAGCTGCGCGAGCGCCTGGAACGGCTTCAGCCGAAGGCGGTGGCGTTATGACCGAGAAGATCAGCGTCAACTGCCAGGCCAAGCTCGCCGAAGCCGTGACCATGCTCACCCGCCTATTCCGCGACAAGAAGTTCGTCGTGGTCAGCATGCGCCCGGGCAAGGATCGTACCCTGGATCAAAACGCTTTGTGGTTTGCGATGTACGACCGCATCGCCAAGAGCACCGAGATGGGCGACATCGAGGACGTGCGCCGCTACTGCAAGCTGCACCTTGGCGTGCCGATCATGCGTGCGGGCTGCGCCGAGTTCCGCACAGGCTGGGCGGAGTCGTTCATCCACCTGGACTACGAAGTGAAGATTCGCCTGATGGGGCCGTGCGCCATGTTCGGGCCGGATGGCTTCCCGGTGACCCGCCTGTTCGACCGGGCGCAGGGCTGCCAGTACACCGAACGCATTGTGGCTGAGTTCGCGCCACAGGGTGTGGTGTTCAGTGATCTGCTGAGCGAGGAGGCAGCATGAGCCTGAACAAGGAGATCAAGCCGAAGAAATGCAAGGCGCCAGGCTGCGGCCAGCGCTTCAAGCCGTCCATGTCCACGCAGAAGGTTTGCAGCATCGCCTGCGCGCTGGCCATGTCGAAGGATTCGAAGGTGCAGAAGGTGGCGGCCAGGGCCATCACCAAGCAAGCCCGCCAGGACCTGCAGGAGCGCCGGGAGAAGCTGAAGACCCGCCGCGAGCATATGGCCGAGGCCCAGACCGCGTTCAACGCCTACATCCGCGAGCGCGACGCCGGCCTGCCGTGCATCAGTTGCGACTCAAACCCGAGCGACCACGACCTCATCACCGGCAGCCGCTGGGACGCTGGCCATTACCGGTCGGTGGGCGCCTGCCCGGAGCTGCGCTTCGAGCCGCTGAACGTCCACCGGCAGTGCGTGAAGTGCAACCGGAACCTGTCGGGTAACGCGGTCGAGTACCGCATCCGGTTGGTGAAGCGCATTGGCGCTGACCAGGTTGAATGGCTCGAAGGGCCTCATAAGCCCCAGCGCCTGACCATCGAAGACCTGCAGGCCATAAAGGCCGTGTACAGGCAGAAGCTCAAAGACCTGAGGAGGGCGGCAGCATGACACCAGCGTGGGGATTCCTGATTTTGGCCACCCTCATGGTGGTGGGTGGTGTTGCGTTGTCCTGGGCTGGGGCAGTGCGCCGCAAGCGCAGCTATGAAGAATTCATTTTGAGAAAGGCCAAGCGGGCCGGGGGCAATCAATGAGCTATCAGAACGTGATTTCCGCAGTCGTTCGGGCCCTGGCGGCCGAGACAATCAACAGTGCCGGCGGCTGCAATGTCGAGCCCCGAGTGCAAACAAGCAAGCTAAAGGGGGAGATCTCCGGCAAGGATGCCGCACTGCTGGCCGACTCGATCGTCCACAAGCTGCTGCATGCCCAGCTCAGCCCGAAGCACTGGAACGCCTTGGTGGCCAAGTACAGCACGCACAAGGGGCGCAAGATAGACTCCATCGGGCGCCTGGTCGCAGTGGTGCCGACCCCTGCGCCCAAGCGGTTCACCCAGCAGGCAGTTCTGGTCTGGGCGGTACCGCAGCAGTCAAAGGGCATCCACAGGAAGGCTGTCGAGGTCAAAGCGCCGACACCGAGGGAGGGTGAGCGGGAAGGGCAGTGGGATTGGCGCAACAAGGCGGCCGCCTCCGCGGCTGAGCGGGCCAACAAGCATGCACGCGCCGTAGCCGAGGTGAAGCCTGGTGAGATGATCGTCTTGGCCGATTCGAACTACGACATGACCAACTGGGATTCCCAAGGCCTGACCGAGCGCACCTACCAACGCTGGAATAAAGCAATCAAGGGTTCTCTGGAGTCGCTGGTGAACGAGGCACTGGTGGAGGCCCAGCACATGCTGGAGGAGGTTGGGGTGCTGTCAGGCGAGGCCGCGTGAAATAGGCCCTCAAAAGGGCTTGCAATATCATGTCGCCATGTCGTAAATTTGCCCCATCCTGTCATTCCTGCGCGTGTTGAGGAGTGACCACAAAAGCCCGGCCTAGAGCTGGGCTTTCCACACCAGTGATCAAGGGTATCGCATGGAGATGTGGGAGCTAATTCGGCGCCTGCTTGGGGCGGCAACACCCAATCAAAGCTTTTCGCCAAGGATAGTGGCCGAGGCGTATTTGCGTTCGCTCAGGTCGGCAGGCGAGTCAGACCTTCCAGACTCGGACGAAATCGTTGAGATTGCAGAAGAGCTGTCCGGCGGTCTTGAAGATATCGGTCTGATCATTGATGCACCGCAGCCGAAGCCGGGCATTGCGATGCTGAACCGAAAGACCCGAACGCTTTTCGGTGATGAGCTATACCAGCGCTTGCAGGGTGCAAATGTGGTCACCCTATTTGAAAGCATGCTTGTTGATCTGGATCCAGATCAGATCAGGCAAGTGCTGCATCAGCTCGATAGCTAAATCAAAGAATTCAAGAAGAGCCCAGCCATTGCTGGGCTTTTTTGTGCGCGCAAGAAACGCAACTGCAGCCAGGGCAGGCCCTAACGGGACAGCCTGGACACTGCTAGCCGGTAGTGTGGTGTACGGAAAAACACCGGCAGCCCGCGCATCCACTCCTCACTGTGCTGTGGGTGGCGCGTGACCGGATCGGCGAGACTGGTGCATTGGGGTGCCAGCGCTGCAATGGCCTTCGGCGGACAGGTGGGGAGAGACCCACACAAAGCGGGCAAGCACAAGGTTTGCCGCCAGCCTTCCAAGCTGAGCAGAGAAGGGTTCGATCCCTCTGCTTGCTCCAAATTCGGTTCTTTAAGTGCTGCTCCGCTCGTTCTCCCGGTCCTTCAGTAGGGCCTAAAAAAGCTGCTCAAAAAAGCGCGATAGCATTTTGCCTTGTCCGATTAAAGTTTTTGCCATCCCTTACGACACACTGGAGATGGATCCACAATTTTCGGAGTCTAGGATGGGTTTTTTCGACAAAGTCAAGGAGCTTGCGCTCAAGGCAAAATGCGGAGTCGGTATTCACGGAGGTGAGTACACTAAGGCGAGCGGTGGCCCGGCTTGCTTGTACGAAAAAACATGCCCCGATTGTTTCGATCACCTGACCAAGCATAAGCATGAATACGGTGATTATTCGTACAAAAACCACCATACATGCACGATGATTCGCCATTGTGTCCACTGCGCGCACGAAGACGATAAGGTGAAGCATGAAGGCTTTGCCGAGATGGGGATGGACGACTTCTGCAAAATTAAGGAGAAGTGCATCAGATGTGGTTTCACGCAAGTGAAGAAGGAAAGCCACACTTGGACTGAGGTGTCGAGAACTGATACCCACAAAAGAATGGAATGCTTCCGCTGCAAAGCAAGTGAGACGCGGCCACTATCCCGTCACTAAAGCTTTGCAACTAGTCATCTCAAAGCCCAGGCACTGACCTGGGCTTTTTCGTTCCGCCCCAATTTTGAGCGCTGTTTTCCACGCGAGCCTGCGCCTGATTAGGGCCTCAAGCGGGTCTTTTTTCTAGGAACCAAACATGGCCGAACCAGCAAGCACGACTGCCGGCGTCCTGCTGGTGAAGTACGGCGTGATCATTGGCGGCTTCGCAGGAGCGATCCTCTCGCTGACCTTCCTGCGCGGCCTTACCCGGGGCCAGGCGGTCGCCGCCTTCTTCACCGGTTTCGCTTCGGCAGTCTTCTGTACCCCGCTCGCCATCAGCTATTTCAGCCTCGGCACAAGCGGAGAAACCCAATACGGCGTGGCCTTTCTGATAGGCCTTCTGGCAATGAACATCATCCCGGTGCTGAAGTCGCTCGTGGGTCAGTTCGGAGCCAAGGGAGCTACCTGATGAGCTCGACCCTGATTTCAGTCCTGATAGGCGCCAATGCCTTCCTGAGCGTGCTGGTGGTGATCGCTGCGTGCGACTACCTGCGGCGCATCCGCCCCATGGATCACCCGCTGCTGGCCGTCGCGTTCTACCTAGTGGCCATCGGCGCGTTCGGCGCGTTCGTCCTGGCCATGAACGGCCATGTGCCCACCCTGTACGGCGTGATCCTCAAGCTGGGGATCGTCCTGTACGCGGTCGCCCGGCGCGGGCATGTGTTCCAGGCTGGATAGCGCGCCACAAAATGGCACTTGTCTGTTTTGTGGCGCGCATGATGATTTACCTTTCGCGGTTATTCAGTCGCTCGCATTCGGCAATGGCATCTGCCTCAGCGTCGAACTCGCCATAGCGACCACCGTTATCGCCCTCAATGACGAACCAGAACTGATTGGCTGGAACCGGTTGGACCACTTCTCCAGGCCTGAACCCTTGGACCACAACCTTTCGCACGCGCTTCACCTCAAATTTGCGTTGCATAGACGCCTCCGTTGTCAGTGAGCGAGAGAGTGTTGCACCGGGCCCGTAGCATTGCCACTGGGGTAGATCAATGAACCGTCCTCAGCCACCCGCCGACCTGCTCGAATCACTGTGGCTAACGCTGCGGCCGGCAACAGGGGTATGGGATTGGATAAAGGCCGAGATCCTTGCCGACACCGGCAGTATCCATAACCCAGAGCATGCCCACCTGATCGACGCCAACATCGGCGTGCTGTGGGCCTCAACTGGCTTCGCCAAACAGGGGCGGGTCGTCCTTGGTCAGGCCGAGCAGCTGATGTTCCGCGCCGGCGGTTGGCAAAAGGCCCGGCAAGAGCAGCAGATGCGGGAGTGGTTCGGCGAGGAGCCGGCCTACCTCATCACCCTGGCCGCCGACTACTGCGCCCAGTGCACCGACGCCGAGTTCTGTGCCCTGATCGAGCACGAGCTGTACCACATCGCCCAGGCGACCGATGAGTACGGTGCACCCAAGTTCACCCAGGATGGGCTCCCCAAGCTCTACCTGCGTGGCCATGACGTCGAAGAGTTCGTCGGTGTGGTGAGGCGCTACGGTGCCAGTGAAGACGTACAGCAGCTGATCGACGCTGCAAGCCGGCCGCCCGAGGTGGCCAAGATCAACATTTCGAGGGCCTGCGGAACCTGTCTACTGAAGTCGGCCTGATTTTTGGACAGGTTTGGACGGATGAACGCCTATGGCAGCCCTATCAAGTGAGGTGAAGGTCTTCGTAATTCAGGCCTTGGCCTGCTTCGATACGCCTTCCCAGGTGGCCGAGTCGGTCCAAAAGGAATTCGGCTTGACCATCACCCGGCAGCAGATCGAGTCGCACGACCCCACGAAGGTCTCTGGGAAGGGGTTGGCCGCCAAGTGGAAGCAGCTGTTCGAAGACACTCGCAAGCGCTTCCGCGAAGACATCACTGAGATTCCCATCGCCAACAAGGCCTACCGTTTGCGCGGCCTCAATCGGATGGCTGACAAAGCCGAAGGAATGCGGAACCTGGCGCTGACGGCCCAACTGTACGAACAGGCGGCCAAGGAATGCGGCGACATGTACGTCAACCGCAAGATCGAACCCGACAAGCCCCTGGGCTCCCAGGCGGACCAGCAGCACGCCGTTGCTGAGTACAAGCTGGAGCCAGACGAAGGTGTCCCGACTACCCCGTACCTATGACCCGCCGGTGAAGCTGACGCCGAAGCAGGCGAACATCTACGTTTGGGGCTTCCAGCCTGAGGCGCGCTTCCGTGATGCGGTGTGCGGGCGTCGATTCGGCAAGACCTTCCTCGGCAAGGCAGAGATGCGCCGCGCTGCCCGGCTGGCTGCGGAGTGGGGCGTGAGCGTCGAGGACGAGATCTGGTATGGCGCGCCGACGTTCAAGCAGGCCAAGCGGGTCTTCTGGCGCCGCCTGAAGCAGGCCATCCCAGAAGCCTGGCGCGCAGCTCGACCGAACGAGACCGAGTGCTCGATCACCCTGAAGTCCGGCCACATCATGCGTGTGGTCGGCCTGGACAATTACGACAACTTGCGGGGCTCCGGCCTGTTCTTCGTCCTGGTGGACGAATGGGCGGACTGCCCGTGGGCAGCCTGGGAAGAAGTGCTCAGGCCAATGCTCTCGACCTGCCAGTACACGATCCCCCAGACCGGGGAGTCGAGAAAGGGCGGGCATGCGCTGCGGATCGGGACCCCGAAGGGCTTCAACCACTGCTACGACACCTACCGCGACGGACAGCCGGGCGGCGAGCCGGATCACAAGAGCTGGCAGTACACCTCGCTGCAGGGCGGCAACGTCCCGGCCGATGAGCTGGACGCTGCCCGCCGCAAGATGGACCCGCGCACGTTCCGCCAGGAATACGAGGCCGGCTTCGAGAACTACGCCGGAGTGGTGTACTACACCTTCGACCGCGCCGAGTGCCGCACCAGCGAGCGCATCAAGCCGGGCGAGGCCGTGCACATCGGCATGGACTTCAACGTCATGAAGATGGCCGCGGTCGTGTACGTGGTCCGGGACGGCCTGCCGCTGGCGCTGGATGAGTTCCACTCGGTGCGGGATACGCCCGAGATGATCGAGAAGATCAAGGTTCGCTTTTCTGGCCACAGCGTCTCCGTGTACCCAGACGC
>RCUU01000888.1_pt1 | contig 15441 bp, 15 predicted proteins | sample 2166211 | NCBI WGS metagenome assembly RCUU01 (sample SAMN09932620, study PRJNA488358) | compost metagenome | feature: garden; material: soil; isolation source: compost soil in phenylacetic acid-enriched culture | place: Germany: Experimental Botanical Garden Goettingen | collected 2016-01-27
AGCCAATTGATCTGGATCTGTGCCTCTACTTCGTAAATGCGCCCGATGTCTACCACTACATAGTGTTCCCCAAGTCGTATCATCTAACTGGAGATAACGGCAGCCCGCATCATAGAACGCTTGGATTGCCGTTCGGTAAACAGCAATAATATCTTGAAATAGGGTTTCCTGATCCGGGTAAACTTCATTTCCGTTAAACTCCTCCACAAAGTGAAATAAAGCGGGTGAAGGTATCGTCATTTTCGGAATTCGGTCTCCGGCCATTTGCTTCAGAGCGATAAATTGCTTAATCATCGGATGATCTTCAAAGGCAATTCGATCCACGATTCGAAAAGATTCCGCGCGCTGAACCGCCTCCGCTCTTCCTTGATTCAAGTTAATCTTCTCTGTCCCTTTAATCCCTACAAAGAAATCAAGATGCCACCAGGAACGGCGAAACTCCCCATCTGTGACCGCCAATAAGCCTACTTCTTTTTCTTGTTCCAGTAGTTTGGCGATTTCAATATTCTCTATTTCTTGGAGCTGACTGTCCGTGATTTCACTATTGTCATATTGGAGGCGGGCCGCTTTAATCTCATCCGTTCGTAAGAAGCTGCCTACGATATCGTAGCGAAAAGGTGGAGCATTTCTCTGGGTGCCAATTACGGGTCTAATCATACCGATCCTCCTACTGCTATAGTAAAAAATGATTTAGATCAAAATAACTTCCTGAAACGAGATCGTTCAAAATCTCAATATACTTAGATGCCATTACACTCGGTCTGCGATCTTTATGCGCTATCCATCCAACCGTAAATACTTCATTACTCTCAAATGGAATCGTCTTCAACCCATCTCCATTTAGATCAGACGCCAGAATTCCTGTTCCCACCGTATAGCAATCTGTACCCATCAATAAATTGGTCAGTGTCGCCCGGTCATTCACCTTAATATTCTTCTCAATTTGTGAAAAGCTTAACATTTCCTCCGAGAAGTGTAGGGAATTATTCTCACCCTGTTCAAAAGTGATATAAGGGAACGGCACAATATCATCCTGTGTAATGACTTTCTTATGCGCAAGCGGATGTCCGGTTCGAACATAAAGATGTGGATCGGTATTAAAAAGGGGGCTGAATTTCAGATTGCCATCACTAAACAGCTTATTCATATGCTTATAGTTACTCTCATTAATATAAAGAATCCCCAGATCACTACGTAAGGTCCGCACATCTTCGATAATCTCGTAGGTTTGCGTCTCTCTCAAGCTGAAATTGTATTCGGAGACGTCATTCTGCTTCATGAGATTAACAAATGCGTCAACGACAAAGGCGTAGTGCTGTGTGGAGATGGAAAAATAAATCGGACTGCGTTTTTTCCCGGTATAACGATTCTCCATAAGCTCTGTCTGTTCAATGATTTGGCGGGCATAACCCAGGAATTCCATCCCCTCAGCGGAAATACTGATTCCACGGTTGGTTCGCTCAAAGATCGTTATCCCCAGTTCACTTTCTAATTCTTTAATGGCATTGGACAGGCTCGGTTGAGAGACAAAAAGCTTCTTTGCCGCCTCATTCATGGAGCCACTATTTGCAATTTCGATAGCATAGCGGAGTTGTTGCAACGTCACTCCTATTCCCCCTGTTCCAGACCTGCTAGTTCTGCATTCTGTTTCTTGCTAGGTGATATCGTAGCATATTTTCGTATAGCAATCCAAGATATTCTAATCTTATTATTGTGTTATGGCGTTTTAGCGTGTACGCTTCTTAGCCGCATCAATTTTGGAGGGGTCAAGCCCTTTCCAAATATTCGGCATATCCACCTGCTCTGGGTGCTCGAATACTAGAAAAGCTGTGGGTAAGTATCGTTCCCCATATTGAGAAGATGGCTTGTTCATAATCTCGTTGTCTTTTACCAGCACGGTAGAAGAACCTCCATCCAAATTTGCTGCAATCACAGCCCCATGCTTAAGCAGGATTTGTTGCACGTCATATAAATTTGCCCCAATACTATACGTAGGTTGTCTTCCGTCGATAATAACAAATATGATCGCTCCGTCAGCACGCTGACCCATTGCTGTTCTAGGAGCAATTCCCCAGCCTTCTGCCGCGTTTTTAATCAATCCTTTTCCATTGACAATTAGGCGAGGGCTAAAAGTAACCGCCTCCTGAACACCCATATTATTAATCTCATCTAAAGTATAATTTCCAGCAACCATTTTCCCTTGTTTATCAAGACCTACGATCTGTGTGGATTTCTTGCCGCCCAGACCGTTGTAATATATCTTACCTTGTGAAATTACAATTCCAATGGGTTTAAAGCCATTCCCTTTCCAGTTAGGATCGGCGAACCCACCACCGTTAACTCCAGCGATAGCACCGGTGCGCTTCACCATGCTAGTTACTTTCTCTCCTGACCCTACCTTATCTGGAATTCCTAGACGGACTTTAGTAGGATCATTAACGATCATGACATATCCAGAATATCCACTGCCAGAGACATTTTCTATCTCGACCAGCGGTTTCTCTATGACTTCCGGTTCAGGAGTGATCGTATGTGTATCTTTCTCGTCTCCCATTTTTTCGAATCTGCTGGTATACTCTGTTACGCGCTCCTCCAATTGATCCTCACCAATAATATATTTAGCCATGTAGCGGTGCTGTGTTGTAATCAGTGTATCGGCTATCGTGTAGCGTAAATTTTTAGCTGAGGGTGCAAAATAGAGCCAACCCGCTCCAGCGATCATTATAATAAAGCAGAATAGAAACACTTTGGATAATGTACGAAAAAAGCCCCGTTTTTTACGTTTTTTTGTTGGCTTCTTTTTGCGTACCGTGGAACGTTGAGGTAATGATGAAGTACTCACTTCTTTTTTCCTCCCTGATGATTACTAATTTTGAAAATAATATCTAATCTTATCATAGACGACAAATTCCATAAAAAGTTTCTGTTGGAGGAATTACAAGTTATACGTAAGTTTCTAAGTATACACAAAAATATCGCTGTACGATTCTCATCATACAGCGATTGTTAGCTCTCCATTATAATTTCGCCATTATACGTGGTCTCTTAATTCGCTGCAACACATAACAAATGTAGAATAGATTTATTCCCAGCAAAATAATCATAATCCCTGCTGACCATTCTAATGGATGCTTTACACCAAATGTAACCAGTAAAGAAGGTACCATCGTCAAGAAGCTTAGTGCTGAAGCAATCTGTAATCCTTGTCGTGGTTTTTGCATTACCATCGATAATATTCCTGTTATAAAGATCATGAATATGCAAATCAGAAGATTATCAAAGATTAATATACTTTGTGCTGTTGAGAACCAAATCAGGCTGGTTTCATGCATGAGAACATATTGGATGAAGTTTGCTGTCAGCCAAGTAAACAATGACGATACTACCAGCATTACTAGTGAAATCAGGATTGCAATCATACTCTTCCCAATGAAGATTGACTCTGTTCGTATTGGCGTTGACAATAAAGATTCAAAAGTCTTATATACTTTTTCTCCTCCAATCGAATATGAGATCATATTTACTGTTATCCGAGGCACACCTAGAGCCATAATAATGATTGGATAATAAAAGTTCAATTTGCCCAAATAAATATAGGCTAGCGTCATAAAGATGGCTGGTGCAACGATTAAGAAAAGCATACTAAACCGAAATCGCTTCAAAGCTACGAAATATTTCCATTCATGATGAAGAACACTAGACATTTGTGATTTCATAAGAAACACCTACCTTTTCATATGACTCCGCAAAAATACGAACGATCCATTTTCTTAACTTTTTTAAAGATAAAATAAGAGTTAAACCCCACCAAAACGACTAAAAACACTGCAGATAGTAAATAAGTAGCCACCATCAAATGCTGAGTAAATAAAGTAAAAAGAATAACAATATAAATGTAAATCGGATAAAAAATTAAGCTTAGTTTACTACTCGCCGTCTGGATATCCTCAGAAGTAATGGATCTATCTACTCCTATTAAAGTGACGGTCAATAAAATATGAATAAATAAAGTCAACATGCCTACCCATTCCCAAAAATTTATTTGAAAATACTCATTTGTGAAAATCTTCACTAATAGCATTAGAAAGAATATGGATAAATAACAAACTCCACTGCAAACGATGCAATACATACATTTTCCATAAAATAGGCTTCTGCTCTTAATTGGTGAAGATAATAATGTTTCTATCGTTTTCATTTCTTTCTCACCCGCAAAGCTGATGGCTGTCCATTGCTTTAACAGAGTAAGTGGAAATAAGATTGACCCGCTCAACAAAACAGTATCGTTCATTCGAAATAAAGGAGCAACGATCCCTATGAGAACAACAGCACATAAATGAAAGATCAGGGTGCCTTTATCCTTGAAATACTCTTTTATCTGCATCCTAAAGACGATTTCTATTTCATTCATTTGGTTTCTCACCATTTTCTACCTGCATATACAGCTTTTCGAGGTCAAATTCCTTAGTTTCAATATTCTTCACATCTATCTCTAATGAAGCTAACACTTTAATCAAATTCGAAATCGCAATATTTTCTGTTAGATCAACGATAATCGTGTTTTTTTGTACCTTGTATTCAATATTTATTTCAAGACTAGACAATCCCTTATGAAGACGTTCCAAATCAGCGGACAAATCTTGGTTGCAGCTAATACGGACTTGACTACTGGCTTGCTCTTTCAATGCTGCCATTGTGTTAGTATATACGTTCTTCCCATGTCGCATTATTGTGATCTTATTACAGATCTTTTTTACTTCTTCTAAATTGTGTGTGGTCAAAATAATGGTGGTCCCGTACTTCTGCGCTAAATCATGTAGCATTACTCTTAAACGTTCGATGCTTACTGGATCTAGTCCATTCGTTGGCTCATCTAATAGTAGGATTTGGGGTTTGTGAAGTAAGGCTCTAGTTAAAGCAACCTTTTTCTTCATCCCTGTAGAAAAGCCCTTAACAGGCAAATGCTTCTTATCTAGTATTTCAAAATCATTTAACAGCTCGTCTATTCGTTTGTCGTAATCACTACGTTTCATACCATATATTTGAGCAAAATAACTCAAGTTATCATATACACTCAAAGGCTCATATAACCCTACGTCTTCTGATAAAACACCACACATTTTACGAACAGTGTCACCCTCTAGATTAGGATTACAACCAAATACAGATACTTCTCCCTCATCAGGCTCTAAAAGCCCTAATAAGAAACGAAGAGTAGTTGTTTTCCCAGCTCCATTATGTCCCAATAGGGCGTAAACATCTCCCGCCTGAATGGAAAGGCTCAATCCATTGATAGCATTTACACTCCCGAATGTCTTTTTCACATCTTTCAGTTCAATTATCCGCATCACACAATCCTCCTTAAGAAGCCTAAAAAAAGTATAGCAGACTATACATTGATTGTATAGTTAACTATACTTATTTTGTTGTGATAAACTTATTTATTGATATAATAAGAAGGTACAACGTTGTCGTTTTTGGTTTTCATCATGAAAGCAATCTTAGATATTAATGATTACAGGGGAGCGTGACATGAAGACAAGAATAAGAGAATTGCGAAAAGAGCGAAAAATATCTCAAGAAGAATTAGCGAAAGCGGTTCGTGTCACTCGTTTAACCATTATTTCGATTGAGAATGAAAAGTACACAGCTTCTTTAATTCTTGCTTATAAGATAGCTAAGTATTTTGGATTAATGATAGAGGAAGTATTTGATTTCTCTGAGGTGGAGGAAAATGATGAATCAAAAATATAAAGCGAAGATTCAAAAACGCCTACGTGCCAAAATAGTCATAGCTATAATTGGCGGTCTTGCTGTAATAGGTACATACATCATTAAATTGTTCAATACCACGGCAGATTTTGCTTCTATTGATGCGTATATCACAGGATTTTTCTTTGGTATTGAAGGCGTCTGTGTGATGAACATAATACAGCTTAGAAAGCTGCTTAAAGACGAGAATGCGCTTGAAGAAATGGTGATCTATGAAGAAGATGAACGAAATCAAAGTATTAAATTAAAAAGTTACAACTCCACTATAAGTTTTATGATTTGGTTGCTTTCATTTGGAAGTATAATCTCATCTTTCTTCAATCAGGTGATCTTTTTCACATTGGCAAGTGTTCTTGTGGTCTTGTTAGTCGTGTCTTCATTATTCAGATGGTTTTATACTAGGAACTGAGTGTGGTGCATAAGCTCTTTATCCATTTAAAAAGCTGTCTCAGTAGTAGAATTTCTACTTGTGAGACAGCTCCTTTGCACCTTTTATTAACTGTATGATTTACTTAGTGTCTTCCTGCTCCGCCACCACTACTGGCGCTACCTCCACCACCAGATGATCCACCACCGCTGGAAGAACCGCCTCCGCCTGAAGAGCCTCTATCATCGCTAGAGTAACTGCTGCTGGAAGAACTTGAAGAATGTCTTCCTGCTCCTCCGCCGCTGCTGGAACCTCCACCCCCACGGTTTTCGTTGCTTGAAGAGTAGCGTCCTGCTCCGCCACCTCTAGTAGAGCCGCCGCCACCACTATTTCCCCAAAAGCTTGACTGGGAATTATTATTCGTTGGTGTATTTCTATGATGATGATGGTGATAATAACGTCTATGCCAACGTCTGCCATAACCGTAATCGGCTTGGCCGTACCAATTCCCATACCGACGAACATTTCTTGGACTATATGGATTAAATGGCAAACCATACATTTCAATATATTTATTGCGTCGTGAAAGACCAAATCCAAATAATATGAGTGGACCAAATAATAAAGCGTACAACATAAGACCTTTGCCTATACTAATCCCGGTATCCTTTGCAGAAGCGCTTGTAGAAGAATTAGAGACTGCTGTACCACCGCTATTTCCTGTTGTCCCCACCGTTCCCGCCGCCCCAACGGAATGATCCGCTCTAGCTAACAAGAAACTGTACAAAGCATTGGAAGTTGCCGTAGCACCTGTCCCGTAATCTTTTTTCACAAATTGTGGTTCAAGTACGGTATCCAAAATATTGCTGATGGCATCATTCGTTAGCACCTTGTCGATGTCCTTCCCTTGAAGAACATGATAGTTGTCTCCACCAATGTCTAGCACGAGCATAACATCCTTAGGGCCTGCTGCAACGGAGGCAAACTTCATGTAGGTATAATCCTGAAGCGTCTTACCTCCTGCATTTTTAACCGTAACTACATAAATTCCACTGCCAGTTGTAGTTTTATATCTGTTGCTAGATTCGTTCAAATAATCTTTTGTCACTTTTTTGAGCACACCGGCATTATCGGAGACATAATTTTTGCTGCCTACATTTTCCACCCATGTCCCACCCATGGCTTGGATAAAAGCACCATAAGTTTTGCGTGCGCCATTGCTATATGTTTTAGCTGCAAAATCCGGTTCAAGATATTGAGAGAGGATTTCTTTAATTTTACTGTTAGGTAATGTGTCTTCAATCCCTTTTCCTTGTACCGCCCAGTAGTCATCATCTTTTATAGAAAGCAGCAATAGAAGTCCGTTATTCTTGTCCGCGGAACCTACGCCCCAGCTATTGAATAAAGAAGTGGCATACTCTTCCATCGAAACCCCATTTGTAGAATCGACTGTCACCAGCACGACTTGAGCCCCTGAATCCTGATGTAATCGTATACCATAATTCACCATGTAATTCTCAGCCTTCTCGTCAATCACATTCGCAAAATCATTTACATAAAATGACCCGGTATGCTTGGGTACAGCTGTCTTGGCCGAAGTTAAAGCCGGAAGAAGCAAAACACTTAACATCAGGGTAGCAAGTGTGGTAAGAAGCATTTTCCTAAAAATTCTGTAGTTCATATGTACCTCCTGCGCTATCATAATCTCTTTTATTTATCGGTTACGCATGGCTTAAGTAATAGTTCCATTTATTTCTACTCTATAAATTTTAAAGTTAATTAAAATACGGCAGCCTATAACTTAAAAGTCCTACATAATAAGATCAACATGCTGATGTTTAGATATAGCAATAATTATAATGATGATAATCACCAAGTTAATAAGTATTGCTATAAAAAATTCTGATAATTTATTATGATCTCTACGAAAAACTAATCGATTTAACTGAAACCCTAATGATATCCCTTCACCTATTAAGTTGATTGGTAAATCTATAAACGAATAAAGTGCGATTACTAAGAGTAATTCCCAAAGCAAATGCCCAGCAAAAAAAGAGAAGATTATGATACCAATATGTATTAAAGGCCACATTAAAATGATTGTACTGAACACGGATGTCCCTTCAATTAAAAACCCAAGCATTATTCCAACACTAATCAACAAACAAAGAAAACTCAAAGAAGACCCAAAGGGTACAGCCGCGTGGCTGAATAACTTTCCATCGAATTGATCAATAACATCAACACCATATATAAAGCTAGCGATTGTTAAAATGATTAGAATAATGAACTGAGAGGTTTTAGAACCCATTAATGCTTTCATTTCTTCCCCCTCTATCTTCCAAATTCAGCTCCATATCATCTACTTGAATTCTACTAATCCATACGTACTTATTTCACTATCGTAAAATCTTTCTCACTCTCATGAATGGGCAGATCGCTCATAGTCACTTTCTTTACAGATGCCCGTTTCAATGATTGCATGCAATGTACTAAAAAAGAGATTTGCTGCTCTTCTCCTTGTACTTCTACCTCTACACTTCCGTCTTTTAAATTTTTAACCGTACCCGTTAATCTCATTCTTTCGGCTATCGTATATATTTCCAAGCGGAATCCTACATTTTGAACTCTACCTGAGAAAATCACTTGTTTTCTAACGACAGGGCTCGAAGGAAAATCCAATAACTGAATACGATTTGCATGCCAAATCACATAATTATTTCTAACTTTTTTGAACACATTCACACGTTTCATACTCCTTTTCTGAACTAACACGATTTATGCTATATTGTACCATAGCCGTTGGTAAAATAAGGGGCCGAATTGATCGTTCTTCAATTTCTAATCATACAAAAAAGACCCAGCATTCCGCTGAGCCTCCAATTTCGTATTTACTTCAAGTCATAGGTTAGTTCAATCTATTCGTTAAAATCAAACAGAGTAGTTGTTAAATAACGTTCACCAGTATCCGGCAAAATCACCACAATCGTCTTCCCTTTATTTTCTGGACGTTTAGCAATTTCTGTGGCTGTGTATACCGCGGCACCAGAGGAGATCCCTACAAGTAATCCTTCGGTTTTGGCAATTTCACGCGCTACGCTAAATGCATCTTTATTCTTCACCTGAAAAATCTCATCTACAACCTCTTTATTGTAGATCTCTGGAATGAAGTTAGCCCCAATCCCCTGAATACCATGCGCACTAGGCCGGCCACCCGATAGTACTGGTGAATCAAATGGCTCTATAGCGACGATATGTACCGAAGGGTTCTTAGCCTTCAAAGCTTCCCCAACCCCTGATATAGTACCTCCAGAACCAACACCCGCAATAAAAATATCTACATTCCCATCGGTATCCCGCCAAATTTCCTCTGCAGTTGTCGTTCTGTGAATTTCAGGGTTAGCCGGGTTGCTGAATTGTTGTGGAATGTATGCATGTGGAATTTCCGCAGCCAATTCTTCCGCCTTTTTCAAAGCTCCGCTCATTCCTTCAGCTCCGGGTGTTAATACAAGCTTCGCTCCAAGTGCTGCCATTACCTTACGGCGTTCAACACTAAACGTATCCGGAAGAACAATAATCAGCGGGTATCCAAGACTGGTCGCAGCCATGGCAAGGCCAATGCCGGTATTACCACTCGTTGGCTCAATAATTACAGAATCTTTATGAATTAAGCCTTTATCCTCAGCGTCTTTGATCATCGCATAACCAATACGATCCTTAACACTACCTCCAGGATTAAAAGACTCTAGCTTGGCAAGTATTCTTGCTTCAACGTTCTGAGATTTACTATATTTCGAAATTTCCAATAACGGTGTATTGCCAATCAAATCAGTTACGCTTGTATATATATTAGCCATAATATTCTCCCCATTTCTCATTACCCCATCAACTTACTTAGTATTAAGTTTAACAGGATTTAGAGGATATTATCAACTTGTTGTGTTCCGTCTAACAGAAACGCTGGACTCTCGCACGATTAAACGCGGATCAAGCTGCACCTTCTGATACTCTCCGGTAATATTATCCTGTATCCGTTGTAAAAGAAGCTGCGTAGCTAATCGAGCCACTTCATTCCCCATGATCGAAACTGAACTAATTTGAGGCGTTGTGATAGTTGTCCAAGAGTTATTATCCACCCCAACCACAGCTACATCTTCCGGAACACACACACCCAATTCTTTAAAACGGTTTACAATCCCAATAGCGACCATGTCATTTACTGCATAAATTGCATCTGGCATATGGGTCAGGCTGTAGAAATAATCTGCGGCTTGTACCCCTGTTTGAAGGGAGAAATCCTCACCAAAATAAACCAAAGAAACATCTACTTGATTTAAAGCCTGCTGATAGGCAAGATATCGATCCTCAATGAGATCTTTCTGTGCACCTGCATAAGCAATTCTAGTTCGACCAATACTATTTAGATGCTCCATGATTAGCTGACCTTCAAAACGTGACAGGCTCACGATATCTGCTTTCACATTCTCTGTAATGCGCTTCCCGTAGTTAATAATGGAGACAGGAACACTCGATTTATTGATTAGCTCTACCATTGTCTTGGGATATGCAAGAGGCATAATAATGAGTCCATCCACATGTAATTTCTTGATCTCACGAATCGTTTCGAGCTCTGTCCGCGGATTTCCGGAAGTATTAATCTGAATAACCCGGTAACCATCCTGTTTAGCAGCTTGCTCCACAGACCAGGCGATATCTGGAATGATGGCATTTCGAATATCTGGAACGGCCAGAGCAATTTGCTTCGTTTGGCGAATCTTTAGGCTTTGCGCAGAGGTGTTTGGAGTAAATCCCATCTCCTCAATCACTTGAAGAACTAACGCCTTCGTCTTGGAACTGATTCCCTCGGAATTATTTATAGCTCTGGAGACGGTAGCAATCCCTACTCCCGCTTTTTTCGCTACATCTTCTATGGTTACTTTGTTTTTATTAGCCACTCTGATTATCCCCTTATTTCCGGAATCGTTTTCGGTTTTATCTCTTTTTCCGCTCATCCGAATCACTTTGTCAATGATTATATTATAACATATAACTGCTTTTAAAAGTACCAACAACAACAGCTATTATAGCTAGAATAGCTTATAGGAGCCCTATTTTAGTGAAATATTTCACTAATTTTCGATATTAATATTTTATTATTTAAATTTGACAATATAAAAATTATGTGACATATTTGATTCGGAAACGTTTCCTCTTTTCCGGGATAAACACACTATTTATTATCAATTTAATTAATCTAGGAGATGAATGATATGCAAGCATTAAGATGGCATAACGTCAAAGATCTACGTTTAGAAACGATTGATGAACCCGCTGCACTTGAAGGGAAAGTGAAAATTAAAGTGGAATGGTGCGGAATTTGTGGTAGTGATCTTCACGAATATGTAGCTGGTCCTATTTTCATTCCTCAAGGCACTTCTCATCCCCTCACAGGTGAAAAGGCTCCCATCGTGATGGGCCATGAATTTTCCGGACAAATCGTTGAAATAGGTCAAGGAGTTAGCAAGTTTAATGTTGGTGATCGAGTCGTCGTTGAACCTGTATATGCATGCGGAGAATGTGTGGCTTGTAGACAAGGTAAATATAATCTTTGCGAAAAAATGGGCTTCCTAGGTCTCGCTGGTGGTGGCGGTGGATTCTCAGAATACGTTGCAGCAGACCAACATATGGTGCACAAAATTCCTGACAGCTTGTCCTATGAGCAAGGCGCTCTAGTAGAACCTTCTGCAGTTGCTCTGCATGCTGTTCGTTCCAGTCAATTGAAGGTTGGAGATAAAGCTGTAGTATTCGGTGCTGGTCCAATTGGTTTGCTTGTAATTGAAGCTTTGAAAGCATCTGGCGCGGCCGAAATCTATGTTGTAGAACTTTCTGAAGAACGTAAGAGTAAAGCTGAGGAGCTTGGGGGTATTGTAATCGATCCTAAGCAGTATGATGTGGTTGATGAAATTCAAAAACGTACGGATGGTGGCGTGGATGTTGCTTTTGAAGTCACAGGTGTCCCTCCGGTTCTAACACAAGCTATTAATTCCACTAAATTAAGTGGCCAAATCATGATCGTTAGTATTTTTGAAAAAGATGCTACGATTACTCCAAACAACATCGTACTTAAAGAACGTAACTTAACAGGTATCATCGGATACCGTGATGTATTCCCAGCAGTAATTAGCCTGATGGAACAAGGTTACTTCCCTGCGGACAAACTGGTTACAAAACGAATCAAATTGAACGAAGTGATTGAACACGGGTTCGAGGCACTTTTGAAAGAAAAAAATCAAGTGAAAATTCTTGTAAGTCCTAAACAATAACCATAAGCAGCCATGTGGCTGATCTATAGAACAAGAGTCCTTCTCCATAAGAGAGGGACTCTTTCCTTTTTTATATAATTATGAGTATTTCTCATGTAATAAATAGTGCAGATTCTCTTTGACCGATGGCCATTCTTTATCCAAAATACTAAAGACAACATTATCATGAATCGAACCGTCAGTTCTGATTCTATGTTGGCGCAGTACGCCTTCTCTTACAGCCCCTAATCGTTCTACTGCTCTTTGTGACCTCAAGTTAGTCTTCACAACAGTGAATTCTACACGAATCATCCTTAACTCTTCAAAGCAATAATGAAGCAGTAATGACTTAGCTTCAGTGTTCACACTAGTTCTCCAATATTCAGGCGAAATCCACGTACAGCCGATTTCAGCATTACGATGAACCAAATCCGGATGCATGATACGAGTAGTTCCGACGATTTCTCCAGAAGCTTGTTCAATGATGACGAAGGGAATCTGCGATCCGTTTTTTTGATTCGCGAACCCGGTTGCGATTAAATCCTGCACCTGCTCGTCCGACGTTATTTTTCGCCAAGTAAATTCCCAGATGTTTGGATTTCTTAATACTCTTGCTAGCCCTTCTACATGGCTTTCGTCCATAGGAACCAGCTTGATTGTAGCGCCCTCCAAGATTGATTGATGAGGTTGGCTCATTTCGCACACCGCTCTCTTAATGATATATGTTGGATGATATCCGCAATTTCTTCGACTTGATAAGCGATATGATCTGCCCCAGCATGCTCTAGTTCTTCTTTAGGTCCGTAACCAAACGTCACACCGATAGATTCTACTCCACAACCTATAGCTCCGATGATATCATGCTCGCGGTCTCCAATCATCACAGCTTCTTCTGGATGAATAGCATTCTGATCGAGGACGTACTGTATCACATCTTTCTTTTTAGAACGGGTGCCATCTAGATTACTACCACCGACATGTTGAAAATAATGATCTAGTTTGTAGCGCTCAAGAATTTGTTCTGCAAAAACAGTAGGCTTGGAGGTGGCTACATACAATGAATATCCGTTATTCTTAAGACCTTCCAGCAATTGCGGTATACCATCAATCACCCTATTCTCAAACAGCCCAACGTCGCTGTAACGCTCACGGTAGAAGATAACCGCTTGACGCGCTTGTTCCTCTGAGAACTGATGGAGTTCTATAAATGATTCGTAAAGAGGTGGGCCTATATAAGGAAGAAGCATATCCAAATGCTCGATCTGAATATCAAATTTGTTCAATGCATACTCGACACTTTTTGTAATGCCTTCTTTAGGGTCCGTTAATGTCCCATCCAAATCAAATAAAATACTTCGTAGTCCTCTTCCCACGCTTGTCTTGCTCCCCTCGACTGTAATTAATGGATGTATTTATAATACATTCGTTTCTACATACTTTCCATATACTTCTTTAATACGATCTGAAGTTAGATAAATCCTGAACATCTGTTAACGGACAGACTGATAATGAAAACAGCCGCATAGGTGGTATGGGCGACATGATGTAATAACTAAGCTTATGAAACTTAAAAAAAGCAGATCAAGGTGAAGTCCCTTGGTCTGCTTTTCTAATTTAATGTGATGGTTATCCCGCACTTTGAACAGTTATTACACTACGCTTCTTACGTAATAAGAACATAAGTGGTAATCCAAGCAACACGATGATTGAGCCAACTACGAACACATCATTCACACCCATCGTGAACGATAATAATCGTATCGAATCAGCATTGCCTGCACCTGAGCTAATTAACTCTTTAGAGTGAAGCAAGGATCTTGTCGACAAAATGGAAGTGAACACTGCAATTCCGAGTGAGCTTAACACATTCCGAACCCAGTTGTTGATCGAAGTGGCATGACCTGACCATTCGACTGGAATTTCCTCCATCGACGCTGTGCTGCTCGGAACGTTAGCTAATCCAATTCCTAAATTCCGAACGACCATCGCCCACATCACGAAGGTGTAAGAAACGTTCGTATGCAGCCGACTCATCATGAATAAGCCGATGAAAATGAATAAAATACCTGCAGAAATTAACTTCACAGGTCCGAACTTCGGATACAGCTTACCCACAATTGGGCTTAACAATGCAAGGAGGATCGAAGATGGCAATAAGATGAGCCCTGTCTTTAGTGTTGTTGCTCCTTCTACCGTTTGTAAGAACAATGGTGTTAAATAGGTTCCAGCATACATCGCTATCGTCACCAAACTATAAATACTAAGCATGGCAGTAAAGCGGCGATTTCGGAAGACACGTAAATTCAGCAAAGGCACTTCCGTCTTCAGCTCGTGCAAGACAAAGTAAACTAGAAGAACAATCCCCACAAGTATTAATAAAAGGGTCTTCCATGAACTCCATCCCCAGCTATTGCCTTGGCTAAATGCGGTTAACAAAGATAAACTGCCAAGTACAACAGTAAGAAATCCAGGAATATCAAATGACTTCGGAATATTCATTCGATAGTATGGAATTAACGTTACGGTCAGAATAATAGCAATGATCCCAATGGGAATGTTAATTAAAAATAACCAGTGCCAGCTAGCATACTGAAGCAACCATCCGCTAAATGTCGGACCTATGGCTGGGGCTACCATCGCGGATAGCGACCATAGGCTCACGGCGAAAGGTCTGCGTTCAGCTGGAATCACTTGGAATATAATCGTCATCGTACAGGCCATAATCAGCCCGCTGCAAGAGCCCTGAAGCATTCGAAATACAATCAGAGAGGTTGGATTCCAAGCTACTGCACAGAGTAAGGAGAACATGGTGAATCCCATCAAAGCGAATAGATACAGTCGCTTATAGCTGAATCTGCCTCCCAGATATCCGGCAAGTGGTGCAGTTACTCCCGTTGCTAACATAAAACCTGTAACCATCCATTGCATAGTGTTCAGGTTCGAATGGAAATGATTCATTAAAAGAGGAACAGCTATGTTGATGGTCGTTGTACTTAAGAC